>Ga0209716_1003131_pt1 | contig 10369 bp, 10 predicted proteins | sample COGITO_mtgs_1205_FD_184811 | JGI IMG/M metagenome (GOLD analysis project Ga0209716, IMG submission 184811) | Pelagic marine microbial communities from North Sea - COGITO_mtgs_120531 (SPAdes) (version 2) | ecosystem: Environmental > Aquatic > Marine > Epipelagic ...
AACAAATGTTTCTACAACAAGTTCTCCAACTGTAAAGGCAATGCTACTTACTGGATTTTCAAAAGAAACACTTGAAGCACTAATTGTTTCAGGATTAAGTTTTTGACTTCTTGCATTTATAAAACAAAGTGTTAATATTAGAACAATAAGATTTTTCATAATCTATAATATTCTATCAATTTAAAGATAATCTTACTTAAAAACAAAAAAGATGGGTGCAATTAGGTGAGTTAATCTATTATTTAACTTTTTTAGTTTGAGATTTTACCCACTGAATAAATTTTTTTAAGTCGGTGTGGTTTAGTAGCTTTTCTTTTGAATTATAGTCTAACGCAAGAGATTTATGAGGAATTAATTTATGAATCATCTTGTGACAATCCTTACATATTTTAATTCCGTAAGTATTAATATTTAACGAGTTGTGTTTTTCTCTAATGTGTTTTATCTTATGGTTTTTCTTGGGAATAAGATGATGAAAAGTAAGTTCTTGTGCTCTATTACATAATTCACAATTATTCATTAATTGAAATTTTAATTTAAGAAAGTGATGTTAGTTAAATTAAGATGATTTACTTTTTTCAATTGCTCCCTTCCCATTTGAATGAGATCTATTATATCCATCGCTATTCCGCGTAGTTGGTGATTTTTTACTTATTTATGTTTTGATTGATAATATCTCTGTATTTAGTTCTTCTATTTGAGTCATGAAATAACGATTCGTTCCATTTTTTAGCTTCTAAATAATCACCTTTAATTAAATAAACAACAACCAAATTCAGCTTGGGTTCATCAAAACGTGGATTTATCTTTACAGCTCTTTTATAAAAAAACATAGCAGAATCAATATTGTTTTCTATAAAATGTATACTTCCTAAATCATTAAGTACATAAATATTATTAGGATGTTCTTTTTGTGCAATTTTAAAACTAGTCATAGCTTCTGAAATATTTCCCAGATTTGAATTAGCATTTCCTTTATACCAATTAATAGGAATAGAAGTTGGATCTAGCTTATAAAACAACGACAATGCATTAACGCAAGAAGAAATAACAGCTTTATTATCGCCTTTATTTTTGGCAACATAAATTTTCTTTGTAAAATATTCTCCTTTTATTTGAAGTAAATTAATATATATTATAAATATATATGTAGGAATTAACGTGAAAAACAAAAACTTTGGAATACGAATTTTTTTTTCACTAATATTAAGATTACTATTTTTTATAGTATAAACTGCAATACTCAACAAAACAGCAAATAAAATATTATGCTCTACCCTTTCTTTAGGAAAGGAAAAGAAAGAGATAACAAAAAAACCAATAAACCCTGAAAAGAGTATAATATTTTCAGTTCTAATATTTAATTTTATTACAGAATACAAATAAAATAGAATTGATATTATTAATAACAACATAATATTAAAACCAATGAGTCCATATTCTGATAATATCCATAAGAAATCATTATGAGGTCTTTGAAAGATGAAATTCAAATCTTGGATTCTATAGACATTTGGAAGAGAATAACTTGAAACATCCAACTTCCAATTGTTTGGACCTACTCCAAATAATAAATTATCAAAAATAACATCGTAAGTTTTATTCCAAATAAGAAATCTTTCAGAAAGAGTACTTAAATCAAAAATGGTTTCTGGATAAGATAAAACATCTATATTTTGAATAAACTCATTTGTTACACGTGGAAAAATAAAAAGAAAAAAAACATTTATTAGTATTATTATGCTAGCAATATATATTTTGGAACGTTTAAAGCTAATGGTTTGTTGTTTCCAGTTCTTAAAGTACATAATTAGCATTGATACAAAAAACACAAAATAGCCTATCCATACTGCCCTTGTTTGAATCACACTTACCAATACTAATTGAACTAATATTGCTATTAAAGCTATTAATTTCCAATATTTTTTCAGCGAAAAGAAAGCGTAAAAAGAAAATATAGAAACAAGATATATAAAGCTTGAGTACAAGTTCTTATGTCCGCTTATAGTTCTCAGGCCATATAGGCTTTCACGAGAAATCTCTTCTAAACTTGCTATTTCAAAAAATATTTTAAAAGTAGAAATGAAAAATATTAATAATATAGTTTTTAATAACAGAGTTAAGAAACGATTCTTAAAGTTTAAGAGAAATATTAAAGACAATAAAAATAAAGTATAAAAGAGTATGTTTTTAGCCACTTCAACAACCGAAATAGAATAATTAATAGACCACGTTATTGAAATTATAGAATAAAGAATAAAAAAAAGATATAGGATTGAGAAAAAGTCAATTGCAAATCTTATTTTTTTGGATTTAACAAGTAAAAAAACAAGAATAAGAAGAGTACAAAATGAGAGAAGAAATATTCTCGGCATTAAGTAATAATCCAAAACAATATTAACGGAAAAAAGGGAGCAAATTAATATAGTAATGACAAATATGTATATTATAATATTATTTGATTTCTCAACAATCATTCTATCTTGATAATTAATTTTAGCAAGTTATCATTTTGATTTTAGCTTATCCCATCTTCAGTATCATTAAATGCAAGACATAAAAATCAGGGAAGTCTATCAATAACGAAATACAATTTATTAGCTAAAAATGAACTGCTCTAGAAAAAATCTTAAATAAATTCCTTTGTTTAAAATATTTTAAAAAAATCTTCAAGTAGTTGAGCGCTAGGTAATGATGGCTCAAAGATAATATCGTATGTTCCGGTACCCGCAGAAAAGGGGATTTGAAAAACTGCATCAAATCTTTTACTATTAATATAATAACTATTTATTGGATAAATATTTGTAGTAGATGTACTCTGTTGGTGACGTAACATAACTTGAGTAGTAGGTGATGTAGCTTGATTAAATAATAAAGTATCGCTCCCTGAAAAGGAAACAGATAATTCTTGTCCTTTAGAGGCAATTCTAGGAACAACAATTGGTTTATTATTTAATACAGTGTACTCTTTATCCCAAGCATTGTAAACAGGGTCTGTTTCGTTGGTTATATCAGCAGTTTTACTATGCATTGCATAAGGCACACTTAAAAACTGTGTAGTTCCCATATTGGTATAATTCGTGCTACCTGTAATATCCATTTCTATTTTTAGGTAGTAGCTATCTCCAGCCCAGTTTATACTTGAAAAAGTACCTTGCTGTATAGCTCCAGAACCAATTATAAGATTAAATAATCCGTAGTCATCTGTAGATACGTTGTGAGTTTCTTGATACACTAGCGAACCTACTGCTGTACTTTGTAAAATACTCATTTGTAAAGCTATCGCTTGGTTAGTAACTAAAGTACCAGCGCCATCTCTTGCCACTGCACTATAGTTAAATGCATTTGGTGGTGCTTGTCCCAAAACGAATAGTGTAGATATGCTAAAAGCTAAAAAAAGTAAAGATTTTCTCATTTTATTTATTTTTTAATTATTTGATAAACTCCAACTGGTTTTTCATTGTTACTTAATAGGTGAATGAAATAATTACCCGATGACCAACTATCGGTTTTAATTCCGATATGATTATTATTTACTTGAAACTTCTCGTTAGATATTATTTTACCATTAATATCAATAACTTGAATTGTTAAGGCGCTTAATTTTGTTTTTTGTAAGTCAATATACACCATATCAACAGTTGGATTAGGATATACATTTACCATTACCAATTCTTGGCTAGGTACTTCAAGCGGATTTATTTGTGTACTACCTATCGTAGAATTAGTGAAGCCATTACCTAAAGAACCACCATTAGTTAAAGAATCAACAAATGTTTCTACAACAAGTTCTCCAACTGTAAAGGCAATGCTACTTACTGGATTTTCAAAAGAAACACTTGAAGCACTAATTGTTTCTGGATTAAGTTTTTGACTTCTTGCATTTATAAAACAAAGTGTTAATATTAGAACAATAAGATTTTTCATAATCTATAATATTCTATCAATTTAAAGATAATCTTACTTAAAAACAAAAAAGATGGGTGCAATTAGGTGAGTTAATCTATTATTTAACTTTTTTAGTTTGAGATTTTACCCACTGAATAAATTTTTTTAAGTCGGTGTGGTTTAGTAGCTTTTCTTTTGAATTATAGTCTAACGCAAGAGATTTATGAGGAATTAATTTATGAATCATCTTGTGACAATCCTTACATATTTTAATTCCGTAAGTATTAATATTTAACGAGTTGTGTTTTTCTCTAATGTGTTTTATCTTATGGTTTTTCTTGGGAATAAGATGATGAAAAGTAAGTTCTTGTGCTCTATTACATAATTCACAATTATTCATTAATTGAAATTTTAATTTAAGAAAGTGATTTTAATTAAATAGAATAATACTTAAAAAATGGTTCTGTAATTAATATTGTAAAATTAATAAAAATTGAACTTTGCTAATAATCTTAAAATAAAAAAAGCCATCCTAGGACAGCTTTTTGTAATTTAAAATTTAATGTTTTATTCTGTAGAATTAACTGGGCCTTGAGCTGGCTTTACAGGTGTAGCATTTGCTTTAGGCGCTTTAACCTCTCCTTTAATTCTAATAACAGATGTTCCTCCAGTTACTTTTCCGTCAGCATCTTTCTTTGCTCTAGTAACGTTATCTGCATTCATAGCATTAGATTGAATAGTCACAGATTTATTAATTACACCAACACGCTTAGTGTCGTATCTAACTTTAATTTCTCCTGTTGCACCTGGAGCTATTTCTTCTTTTGGCCATTGTGGAACTGTACATCCACAAGATCCTTTTGCATTAGTAATTTTTAATGGCTTGTTACCAGTATTGGTAAAAACAAAAACACATTCTCCATTAGCACTTTTTTCAATTTGACCATAATCGTGAGTAGATTTGTCAAAAGAAATTTCTGCACCTTGAATTAAAGGAATAGATTCCTGAGCAAAAAATGAATGAACTGTAAATATTGTTGCTATTAAAAAGCTTAATTGTAAAATTGATTTTTTCATTGTCTTTATTTATCTTAATTTTTTCAAATATATAAAATGTGGTTTGATTATTAATATCAATATCTAAACCTTTTTAATCTTTATTGTTTTTTTTCTTAGAATTTTCTATTTTTTCTTTCTCTTCTTTATTTTGTTTTTCCAAAATTTCTAGGTAATCTATATCAACTTCTTCCAAATGTTCCATCATTTTCCCTAAAGAAAGTGCATTTAATTTTTTACCTATAATTTTCTTTTCACTATCAACTAAATATACTTGAGGAGTACTAAATATATCGTATTTTGATCGAAAGTTTAAACTTTCTAGGGTAGTTATTCTCTTTTCATAGATATATTCTTTGGCATTTTTATTAGCGTCTGGAAAGTCAGAAATATTTATCCAAGGAAGCTCATTATTCTTTACGTATTTAATCCATTTTTCATTTTCTAAGTTTGTGCCAACAGCAATAAACTCTACATCAATACCTTTTTCTTTAAACTCTTTATATAGATTTACCATTTTAGGTATTTCTTTTTTACAATGCCCACAATCTGGATCCCAAAATATTAAAAGATTGTATTTATTAGGCAGTTGATAAAAATCTATCCAGTTGGTTTCAGAAGTATCTGCTAATATTAATCTTGGTGCTTTCTTTCCAATAAGTAAAGGGGCTGTTTTTTCAGCTTTATCACATAAATCAACAATTTTATTAGAATCTAACCAAAATGATTTTGAATCGTTTGCAGGGCAATAATATTTTTGGGCCATACAAACAAAAACAGCATCCATCCCCATAATATTAGAGGTTTCGTACTTATAGGTTAAATGGTGTACTGTATATTTAAAAAGGTCACTTTCCTGATCAATTTGAGAAATTAAATTATGAGCATATTTACATATAGTATCGGGAATTTGAGGAATCATTTTTTTAAAGAAAAAGTCTAATTTCTTATGATATACTGGAGTATGTACTATTCTAGAATCTGTTACATCTATATTATCCCAGTAATGATCTAGATAAAAACGATATCTTAAAGAATCATTGTTTTTTATTTCTTCAGGAATTTCGGGATCAACAGACATTGCTAAAACTTTAGCAGCTAGTAATTCTTTATTTAGAATATTATTTTTCTGAAATTGTTTAACTTCTAAATCTAAAGCTTCTCGCTTAGTCTTACTATCATCACCTTGTAATGTCTTAGACCTTTCTTTCATAGAACCTAAAAAACTGATGTATTGGTAAAAAAGTTTGTTGTTTTCAGATTTTTTGATTTTCATTTTACCATTAAAATCTAATATGTCTGTTTCTAACTCTACATCTTCATTAGCCATTATAAATTCAAAGTATCTCGATTCTGGACAAACTACAGCATAAATACCGCCTATAAATTCTTTTTTATTGAAAACAACAGTTCCATTTTTAGAATAAGCAGTATCGGCATAATACAATTTGTCACCAAAGTACCTAGCTAAAAACACAGTAGTATCTTGTAATCCGTTTATTTTGAACTTAAGATTTTGTTGACTGTAAAAGCTTACAGTAAATAATAAAAGTATTAAAAGTGATTTATTTCTCATGAATTAAACAATTAATTAAATTTAAACCAATAAGGATAATTTTCTTGGAATTTAACATTTTTTAGATAATTATTTCTTTGTGTTTATTAAAAAAAAATCTCATTCAATTACTACTTTGAAAGTCTTTTTTTCATTTTTGACTAAATAAATTCCTTTAGCTAGATTTATATGTAATTTTTGGTTTAATACTCCAGCCCAAATATTCTGACCCATAGAATTGTAAATTTGAAAATATTGAGTTTCACCTTCATTGTCAATGTATATAGATCCGTTTGAAGGATTTGGATAAACATTAAAAGAAGATGTTTTTAAACTTTCTTTACTTGTAATATTATTGGTTTCAACACTAATATTATCTAAAGCAAGAATGTATTGATTGCTAGAATAATGTCTAAAAGCTATATAAGTTGGAGTATTTAATGGGACTGCTCCTAGTTCCACTTGAAAATTTGTCCAAATATTAGGAAGAGCAATTGTATCAAAAACCAAAATACCATTTAAAATACTATCCTTATTTAAATACTCTGAACAATATATTTGAAGTGCTTCAGGATAAGATCCATCTAAAGATTTAGCCTGAAAGCTTAAATAATTACCAGTACTATTAAAACTTATAGAAGGAGTAATTAAAAAATTATTTGCCGAAAGGGTAGTGTCAAACCAAGAATTTGCAGCCATTATAGAATCTCTAATATTTAAAGAGTCATAATCTTCAATTAAATGGAAAGAATTATTTAAGGAATTAACCATGGGGTCGTTATATGGTGCTGCCATATCACCATCTATCAAAGTCCAAGATGAAATGTTTCCAGAGTTGAAATCTTCATTTAGCAAAACTGTTTGAGCATTGCTACCTAAAAAAGAAATTAAAAAGAATAATGTATATATTTTATTCATAATTAAATGGTAGTAATTGATATTTTCAGCAAATGTAATTATTTCCTATCAACAATATAATATGGACAATATATCAAATATTTAATTTTTTCGGAATCTGATGGCCTTAATTTTAATAAATTAAAAAAATGAAATTTTTATTATTAGTATTTTTTTCTTTTCAATTTTTCTTAGGGTTTTCACAATCTTTTACACTAAATAGTTTTTTAGCAAATGATTCTATTTTAGATGCTAAAGTGGATTCTATTTTTAATAGTCTTAACGATACTAGTAGAGTTGGACAAATGATTGTACCCGCTATTGGCAGACTGGGTAAATCAAGAGCTCATGTTTTTAACTTGGCTAATAAGGGCTGGATAGGTGGTATACTTTTATTAAATGGTACAATTGAAGAATTTAATAATGATGTAAATCAATTTGATAGTATAATGATAAATAATGGTCATTTGCCTTTAATTTTTAGTGCAGATGCAGAGCCTACGTTAGTAAATAGAAAAATAATTGGTTCTAAAAAAGTACCATATACCAATACTATTCATTCTATTGATAGTGTTGAAATGATTGCTAATATAATTTCAGGTGATTTACTAGATATAGGAATTAATCAAAACTATGCTCCGGTAATTGATGCTTCACCAAATATGGTTGTAAGCAATAGAAGTTTTGGGCTCAATATGGATACAGTAATTGAATTTTCAAAAAAATTCATTTCAACTACTCAAAATCAGAATTTAATTGCTACTGCAAAACATTTTCCCGGTCATGGATATGTAAAAGGAGATACTCATAAAGAATTAATTTTTATTGATGGAGAGATGAAAGAAGTTGAAAATTATATTCCTTTAATAAATAGTGGGGTTATTTCAATTATGGTTGCTCATTTAGCGGTAAAAAATAATGAACAATACAATACATTCGGCTTACCTTCAACCTGTTCTAAAAATATTGTTACAAATCTTTTAAAAAACTCACTGGGTTTTAAAGGGTTAATTGTAACTGACGCACTTAACATGGGAGGAGTTGTAAATGTAGAAAGCAATGGACTAAAGGCTGCTCAGGCAGGTTGTGATCAACTGCTAATGCCAATCAATGAAGAAAAAGTTTTAATGGATATTTTAAACGAATTATATAACAATGAAATCTTTAAAACACAGATTTATTCATCTGTAAAAAAGATAATTAGGTTAAAAATATGCTTGGGAAAAATTAATTAATTGTAGGTTTTTTTATCCCATTGGTATTCACTAGGATAAATACTTTGTGAAAAACACATAAAAGTAGAAAGTGAACAAAGCATTATAAAAGAATAAAGAAACCATGCTATTCTATGGTAACCAAAATATCCCATATCTAATTCAGCACCATTTAAAATTAACCACGTGGGTGTAAAAGCTGCTATTAAAAAAGCAGTTATTCCTACAGTAGCTATCATGGACTCTAAACTTTTCAATGGAAGAGCTAATAGCTTTTTAAACCAACCTAAATCATCTCCCCATTTGTGAACTAATAAAAATTCTTTGTTTTTTAAGGGAATAAACAATAAAGGATCTTTATTACAATCTTCTAAGTCAAAAGCTTGCGATGGAGCTAGTATAAAAAACTGTTCTACTGTAATATTGTTTTCTTTTTCAATTTCTTTAATTTTAAAAATAGCTTCTTTAGGGATTTGATTTTTAAAATATTTTGTGGGTAAGAATCTTAAACGATACTGAGTAGCAATATTTTTAATGGATTTTAAATTAAATATTGAATAATTTTTTTTAAAATTTATTTCAGCAAAATAATTTTTTGAGTTGTAATTAGAAAGGTTTTTTTCAATAGAAGCTTCTAGGTTGAAGTCGTCTTTTAATTGTTTATTAATTGAATTTAATAAATCGTTTTCACGAACACTTCTAACTTTAATTAATTCTTTTTCAATATCAATATTTTGAAACATACATAAATTATTTTAATTAAAAGTAAAAACAATTAAACTCATTTTAAGTTTTGTTTAATTATTAAAAATAAAAATTATTCTAATTATTTTTTATTAATCTTTTTTGGTATTTGCTTTGAACAATATCTACAAAAACAAGAATAACTATTATAAAATAAAATGTTGTCTTATTCATCGAATGAATAGAACTATCTAAAATAATTAACTCTGCTTTTTCTCCACCCTCAGTTAAAAGCATTACGCCAACTATAAATAAAATAAAGAGTCCTAAAACTTCATATTTTCTATTTTTTTGTAAAAAGTCCGAAACTTTATTCGCTGCTAGTATCATAAGAATTCCACCCACAACAATAGAAATGGCCATAATTAAAAAATTATCTGTTAGTGCCATTGCGCTAAGTATAGAATCAAAAGAAAATACTAGATTCATCAGAACAATCATAAATATAACTTTAGATGTTGATTCTTTTGCTGTAGAGGTTTCCTTATTTTGAAAACTAATCATATGCCAAATTTCTTTAATCGAGGTGTATAGAATAAACCCACCTCCCAAAAGAATTATGAGACTATGCAAATTCATTTTAAAGGAAATAATATCAGAACTAATATTTAAAAAGGGGTCTTTAAACTTCTCAACTAAATTCACAAGAATAAATAACAATGCTAATCTTAAAATAATTGCTATTGAAATACCTAATTTTCTTACAAATTCTTGTTTTATTAAAGGAGCTTTTTTAGATTCTAAAGCTATGTAAAGTAAATTGTCAAATCCTAAAACAATTTGTAAAATAATAAGCATAATAAGTGTACCAATAATTTCAGCTATTTCCATGATAACTTAAAGAAAGTAAAAATCAATTAATTATGAGAGTATAGATAATTTATTTTAATCAAATTAATTTAAAAATATAACCATTTAAATTGACTATTATTTTGAAATAAAACTGCAGGAGCAGGAAATTTAATAATAGAAAAAGAATTAATAATTAATTTTAGAAATTTATTTTTAATTTCTA
>Ga0209716_1003132_pt1 | contig 10367 bp, 8 predicted proteins | sample COGITO_mtgs_1205_FD_184811 | JGI IMG/M metagenome (GOLD analysis project Ga0209716, IMG submission 184811) | Pelagic marine microbial communities from North Sea - COGITO_mtgs_120531 (SPAdes) (version 2) | ecosystem: Environmental > Aquatic > Marine > Epipelagic ...
GATTCTTTTGTGTGAGTGCCGATTGTTCTATTTCAATACGTAGGTCGGCATTTTCAAGATCGGTTTCAAGCTTAGTGACCCGCCGCTGAAGCTTCCGTACTTCCTCTCTCAGTTGCTGCTCTTTTATAGTCTCGCCGGACATCTTGTCTATGACGTGAGGATGCAAACTTGTCAAGTGTAAAAGGTATTCGGATGTCGGCATGGAAGAAGCCTCTGCCAGCTTATTCAACTGGATTTTATGTGCCGATGTCGTTCTAAAACTCACGGTACAATTTCTATATTGTTCGTTTTGTATCATCATAATCTTTGTGTTTACCTCCTGTAAACCAGAGCGTTTACGCCATGTCTACATCACGTAGACGCTCAAGGCTTTATTTATTACCCCTATTCAGGAGCCGTTTTCTTTAATTCTAAAGCAACCTGCTTCTTGACATAAAGAATTCGAGTTTGCGCAACTCATATTTTCATCATAAATTTACACTTATGTAAGTTTTGATGTTAAATTATTTTCAGTTATGGGATTATCGAACTTGGAAATCCAAAATCAAATAACAACCGCTTTCTCCATTTGGAGCATCAAGCCAAAAGATTTTGGTGTAACCTCTCGTAAAGTAAATTACTGGAAGTCCAAAGGGCTCCTTCCCTTCGTCTTAGACGAAAAACACTTAGTAATGAATATCTACCAAGGTCTATGGTTTCACATTATCCATCAGCTCACCAATTTGGGAGTCTCAAGTGATGAGCTGTTCAAGCTCGGAAAAAAAATATGGTATGATAACCAGGCCTATGATGAACTACTAATAAGCGAACTCAACCACCCTCATTCCAGACTATCTGAACACGAACGAGAATTGCTCAAAGGGATACATAACGACCCTGTTTTGATGCAAACCATGCGTCAAGAAATAACTGATTTCACACTTACTCTTACTGAGCTCTTTGTAAACAATAAAAAGCAAATTGATTTCAATTACTACCCTGAAACCAACGACTGGGCACTTACTGGGGAAATCAAGGACCTGGATCCAAAGCGAGTTAATGAAGTCAGGATTGCAATTCCACTCACGGATATGTTCAATAAGCTCATCGCTACAGAACTAAATGTCACTGGGAATTGCTCAGACCTTTTCGAGGATACCTATCATGATATGCTTGAAATAGTCCAACGGAAGAAACCAAAGTATGTCGAGTTCATCATTAACGAAAAGAAAGGCAAATTTTCCTGTGTATATGAATCTTCAAAAACCATGGAAGACATCATACGCTATCTAAGGAACAACGACCTCCCTCAAGACGCTAGCATTGCTATAAATAAGCGTAATGCATCTCATTATGTATTTCACATTATAACACCTCATTCATGATCGTTCAACCCACCCAGCCTCCAATGCGACTTTCTGGGCTAATCCACAACAGGGATGGACCATCAAACAGGAAGCGCTCATTTGATTCCTAAGCAACGCTTAGAATCACATTTACAAATAGAATTAACTAACGACGACTACCAAGAATTGGCCATGGCAGCCTTTGAGCTGGCTATGCTATTAATCGAAACAAAATAAAATTTAGAATCATGCATTCATATAACATGAAGGATTTTCAAAATGCTATCGTTTGGTCTTACTCACGCGTAAGTTCAAAAGAGCAGTTTGAAAGAAACTCAAGTATAGAAACCCAAGTAAGGGCAATCCAAGATTTTGCCAGTGAACACCACTTATTAATCACCAAGGAGTTTGATGCCGCCTATGAAAGCTCCAAAAATCTAAAGAGCCAAAAGACTTTAATCAACCTAATAGAGACACTCAAGAAAACTCCCGTTTCAAAAAGGCCTAAGCTTATTCTCCTATGGTCCCCTAGCAGGTTTGGACGTTCTGGTACAGAGCACATTGGTCTACTTTACTCTTTACGTATCAAATTTAACGTACGCATCTATGCAGTGAGTAACGGGCAACACACCTTTGATGTAAGAAGTGAACACGAATTCTCAAAAGAGCTCTTAGCAGCACAAAAGGAAAATTTCAATCGTCAAGATGTCATTATTCCTGGTATGAAGAATTTTGTTCGCAAGGGATTTCATCTTGGAACTGCTCCTAGAGGTTATGATAAATATGGGCCTAGAGTTACTGATCCAAAAAGGGTACAAGGGATACAGGAGATAAAAATCAACGAGGAAGGCAGATGGCTCAAGGAAGCATTTAAAATGAAAATCTATGAGGACGCCACCGACAAAGAGGTCATTGATTTTATGGCAAGCAAAGGTTTTAATATCCCTAAGCAGACCCTTTGCAACATGTGGCGGAATCCTTTTTATGCTGGGATAAGTAAAAATAAATTATTGGGAGATCAAGAAATCGAAGGGAATTGGGAGCGTCTAGTTTCCACCGAGGACTGGAAACTACTCCAAAAGAAACTCACTGGATCCTTTATGGCCGGTATCTCGAAGCTACCTGGTAAACTTGACACTCCGTTAATTCCGAAGTTCTTGTATTGCACGAATTGCGAAAAGAATATGACTTCCTACCAACACAAGAAAACGGGCAACTATTACTATAAGTGTAATAAGTGCAACCATACTGTAAATGCAAACTCAACGAAGAGATCCAAGCGTATGGGCATGCATGAGAAGTTTGGGGAACTACTCGATGGATTTAAGCTGAGTCCTAAACTCATTCCCATCCTCAAAGAACAAGTGAGGCTCGTTTTAGAAGACTCGCTTAAAAGCTTTGAAGGCAAACGCAAGGACCTCCTTTCCCAGATAACCCAAAAAGAAAATGAATTAGAAAAACTGGAAAGACGGTTTGCCGTGGGGCATATCAAGGAAAAGATGTGGAAGAAACACAAACGCATTACACAAGAGGAAATCAAAGAAATTGAGCTAAAACTCGAAAACCTCCCTTCAAAAAAATCGAACCTTGCAATTTTGGATGAAAAAATTCTTTCACTGCTCGAAAACCCCCGTCAATTCTGGGAATCTATAAATACAAAGCAAAAGCGAAGGTTGCAAGATGTACTATTTCCCGATGGATTACACTACTCTCCGAAAACTACAGAATATCGAACCTCGAACATCCACCTACTTTTAGAGATAACTGGCTGTTTCATAGACACTTGGACTTCTGAGAAAAACAAAACCCGAAGACAAAATGTCTTCGGGTCTCGGGTAGTAGCGGAGGCAGGACTCGAACCTACGACCTTCGGGTTATGAGCCCGACGAGCTACCAACTGCTCCACTCCGCGTTATTGTGGGGCAAATATAGGGCTGTTCGTGGTATTATACCAAACTAATACATAGAGAATGCCATTAAATACGCGTCTAGGGTCGGAATAAACAGATTATCAAAGTAGTAGGGAATTGCTAATTCTTTAAAGACTCCTATGGCGGCCAAGAGAATGACCTGCGCATTCATCAACGGTGATAGGAAAATCGTGGAGATGGAAGAATTTAGAAGATATAGGTTTCATATTCACGCATAATGGATATGTCAGGGTCTGGCATGCGGTTGACTCGGTTATCGACTTGAACTAAGGCATAGATGCACTTTTGAGCGTTACGAGATTTAGCGACTTTGTGAAGTTGTCCAGCGATAGCATTGCCTAAACCCTTGGCTTGGAATTCACGTAGAATACCTATGGTTTTAAAAATGATGGTAGCGTCGGGGAGTTCTGATAAATAGGCAAAGCCTACTTTTTGATCTTTTATCTGGACCCAGTATAACAGCGGAGCGTTATTAGAGCCTGCGGTTATGTGCTGCAGCCAATTTTGGAATTGGACCTTCGTCATAGACTCATAGCCCCAATTACCACTAAAGATGGCGTCGATCAAATTTAGGAGGGCATCGGCTGTTCCGGGCGAGCCTAGCTCTATTTGCTCAAGGGAGAATCCTTGATCATACCAGTCTTGAACAAAAGGTTCGGACACTTCGATGACGCCGTCAAAGTGCGTGCGATAAGCGCTGCGGTATTTTACTACTTTTTTTGGTCGGCAGGCGTTAAAAAAGTTAGCCACGGACGGAGCACTCTCCCACTCGCCAGGGAAGATGGGACCACCGTTAGTCATCGAAATGAATTTATACGGCAAGAAAGTCGAACCGTTGATAGGTCCGTACAAAGGGCCTACGAATTGAGCCCTGGTTTGGGCCCATGCTTCGCGTTGATTTTCTTCAGTGCCCCCTTTCAGTTCAAAAAATCCAAAGGCGTGTCCGTCCATAAATGGATAGGTTCCGAAGCAGAAATAGTCATTATCGATCCACTGGGCATTAATCTTTGATGAATAGAAGTCCCAGCAGGTGCGTTCATAATCACACGACTCGTGGCCGAGGTTGGCTTTGCGGTAGCGAACAAAATTTTGAAAATGGTCAAGCGCAGGTATCATAGTATGGGTTTTAACGTGCCGCTTGCGGCGTCAAGAACGGCTTCTCCCCCATCTTTTAGTTGTGCTGTTGCATTCGGCGCACCGATAATGCAGGGTATGCCCAATTCTCTTGTTACGATGGAAGCGTGTGAAAGCAATCCACCTTGCTCGACCACTAAGCCCTTGGCTTTACTTATGAGCATACTCCATCCCGGGTCGGTATGTTTAGCCACGAGGATATCAAAGTCGGGCCAGGGTCCTGGTCGGTATTCATCCATCACCAATAAGCGGCCTCTGACAACACCAGGGAATACACATTGTCCCTCTACCATTTCGCCGGTGGCAGTACCAGGAATGTAGGGCGGTGCCTCCCCTGATGGAGTTGTAGCGAAACTCCGCGGGTATCGATCATCTGCATGCTTGGCATATTTTGCTTTGCGCTCTACAATCAAATCTTTCCACTGTGCAATATCACCGGCAAACCATTCTTCAATTTTAAGATAGAAGATATCATCGGGTTCTTGAATATGACCGGATTGGGCCGCGTTAATTCCACCTTGAAGCAATATGCGACGCAACCAACCGAAGCCGGTGGAGCGCAACAGTCTAAACGCTTCGCGTTGTTTGATATAGCGCTGTAGTTGCTTTATGCCCCATGGTAATTTTTGGTCGGTATGGGGGCCGCCAGACAAAAGTGGGCTGGAAGCAATTTCCTGGATTGCGTTCGACAGAGCACCGAAATCATCCATAGGACTCGGTGATTCGAGCTTAAGCTCGTTGGGGAATCGACCACCGAAAATGGAGAAATATGTGGTCCAACGCTCATGTAATTCGCGATTTTGTTGGAGTTGATTGTAGAATGCAGATTCGTCTACCGCGATTAACGCCTTCCTCAATAGGACATCTTGAATCACCTCATGGGCTAAGGCTTTGAAGTCTCTCAATTGTTTGACGCTTGGGGTTTCCACTGAGAGGAAGCCCTGAAGTTCCTCTGGGCTGTACTTTTTCTCTGCCCATCCAAGGAACGTCATCAGTACAGTGTCGCTCTCTACGGTGACATACCAGCGGCGTAACCAGCGGCGCTCGCAATGGTTCCATAACGTTTGGAGTTCGGAGGTGGAGCGCTTGGAAAAATCAGTCCTGCCTAAGGCATTAAAATCTTTCTGAACAACTCGATTGAATCTGTTCTTCGTCCATGGGAAACAGAGCACCTTCCACAACATTAGCGGATAGTAGGCAAATTTCAACCAAGCTGACGGTCGCATACTTTCAGGAAGGAAAATTTGTTGGCGAATTTCAGCCGTGATCATGCGCTCTAAGTTTTCCTTGTTCCTCTCATAACCAGGCAGGAAAAACATCATGGAATACCAATGATTCATGACATAGTACATGCGGCCATTAAAGTCTTTGACGAGGTTATCAAAAACGCTTTGATGGCGCCGGATGGTTTGCTTAGGTACCCCGCTATGTGCGAGTAAATCCTCGTATACATATTTGTAGAGTCGGCGCGCCACGCTTGCCGTCATTGGGCTTACCGTGCCCGTGTAAGATTCGGCTAGGTTAGAATTATCGAATAGCCAAAGCTGAGGGAGCCAGTCTACCGTCACCGGACGAATTTGTAGTACGTACAATTTACCCTCAACAAAGGTCCACTCCACATCCATAGGCTTGCTGTAATGCTGGCGAACCTTTCGGTACAAACGAAGCAGCGCTCGCTCCAGGATAGGGGTCCATTTATTAGACTCAAATTCCTTAGTCACGATTTGACCCGAAGTGCTGTCAAAGAGCTGACCTTGTCGTAAGTCGGAGCCCTGGTCCATCCAAGTTTCTCCGCTGGGATGAAACCCTCTTTGGGCAACTTCAAACCCTTGAACCACATAATTACACAATCCCGGCGCATAGTTGACCATCCATCGTTCTTCGTGGGTAAACATCACGCCTGAAGTACTATTGACACTGTGAATCAGGGGCTGTATCACGACGCCGTGAGGTTCATTATCGGGAGATAATTCTGGTAAACTTGCCGCCACAACATTGATGGCGTCGGCGATTGATTCTTTGGTGATGCCCAGTAGGGTCTTAAATTGGCCCGCAGCAGCGCTTTCCTCAGTATCCTCCGTAATGCTTGAGCTGCGAACCGCGTAAAAATCGGACTCCCCTATTTCATCTAAAACCGCTTTAGCAATCTCCTCAGGATTAGCGTTTGGAAGGTCATCGTCAGCGCATACCGAAGTGAAAGGCAACGTTTTAAATCCATGTCCTTGCAAACTTGCGAGCCCCTTGGCCTTATTCCCAAAAACTCCTAAAGTTAGAGCCATACGACTAGATTGAGTAATATATACGATAAGACTGCGCCAGCTTGAATACTGTACTTGCCTTTTTTATCAGGTTTATTGGCGTAGCGCAATGCGCCTAAAAGCAATGGTAGGATCGCTAACCAAAGGTACAGTTGGGATACTCCGGAAATTTGAGCATAGAGCCACATAGAAAGTAGCCCAATTAGCAAGGTTACGAATGCACTCCCCCATATACCTAAGCGAGAAGAATAGCTGTCTCTGTAAGCTGTTTCTTCGTCAGGTGGAAGGCATTTTCGAGCGGCTTCGACAAGAGCGCTTAAGGCAAATACACCCAAGGCGTGCCACCAAATATTTTCGGACCACTGAAGTGTTTTGGAGATGGCAGCATAGGCGACCAATTGGAGCAACAACATCTGCATCAACATGATTACATTATAGAACCAAAAGTGAGGCTTGAGTTTTGCTAAGGGACCTATCTCGTAACGCGCCAAAATAGAATAGAGTAATAGCCCTGCAGAAAGTAAGCCAGACAAGGGATCCAACACTATGTGGATGCTGATGAATATTCCGCCATTCCAATAACCAATACGCAAGATTTCCTTTTCCGTGATCAGTCCACGCTGTAGTGGGCGATCCGGATGATGCACATCATCAACTTCTTTATCTCTTAACTCATCAATGACTCGAGTGTGAAGTAAAAAGGACAGTCCAGCCACGGCGAGTAAGGCATATTTCCACCACTCCGCGTAGTAACCGTCCAATTCCAAAACAGCCAACGTTGACACAATAATGGCCAATGTGGTTGGCAACAAAAAGACCAGCGGGAACCGTTCGATCTGGTATTGATAGAGCCGACGCCCTAGACCTTGCTTTGTTTCTTCCATAGGTAAAAGTTATTGTAAAAAGGCACCCTATCATTTTCCCTCACTTTCACAAGCGTCCATTGGTTTTGGAAGGAGTGGGGCACTGTTATAGCATAGCGATGTTCCCAATACAGAAATAATGATCCCGGTGTACATGCCCGATCAACCACCGCAAAAAAGTCATCATTGTACTCCTCATCCGTTCCTTCCATAATGTCCGAAGCGTGAATCATATGGCGAGCCCGCGGCAATTCCTTTACATAGGATTTCATATCCATATGGTGGAATAGTAGAGCATCTGATTCTGGGATCCAATTCCCTTCTAAGTAATCTAACCGACTGTGTTTGTGATAGCCGTGAATGATATAATCTACATATGGATTTTCGATGAGCGGGTGGGCAAGGATTTTTTCTTTGAATTGGTCCAAGTAATTCACCTGCCTAGGTTTTTTACTCTTGTCCTGAATCAAACCAAGAGGACGCGCTTTGGTATCGACATTTTCGAGAGAGAAAATTCGACTGGTTAAAAATTGAAATCTTCGAGTATCCCATCTCCGGGCATATACCTCAGCTCTGTGCGCTGTTGAATCTGCCTGCACCATTTGTTTTCGTGCGCCTGGAGCTAATAAAATAGGGAACACTCTAGCGAACTTCTGCAGAAAGCCTTCCAATTTACCCCCGTGCAGTAACCCTCGTCGTGAATTAACACCAAAGAGTTGATCGCGATTCGGAGCACCTAGCGCCGCGAGCTTCTTTTGAACGTGTCCAATCTGCGCATCTTCTGTATCTATCAAATGAATGTGCGTGACTCCGTGGCGGAGTAAACTGAAGGCATGGTCTCCACCACTAGCAACCATGTGATAGTGTTCAACCTCATGCGTATCAACGATACTACGAAGTAGATAGGTATCTTCCCAAGATTGCGAGTAATAGAGCACTAAAAGCTTGGTTTACAATGAAGGTAGGGAAATTGCAATGTACTGTATTTTCAAAGTGGTCAGATTTTGGGATGAACAGGCTGATGGAGTCCTATTTGAGGCTTACAGCAGATGCAATTGCCTCATTATTGAGACCACAACCTACTTCGCAAAGATTTCTTCTAGATGTTTTGAGCCTTTTTGGATTTCAGTTTCGGTCAATACCTGTTTCAACTCGCCTCCTTGTAGGAATATACAACTAGAACACAACTCCACCACTTCTTGCATAATGTGTGTAGAAAACAAGACGGTTTTATTTGCTGCTATATTTTTGAGTAGTGCACGTATTTCGATCAATTGGGCTGGATCTAACCCTGTAGTGGGTTCATCTAAAATGAGCACTTCCGGATCTGGAATCAGTGCAGCGGCTAATCCAACCCGCTGTCTGTAGCCCTTCGATAAAGAACCAATTTTCTTATGCTGTTCAGGTCCCAAGACTGTTTGCTCAATCACGGTTGGGATTCGTTCTTTATCTACTTTGTACAATTGGGCCACATATTCCAAATACTCGCGCACATAGAGCTCTAGATATTGCGGATTATGTTCCGGCAGGTAACCTAACGACCGCTGCACCTCGAGGGGCGATGCAATCACATCTACTCCGTTTACCATAGCTGTGCCCGAGCTGGGTAAGATTGCACCAGTAATGATTTTCATCAAAGTACTTTTGCCAGCACCGTTTGGCCCTAAAAGTCCTGTGATTTGACCTTTCTCAATGGTCAAAGTCACTCCGTTCAGCGCCTTTTGATCACCGTAGTTCTTCGAAATATTTTTTAGTAGGATACTCATGACTTAATACCCATCAAATCTAAGAAGAAGGCGTATTCCATCGCCGTTTCCTTTAAACTTTCGAAACGACCTGAGGCACCACCATGGCCGGTTTCCATATTACAATACATTAGCAAAGGTTCCCTCCTATTTGTGCGCAATTTACGCAAGCGCGCAACCCATTTTGCAGGCTCCCAGTATTGTACCTGACTATCGTGTAAGCCCGTTGTAATAAGCATGGCTGGATAGTCCTGAGCCGTTACATTATCATACGGGCTGTAGCTCTTCATGTAGTTGTAACTGTCCTCATTATTTGGATTGCCCCATTCGTCATATTCCCCTGTAGTAAGCGGAATAGTTTCATCGAGCATCGTAGTCATGACATCCACAAAAGGTACTGCTGCTAGCACCCCTCTAAAAAGATCGGGACGGAGATTCACTACTGTTCCCATTAATAAGCCACCAGCACTGCCTCCTGACGCCATTAAGGTCTCTGGAGAAGCATAACCCTGCGCTATAAGGGTCTCCGCACAACTAATAAAATCCGTAAAGGTGTTCATCTTATCAAACATCTTACCGTTCTCGTACCAAGGTCTTCCTAGGTATTGTGATCCGCGAATGTGAGCGATTGCATATACGAAACCGCGGTCTAGCATACTTAATCGGACACTGGAAAATTGCGGATCAACAGTGATTCCATAACTACCGTACCCATAAAGCATTGTCGGATTAGGACCGTCAGAACGAAGTTTATCCTTTCGATATACCAAAGACATCGGCACTTGTGTTCCATCTGAGGCCGTGGCCCAAATTCTTTTGGTTTCGTAAAGTGACTTATCATAACCACCCACCACTTCTTGTTCCTTCTGAATAGTTTTTCCACCGGTCGTGAAATCATAATCTATCACACTACCCGGGGTAGTCATGCTCGTATATCCAAAGCGCAAATGCGTTTGATCAAAGCCTGGATTATTACCTAGATAAGCGGTATAGGTTTCTTCTTCAAATGGCAAATAGGTGGGTTCGCCTCCCCAAGGTTGGATTCGAATGTTGGTCAAACCGTTCGAGCGCTCTTCTGTAACGAGGTAATCGCTAAATAGCGCTATGTCCT
>Ga0209716_1003135_pt1 | contig 10361 bp, 10 predicted proteins | sample COGITO_mtgs_1205_FD_184811 | JGI IMG/M metagenome (GOLD analysis project Ga0209716, IMG submission 184811) | Pelagic marine microbial communities from North Sea - COGITO_mtgs_120531 (SPAdes) (version 2) | ecosystem: Environmental > Aquatic > Marine > Epipelagic ...
ATTTGAAAATTGCTACCCAAACACATTGGACACTACTGTTGATTATGAGTTGATTGATGGCAAGCCGGACTCCTTTATAATTACTGGAGATATTGATGCGATGTGGTTAAGAGATTCTACTGCTCAAGTATGGCCTTATATGCCCTTAATAACAAAAGAAATAAAACTTAAAAACTTAATACTAGGACTAATCAACAGGCAAGTTAAATGTATTCTTACCGATCCTTATGCCAACGCATTTTACAAGGATTTATCTAAAGAGTCCTCTTGGATTAGCGACACTCCAAGCCCCAGCCCTGGAATTCATGAGCGTAAATGGGAAATAGATTCCTTGTGTTATGCTGTGAGGCTTTCTCATAAATATTATGAGCTTACCGATGATGATTCGGTATTTGATGAGAACTGGGATAAAGCAATGCGTCTGATTGTGAAGACATTTAAAACTGAACAGCGTAAAGATGGCTCTTCTGCTTATTCTTTCTCAAGAAAAACAACAGCCATGCTTGACGCTCCTGTTTTTGAGGGTTCTGGAAGACCTATAAAACCAACAGGGATGATTTGTTCTATGTTTAGGCCTTCAGACGATGCTACTTTATATCCGTATCTAATCCCGTCTAATATTTTTGCTGTGCTTTCTCTTCAACAACTTTCAGGCATTTATAAAGATGTTTTAAAAGATAACGCGTTTGCTAAAGAGTGTGATAAATTTGCAATTGAGATTGACAATGCGATTAATAAATATGGTGTTTTTAAGCATTTGAATTTCGGGAAAATATATGCTTATGAAGTCGATGGTTTTGGGAATGCTGTATTTATGGATGATGCCAATGTACCTTCTCTTATGTCATTAGCTTATTTAGGCGCTCATAAGACATCAGATCGTATTTATAAAAATACCCGTGAATATTTACTTAGCGACTCGAACCCTTATTTCTTAAAAGGAACATATGCTGAAGGTCAGGCGAGTCCTCATACAGGAAAAGAAAAAATATGGCCTATGGGAATTACCCTTCGAGCAATGACCTCTACAGATGATGATGAAATTATAAGCTGTCTTAACACCCTTAAAGCCACGCACGCCGACACAGGATTTATGCATGAAGCTTTTCATAAAGACGACCCTAAAGACTTTAATAGGGCGTGGTTTGCATGGGCAAATACATTATTTGGAGAGCTAATCATTAAAATAAAAAATGAACGTCCTGGCATTTTATCAGAAATGACAAGTGAGTAGTCATTGTGCGCGAGGTAACATCCTAATTCTAACCCTATGAATCCACTAAAATCATACATTCGAGACGTCCCCAATTTTCCTAAAGAAGGGATTCAATTTAAAGATATTACATCACTTTTAGAGAGCCCAGAAGGGGTCGCTTTGTGTTTGGAGGTGTTATTATCTCAGTTAAAAACAACAAAGGTAGATAAGGTGGTAGCTATAGAGGCACGTGGGTTTTTCTTTGGGATCCTGTTAGCACATGCTTTAAAAGTTCCTTTTGTCCCTGTTCGTAAGCCCGGAAAATTACCTCGAAAGGTGGTTGCACAGTCTTATGATTTAGAATATGGTTCTGATGTATTGGAAATTCATGAACATGCCATCCAAGAAGGAGATAGGGTACTAATTCATGATGATGTATTGGCTACCGGTGGAACTTCGCAGGCGGTTTGTAAAATGGTTGAGTCTGCAGGAGGCCAAATTGTTCAGTGTAATTTTATTATGAAAATCAATTTTCTTGAAGGGGCTAAAAAAATAGATTCCTACCCAGTTTTTGCAGCAGTCAGCTATTAGTCTAACGCTTTTTTAGTGACATACAGACGCCAGCCAAATAAAGCCATTTGTAATTTAGTTGCTTTAGCGAGGTCGACTCGTTTTTTAGTTAAGCTAGGAAGTAGCCGTTTATTAACTTTTGCCAAAACCTTAAAAAATGTTTGTGAGTTCATTGTTCAAAAATAGAAATTCTTTCTTTAAATATAAACAAATTTAATATCTTAGAATTATCTTCGTAAAAAAATAGAATATGGATGTAGTTTTGATGTTGTTGGGGTTTGCGCTGTTAGTCGTTGGGGGTGATTTCCTTGTGCGTGCTTCTGTGGCATTGTCACTCAAACTAAATATCTCTAAAATGGTTATAGGGTTGACTGTGGTCTCCTTTGCGACCTCGCTTCCTGAACTATTGGTAAGTTTAAACGCTGCTTTAAATGGGTCTCCATCAATTGCTATTAATAATGTGGTTGGTTCTAACATAGCGAATATAGGATTGGTCCTCGGAATTACTGCTTTGATTGGAACAATCTATGTCGATAAAACATTTTACAAGTTCAACTGGCCAGTGCTCATGTTGTTTTCAATGCTGTTTTATTATTTTTTGAGCAATGACAATAAACTATCGACTCTTGAAGGTGCTATTCTGTTCATAGGACTTATTGTTTTTGTTATCTCGGTTTTAAGAAAATCAAGTGATACTGAGCCTGATGATTCCATAGACGAATTAACAGTAGTTTCGAATTTTAAAATAGGAGTTTGGCTGCTCATTGGTGGTGCAGCCTTGTACTTTGGTTCGGATTGGCTTGTCAAAGGTGCCATTGTAATCGCCAAAGAAATTGGGGTTAGTGAGGCCGTAATCTCCGTGTCTATTATAGCAGTTGGTACAAGTGTGCCCGAGCTTGCGGCATCTGTTATGGCTGTGGTTCGAAATGAAAAAGCAATTTCTTTAGGTAATTTAATTGGCTCAAATATATTTAATATAGGATCTGTGCTTGGGTTAACTGCTATGATTAAGCCTATTATTGTTGAAGATCCGTTAATTGTTTCTAGGGATCTAATTTGGATGTTAGTCTTTGCTGCAATTCTACTTCCATTGGCATTTATATTGAAGCGGCATGAGCTCAAAAAAACGGAAGGCTTTGTCTTAGTTTTTATTTATGGAATATTTATATATATGGTATTTATGTCCTAAAAATCATTAACTTAGATTATATAACAGTCTTAATCTAAACAACATAATGATGAATACTTACGAATGTAAACAATGCGGGATGGCAGTTAAAGCAACTTGCGGCAACTGTGATATTCCTCTAGAAAACAGTGTGATTCAACTTGCTGATGGTTCGCAAGTACAGGTGTCCAAATGTCCAGAATGTGAAGGTAAAATTAAATCGCCAATGTGTTGTGGAGACGACATGAGCTGTAAAGTGTAATCTCTTTTAGGTAGTTTATTTTAGACAACCACCCTTTTTAGTTTATCACGTAGTTAATTAAAGCTTCTACGCCATTCACTGTAGCAGAAGACGGAAATTCATTCCCCCCACTAGTTTGATCGATCAGTGCAATTACTTCTGGAGCTAGTTCAAAGCCTTGTTCGCTTTCCGCTCTAAGAAGTCCAAGGTTAGCCCCATAATAATATTTGATAGATAGAATATTTTGAGATTCAATAATGTTTATATTTTGGCCAAAGCCAAAAATAGTAATCGTCCCTGTTACAGATAAGTTGAAATTTAAAGTCCCTTCATATACATTTGTGTAGGAAACTCCATTAACTATTTTAGAGTCGTATAAATCTTCCTTTGCACTAAATAATTCAAAGTTAACGTTTATTGGAATCATTGATCCTTGAATATCAATAGTTTCAGTAAACTCCCCTTCTATAGTTGAAAGTACAGATCCGTTGTCAGCTTCCAAGTCAATTAAGATAAGGTCGCTAATTTCGAGTGCTTGGTCTACTACGATGTCTATGGGAAGGTCTAAGGCCCCGCTATATATCAAAGTAGTGTCTGTGGTTGATAGGCTTCCACTGGTAAGAATACTATTCATACTTCCGTCTGCGCCAATCCCATTGTTCGCCTCAAGTATGTAAGCTGCGTTTGAAGTTGAGACTATATACAATGAATCGATTGAGCTGAAATCCATTTCGGGAAGATCAGAACTGGTACTGTCAACATTGTACAACCAATAACTTCCTTCAGAATTTGGACTAAAATCTGACGCTGTTAAAACGGGGTCAGTTGTTTCACTTTCATTGTCTTCGCTAGAGCAATTAAAAAAAATAAATAAACCTAAAAAAAGATATAAGTGTCTCATGATTTTTTTTCTAAATATAGTACTATTTAATGAAACAGTACAAGTTGTTAAATTGGTTTGCTTTCCAGGATTTCTTAGTAGTGTAATAAAAAAGCCCCAATCAATGAGTGGGGCTTAAGCTTCTAAAAAGAGATGTTGTATTATTTTTTATTGATCTCTTGTATGTATTTATTAAGGGCCATGGTCATCGAAGGCATTTCTGTAGTTGGTGCTGCAACGTCAACACGAAGTCCTTTGTTTTCAACAGCTTTAACAGTTGTGTTTCCAAATACGGCAATTCGTGTGTCATTTTGTTTGAAATTTGGAAAATTGTGAAACAAAGAATCGATTCCGGAAGGGCTAAAAAACACTAGAATGTCATAATAAACATCTGCTAAGTCAGATAAATCACTAATTACTGTTTTGTAAAAAACAGCCTGTTTCCATTGAATCCCTAATTCATCAAGAGCAGCAGGAACAGAAGCTTTAAGCTTATCTGAAGATGGTAGTAAAAACTTCTCATTTTTGTATTTTTTTATCAATGGAGATAAGTCCGAAAAGTTACGCTTTCCAACATAAATTTTTCGTTTACGATATACTACATATTTTTGTAGGTAATAAGCTACAGCTTCTGACTGACAAAAATACTTCATAGAATCAGGTACCTTAAAACGCATTTCATCTGCGATTCTAAAAAAGTGATCAACAGCATTTCTGCTGGTTAGAATTACAGCAGAATAAATTGAAAAATCTACTTTCTGTAGTCGGATTTCTTTTGCGGTTACCCCTTCAACATGAATGAATGGGCGAAAATCAATCTTCACTTTTTGCTTTTCCTCTAGGTCAAAGTAGGGAGAGTTTTCTATCTTAGGTTCTGGCTGAGAAACCAAAATGGTTTTTATTTTCATAGATCAATTACTCTAAAATGTTAATTTATATCATACGAAAATAGCTTACATAAAATCACATAAGGACCAATTTCGAGAGTGCAAAGATACAAAATAAAATAAAAGAAATTATTGATAAGAAGTTTTTGATAGGATTTGATGGATTTAAACAAGCCAATTAAAATAATTAAGCTTGAAATCGCCAAGGTTATGACTAATAATGACGGTTGCCCTGGAAAGCTAAAAACCAATAATGCATTCAAGGGTAGTAGTAATACCCCTAAGAAATTAAGAACACTTATTTTCTGAAATACATAACTATGTAAGATTTTTCCAATTTCAAAAAGAGATCCGACTGCTAACTCTATTAGTGCTTTTATAAGAAGACCAATTCCCAGAATTATTACCAGTTTTATAAAATCAATATAGCTAAACACTGTATTGGGTTCCAAGTAGCTACAGGTGAGAATTCCAGTGAGCACTGCATTTAAGCAGAAGTTTATAAACAAAAACACATCAAAGGGGTCAAAAAAGCGATGGTCTTTAAAATGAATTCTTAAATAATTGGAATTTCCAATCAACTTCATAAACCCCACAAAACGTATAGGATTTATAAGCTTAGCGACTGCAATTATAGCAAGGCTTACTATAATAATAGTGGTATACAAGTCGTTAAATAAAACCTCTCTAAGCATATTCAAAGTTATGAAGAATATTTATAAAAAGAGTCCGCTAAAAATATCTTACTTTTGTTAAAATTTCTACTGAATGCAAGAGTCTATTGTCATCATACCAACTTATAATGAAATCGAAAATATTGAGGCCATCATTGATGCTGTTTTATCTCAGTGCGATGACGTTCATGTGTTGGTTGTAGATGATAATTCTCCTGACAATACCGCTCAAAAGGTAGAGGCATGTCAGTCCAGATATGCTGACCGCCTCTTTTTGCTCAAACGAACCGGCAAGCAAGGTTTAGGAACTGCTTATGTAGATGGTTTTAAGTGGTGCTTAAAGCGTCATTATATGTTTATTTTTGAAATGGATGCAGATTTTTCTCATGACCCTAGGGACCTTAAACGGCTCTATGAAGTTTGTAGAGATCAAGGGGTTGAACTAGCTATAGGCTCAAGGTATATACAAGGAGTTAATGTTGTCAATTGGCCGTTATCTAGAGTTTTATTGTCCTACGCGGCTTCATTATATGTGAGGCTAATTACGGGTATGAAAATTTTTGATCCTACTTCAGGATTTATTTGTTATCGACGCTCGGTTTTGGAAGCGATCAATTTAGATGAAATTACATTTATTGGCTATGCTTTTCAAATTGAAATGAAATATAATACATACAAGAAAAAGTTTAATATCCAAGAAATCCCAATTATCTTTACCGATAGACTCTATGGTATTTCAAAGTTAAGTAAAGGCATCATAAAAGAAGCTGTTTTTGGAGTCATTCAGATGCGATTAAAAACAATTTTAGGAAAACGATAAATGCATAAAAAATCCATACTCATAAAAAATGCGCGAATTGTCAATGAAGGGACTACTTTTCTTGGTGATGTTTTAATTGAGGACAAATACATCAAAGAAATAGCGAGTTCTATAAGTGTCAAGAATTCTAATATTACTGTTATTGATGCGGAGAATAATTACCTTTTACCCGGAGTTATTGATGACCAAGTACATTTCAGAGAGCCAGGTTTAACCCACAAAGCAACTATTGAATCAGAATCAAGAGCTGCTATTGCAGGTGGGATCACCTCTTTTATTGAAATGCCAAACACCGACCCTCAAGCAACGACCATTGATAAGTTGGAAGATAAGTTTGACATTGCGGCTAAAACTTCATCGGCAAATTATTCATTCATGTTTGGCGGGACGAATGACAATTTAGATGAAATACTAAAGGTAGACTCTCTAAAAGTAGCGGGTCTTAAGCTTTTTCTAGGCTCCTCGACAGGAAATATGCTTGTAGATAATCCTGAAGTTTTAGAGAAAATATTTAAAAGTACAGATTTATTGATTTCTGTTCATTGTGAAGATGAAGATACCATTAAACAAAATACAGCTCGTTATTTAGAAACCTATGGAGAAGATATTCCCATTAAATATCATCCTGAAATTAGAAGTGTAGAAGCGTGTTATATTTCATCATCAAAAGCAATTGCCTTAGCTAAAAAAACGGGTGCGCGTTTGCATGTATTCCATCTGACGACTGCAAAAGAGATGGCTTTATTTTCGAATAAAAAACCTTTGAAAGATAAGAAAATAACGGCTGAGGTTTGTGTTCACCATTTGTGGTTTTCGGATTCAGATTATGAGAAAAAAGGAACTTTTATAAAATGGAATCCGGCCGTAAAATCAGCGGATGATCGAGAGGCCTTATGGACTGCTCTTTTGAATGATAAAATTGATGTTATTGCAACTGACCACGCGCCTCATACACTTGAAGAAAAGTCAAATACTTATTTGAAAGCACCTTCTGGAGGACCTTTGGTTCAGCATGCATTAGTCGCAATGATGGAGGCCTATCATAAAGGTAAAATCTCGGTAGAAAAAATGGTAGAAAAAATGTGTCATAATCCAGCCATTTTGTTTCAAATTGAAAAACGAGGTTACATTAAAGAAGGCTATTTTGCAGATCTAGTCTTAGTAAACCCAAACAATCCTTGGACTGTAAATAAGGACAATATATTATATAAATGTGGCTGGTCTCCTTTTGAGGGCACTACTTTTAAGTCGCGAGTTACGCATACAATTCTAAATGGTACTATTGTCTACGAAAATGCAAATTTTACAAATGCCAATACTGCGATGCGATTAACATTTAATAGATGAAAAAAATAGCAGTTTTATGGAGTGCCATACTTGTCATTTCCTGTGGAAATATCAAAGCAAAAAAGCCGGCTAATTTGATTTCTGAAGATCGAATGGTTGAGGTCCTTTACGATGTGATTATAATCAATACTGCTAAAGGTGTGAATAAACAATTACTTCAAAATAACATTAATAATCCATTAAACTATATTTACCGCTCTCATGGGATTGATAGTCTTCAGTTTGCCGAAAGTAACGCCTATTACACTAGTAATACTGATAAATATAAGTCAATTTACGATAAAGTAGAGATGAAACTCAAAGCTGAGAAATCTAAATATGAGGCTATTGTTGGGGAGCGAAAACGCATCAAAGATTCAATTAAAAAGAGTAAACAAAATCAAATTGACACGACCAAGAAAGCTGCTAAAAAAGGCACTCCTTCTAAGGGTGTTTTAAATCCTTTAAGAAAATTTGACTCACTTCGGAAATAGTTTTTGACATAGAAGTAAACATGTAATCCTTTTCCAGCTTCAAAAATTTATCCGAACTATAGTAGTTCTTAGTGTCCAGCGTCCGGCACATATTTTTAGTTAATTTCCTCTTTTTGCCAATAATTTTATGATTCAGCCAATCAAAGCGCCAAGCGATAGATAGCATCCATCTTTTAGCTGTTTTTTGTGGAGCTTTAACCCCTAGTTCCTTTGAAATTTGTGACGTAAACTCTGAAAAAGAAAGTGTTTTTCCAACAAGAATATATCGCTCATTAGTTGAGGTTCCGTTCATTAGTCTTAGCATGCTTCTCACCACATCTTTTACATCTACATACCCAGTAACACCTTCGGTTTTATAATTAAGACCTTTGTATATAATCTTGAATAGAAGCCCACTTCCAGAATTGAAAAATCCGGGCCCTAAAACCACTCCCGGATTTACAATAACACTAGAGATCCCTTCTTGAATTCCACGCCAAACTTCCATTTCAGCAGCGTGTTTTGTTAGGGCATAAACATTTTGTATTTCCTCCGATTTCCAAATCGTTTCTTCAGATATCTTGAGGGGGTCAAACCCCACAGTAGCGACCGAACTTACATAGCAGAGTTTTTGTATCGAATGGGTAATACATAGGTTTACTATATTTGCCGTTCCTTCAGTGTTTATTTTTTTTAATTGATTATAGTCGTTAGGGGCAAATGAAATTAGGGCAGCACAATGGTATACGTGCGTAATGTCTTTAAAAGCCTCCTCAAGTTTTGGTATATCATTTAAATCTCCTTGAATCCATTCAATTTTTTTAAATTGAAAGTCGATTTGATCTGAGTAATATGAAAAAACTTTTTTAACCTTTTCAATGGTTTCAGTGCGTCTATACAAGGCGCGAATGTTTTGATCTGATTTGGTCAGTTCAAACAATAAGTGACTTCCAACTAAGCCTGTACCCCCAGTGACTAATATCATACTACTAAATTACTATTTTTTCTTTTCTCATCCCTTATGAATCTGTTATCTTTGTCATAATTAAAAACACTAAAATGGCCGTTAATTTTATAAAAGTCTTGCGTTGGAGAGGGATGATACACGATGTGATGCCGGGAGCAGAAGCACATTTATTAGAACAAATGAGAAGCGCTTATGTTGGTTTTGACCCCACAGCCGACTCCTTACATATTGGAAACCTTGTACCCATTATGTTGTTGGCACATTACCAAAAATGTGGTCATAAACCATTTGCTTTGGTTGGAGGTGCTACCGGAATGATTGGAGATCCCTCAGGAAAATCGATAGAACGTATCTTTTTAGATGAAAAAACACTACGCCACAACCAAGAGGCGATTAAAAATCAATTGGCTCATTTTTTAGATTTTGATAACGGTGAAAAGAATGCGGCGGTCCTGGTTAATAATTACGACTGGATGAAAGATTTTTCTTTTCTAGACTTTATTAGAGATATTGGTAAGCATATTACAGTTAATTATATGATGGCTAAAGACTCTGTTAGAAATAGGATTTCAGCAGAAAGTTCTGATGGCATGAGCTTTACGGAATTCACCTACCAGCTCGTTCAAGGCTATGATTTCCTTCATTTATTTAAAGCACACGACTGTACCATCCAAATGGGCGGAAGCGATCAATGGGGTAATATTACTACTGGAACTGAGCTAATTAGGCGTGTAGGGAATGGAAAAGGTTTTGCCATTACTTGTCCTTTAATCACAAAGTCAGACGGCTCTAAATTTGGAAAAAGTGAAGGAGGTAATGTGTGGCTAGATCCCAATCGAACTTCTCCTTATAAGTTTTATCAATATTGGTTAAACTCTAGTGACGATGATGCGGATAAATATATTAAGATATTTACATTCTTAAATGAACAAGAAGTATTGACACTTATAGAATCACACAAAGAACAACCGCACTTGCGATTACTTCAAAAGCGTTTGGCTCAAGAAATAACTACGATGGTTCATAGCCAAGCTGATTTTGAAAATGCAGAAAAGGCCTCTACTATATTATATAGTAAATCTTTTAAAGCTGATATTCAAACCTTAGATGAGGCCACTTTTTTAGATGTTTTTGAAGGGGTGCCTACTGCTGAGTTGTCA
>Ga0209716_1003141_pt1 | contig 10345 bp, 13 predicted proteins | sample COGITO_mtgs_1205_FD_184811 | JGI IMG/M metagenome (GOLD analysis project Ga0209716, IMG submission 184811) | Pelagic marine microbial communities from North Sea - COGITO_mtgs_120531 (SPAdes) (version 2) | ecosystem: Environmental > Aquatic > Marine > Epipelagic ...
CAGATATACCTAGAAAAAAAGGTGCGGGATTACTTTTTTCTGATTTACTTATTATAAATAAAACTGATTTAGCTCCATATGTTGGAGTTGAAATAGAAAGTATGAAAAGTGATGTTAAAGAGAATCGAAAAAATAAACCTTATGTTTTTGTATCAAATAAGGATGAATCTACTTTGACTGAAGTAAAAGATTGGATTTTAGCATTGATATAAGGAATAAGATAATATAACTTTAGAAAACTAATTCTAAAGTCATATTAGAAGAAATAATTATTTCTTTTTAGCTACTTTCTTAGTAACTTTTTTTGCTGCTTTTTTAACTTTTAATTCTTTTTCTTCTTTTGACATATTGTCTCCTTGTTTTTTATATTGTGGATTCTATCACTTTTTTTAAAAAAGTCAATAAAATATAGATAAATTCTTTAAAATATAGATATAAGGTTTATTAAATAGATTAAAATTAGAGTTTTAGGCTCACTTTCTATAAACATTATTTTGATATACTCAAATTAAATATAAGATATAAAAGAAAAGAGAATTAATGATAAAAAAACTTCTACTAACATGCCTTTTAAGTACATTACTTTTAGCAGATCAAAATACATATACAAAAGAGCAATTAGAAAAAATGATAGGTAAAATGGTGATGTTAGGTTTTCATGGTCAAAAAATAGATTCAAATGATAAAATCTATGGAGATATTAAAAAATATGATTTAGGCGGAGTTATACTTTTTGATATAGACCCAAATAATAAAAAGAAAATAAAAAATATAAAAGATCCAAAACAACTATCAAAACTTACTTCACAACTACAAGTAATTAATAAATCAAAACTTCTAATCTCAATAGACCAAGAAGGTGGAATAGTTCAAAGACTTAAAGAATCAAAAGGTTTTATTAATACTGCTAAAGCTAGTATTATTGCAACAAAAGGTGAAGTATACGCACAACACACTTATTCAAAACTTGCAAAAGTTTTAAAAGATGGAGGATTAAATGTCAATTATGCCCCAGTAGCTGATTTAAGTATTAATCCTAATAATCCAGTTATTGTTAAACTTGGTAGATCTTTTGGTAAAAGTTCAAAGGAAGTAATAAAATATGCTTCTATTTTTACAAAAGAAATGAAAAAACAAAATATAGTTTCAGTACTTAAACATTTCCCTGGACATGGCTCATCATTAAGTGACTCTCATAAAGGTTTTGTGGATATAACAAAAACTTGGCAAAAAGAAGAATTAGAACCATATAAATATTTTATAAAAAATGACTTAGTTGATATGATTATGAGTGCACATGTTGTAAATAAAAAATTAGACTATTCACTTCCTGCAACTTTATCTTGGAACATAAATACAAAGCTTTTAAGAAAAGAGTTAGGATATAAAGGTGTTTTGATAAGTGATGATTTACAAATGTATGCTATTTCAAAACACTATAGTTTAGATGATACAGTAAGACTTGCTATCAACTCAGGTGTTGATATGCTAATGTTTGCAAATCAACTAGCAAAGCCAATAAAATTAGAAACTATAATAGCTTCAGTATATAAACAAGTACTAAATGGTCAGATTAAAATGTATAGAATAAAAGAGGCTAATAAAAGAATAGATAATTTACTAAAAAAGCTTTAGATAATTTTACATAAACACTCACGAATCGACATATTTGAACTTCTAATATAATAAATAAATATTATAATCAAAATGTAATTTAAATAAAGGAATTACATGTTTAAAGCACTAATTATAATATTACTAACACTAAAAGGAGTTCTTATGGCAATTGAAGAACCAAAGTATACAGTCATAGAAAAATATGAGGCATTTGAAATCAGAAAATATGAATCATTTCTTGTTGCACAAACAGAAGTTTCAGGTGCATTTGATGAAAGAGGTGGAAAGGCTTTTAGAATTCTTATTAAATATATTTCAGGTGAAAATCAAAAACAAAACAATATTAAAATGACAGCACCAGTTATAGAAGAGAGTAAAAATGATTCTAATAGTGCAGTTATTAGTTTTATAATGCCTGAAAATTTTACCTTAGACTCACTTCCAATTCCAATTGACAATCGCATTATTCTTAAAGAAAACTCAGCTAAGAATATAGCCGTGTTAGAATACAACGGAGGATGGGGTGAAGAGAAATATAAAGAGAACGAGGCTATTCTTCTTAAAGCACTTCAAGATGCAAATATCAAGACAATAGGAAAGCCAAATTTTGCACGTTATAATTCTCCATTTGCACTTTGGTTCATGCGTAGAAATGAAATTATGATAGAAGTACAAAGATAAAAAGGTACTGTTTATGAAAAAAGGCTGGAAACAAACTTGGAAAAACTTACTATTTCAACACTTTGAGGTTGAAGACAGAATTTCTTTAGAAAAATATTTACCAAAAGATTGTACTCTTGATTGTTTTGATGGCAAATATTATATTGGATTAGTTAGCATGCAAATGACTAATGTTCGTCATAGATCAACAAAAGACTTTCAATGGTTTAAGAAATATAATGAGCTTAATATTAGAACTTACATAAGATATAAAGATAAACCCGGAGTTTTATTTTTGAGTTTAGATGTAGATTCTTTGATTTCTGTTTTTGGTGCAAGGGTTTTTTATGGATTACCTTATAGGTATAGAAATTATAAAGTTGAAAAACAATCAATCATAACCTTAGATAATAAAAAAGAAGTTTTTAAGTGTGAATATTCTGTAGATAATGATTTTAAAATATATAAAAAAGATAGCTTTGCATTTTGGGCTACTGAGAGATATTTTTTTGCGAATAAGTATCTAGGATTTAGTTTTATGGGAAATATTACTCACAAACCATGGGTTTTATCGACTGCAAAGGTTGATAATCAAAAACTAGATGTATTAAAATCATACAATATTGTATCAAAGCATAAAGATGTATTATTTTGTGAATCTTTAGAAGTTACTACTTCAAAACTACGGTTGATTTAATTTATGAAAAAAGCATATCTTTTTTATGATGGGAAATGCCCTTTTTGTAATCAATATGCTAAGTTTAAAGAACTTAGAAAGTGTATTGATATTGAACTTTTTGATGCAAGAAAAAATCTACTTTGGAAAGAAATTAATCCAAATTTAAAACTTGATGATGGTATTATTTTATTATTGTGTAAAGATTCTAAAATATTACAAGGTGTTGAAGCTATAGCATATCTTGATAATATTTGTACATTTAAAGGTTTAATTTTTAAAATTCAAAAAATTATATTTTCAAATAAATTCACAGGTATCTTTGTATATAGTATTTTAAAACTTCTTCGAAAAATAGCTTTGTTTTTAAAATATATTTTTAAGAAATTGTAAAATAAATTATAAGAGAAAAACTCTTATAATTCTATTTCTAAAGCAATAGGACAGTGATCACTTCCTAAAACTTCATTTAAAATGTAAGCATTTTTGATACTATCTTTTAAATCATCACTTACATAAAAATAGTCAATTCTCCAGCCTACATTATTTGCTCTTGCATTTGCTCTATAAGACCACCAAGAGTAATGTTCAGGTTCATCACCAATAACATGTCTTAAAGTATCAATATAGCCTGCATTTATGAATTTATCCATCCAATCTCTCTCCATTGGTAAGAAACCTGATGTTTTTTCATTTGCTTTTGGACGTGCTAAATCTATTGCTTTATGTGCTGTATTTACATCTCCACAAACAATAATAGATTTTCCATCTTTCTTTAGCTTTTCACAGTGATCTAAAAATCTATCATAAAATTCCATTTTATAAACTAATCTTTCTTCTTTACTTTGTCCATTTGGAAAATATACATTAAAAAATGCAATATCTTTATCTCCTAATGTAAAATGAACTTCATTTATTCTTCCCTCATCTAATACATCAACACTAGGACAATTACAAGTAAATGTAGTTTCAATATCAGTAAAAAGTGCAGTTCCACTTCGTCCTTTTATGGCAGATTGTGAACCAAAAAGAGTTTTATATTCTTTCTCAAATATTGTAGATGGGATTTGATCTACTTGTGATTTTGTTTCTTGAACACCTAATAAATCAACATCTGCTTCATCAATCCATTTTAATGCTTCTTTTTTATCAACCGCTCTAATTCCATTTACATTCCATGATATAAATTTGTATGTTTTCATTTTAAACCTTCGTATATTTTTTATTCTATAGTATTTGAATTTTTTGTATTATAGCTAAGATGTTTTTAGTTTGAAATTATTTATTAAAAGTGAAAAATGAATAGTCAAAAATTAAAAAGATGAAATTGAATCTAAGGGTTTTAAACTTTTAAGGGACCTAATGTCCTAATACCAAGAAATCTAACAAATAACTGAACACTTTGTCCTTTTAATAGTTTATATAGGGGTAAAAGGACACTTTTTATTTAAGTATAATAATCAAAATTTTTATAAATAGTATAAAATATCACAAAATGTAATATAGTTAGTTATTAAAGGTGCATTTATTATCTCTTTTAATAACGTATATAGGTATTAATAGGATATTATGTTCCTTGAACAAATAGTTATGTTTCAGAGTGTTCGGCCTGATAAAGGAGTATATATGGAAGAAGATGACTTTGATTTTGAAGCTTTTGAAAAAGAGTTAGAAGAGGACCAGCGTGAAATAGATTTACTATGTCAAAAAATAGATGATGCGTTTGAGTGGATGGATGTGTTTTCAGATTTAGAATCTACGATCAATACATTCAATTCGAACATGATCTCTTTACGTCAAGCTATTCCTAGCGAAGAGAAACATGATAATAACTTTTATTTGGGCATTTTATTGGTAGGGGTTGTTTCTGCTTACGAAAGCTTTATTCATGAATTTTTTGATGTCTGTTGCAATAAATCAAGTTATATGAAAATGGCTATAACTAACATAGATAAACTTGAAGACAAAGATCGAAATTATCTAAGATTAAAAGTTAGTAGTACCGAAAGTTTCTTAAGGGAACGTCTTAAAAAGGCAACACTCCATGATCCAATTCAAATTGCTCGATTATCGTTAGTTTTCTTCAATTTACGCATGCCAATTCTTAAGCTAGAGCATACAGAAAAACTACTAGAGCAAAGAAATTTGTTCACTCATCATGGTGGAATTTCTAATGGCAAGCAAATAGAGATAAAAGCAGAATATGTTTTAAGAGTTTTCAATGTCGTGTACAAGTTAGTGAATGAATATATAAACTCAATAAAAAAAGACGCTGATTTGTGTCTTGAAGAAGAAACATAACAAGGCATTAAAGTCGGATTCGTAACAGTTTGCTCGGTTCCACTTCGTTTCACATTTTAGCAAGCTATTACTCACCGCTTAATGCGGCGTTAGGTTTAAAGGTAATAAAATTTTATAAAGTAGAATTAGTGTACAATATTGCATATACATATAAACAGGAAAGTAATGTCTAATAAATCAGGAAAGCTTAATACAATAAAAATAAGCGGATACAAGTCCATTAAATTGTTAGAGCTAGAATTAAAACCTCTTAATATACTCATTGGTTCCAATGGTGTTGGTAAAAGTAATTTTATTAGTTTTTTTAAATTTATGAAAAAAATACTTGATAAAGATTTACCTACATATACAGCAGAACAAGGTGGTGCAAATAAGTTATTACATTTTGGTCAAAAAATTACTTCAGAAATTTATTTTGCGTTAAAATTTTCACCAAATGCATATAAAGCTACACTATCTCCAACTGTAAATGATAAATTTATCTTTAAAGATGAATTTACGTACTTCTTCGGTGATGAAGCTGGGTATCAGGGTGGTACAAAATCATATACATTAAACAATAATGGCGGAGACAACTCAAATTTACCAAATAGACCCCACTCAAGAACGTCAGAAGGGCATATTGTTAGATTCATTCAGGACTGGAAGGTATATCACTTCCATGACACAAGTTCTACTGCAAAAGTTAAACAAACTTGTAATATAAATGATTGTAATACATTATCATCTGATGGTTCAAACATCTCTGCATTTTTAAGATCAGTTAGAGAATACAATGAAAAATCATATAATCAAATTGTAAAAACAATAAAAAGAGTTGCTCCATTTTTTCAAGATTTTATTTTAGAGCCAGAAGTAACCAATCAAGATACAATAAAATTAAAATGGAAGCATAAAGGTACTGATGAGTACTTTGATGCTAATGATTTGTCAGATGGTACACTAAGATTTATTTGTCTTACTACTCTCTTGTTACAACCTAATTTACCAACAATTATATTATTAGATGAACCCGAACTCGGACTACATCCATTCGCATTACAAATTTTAGCAGGAATGTTTAAAAAGATATCAAAAAAAACTCAAATTATCGCTTCAACACAATCAGTTACACTTGCAGATAATTTTGATATCGAAGATATTATTGTTGTAAACAGAAAAGATAATCATTCAGAATTAGAAAGATTAAATAAAGAAGACTATAAAGACTGGTTAGAAGAATATAGTTTGGGTGAGATTTGGCAAAAAAACTTAATTGGTGGAGTGCCCAATTATGATTAGAGTTGGAATATCTGTTGAAGGACAAACTGAAGATGAATTTTGTAAGCAAATTTTAATTCCTCACTTTAGAAGTCACAATATTGAATTAGTACCTATAATTGTAACTACAAAAAGAAAAAAATGTGGTATTAAACATAAAGGTGGTTGTATTAATTTAGATAGAATAAAAAATGAATTATCAAAAATGATACCAAATTTTGATTATGTTACAACGTTTTATGATTTGTATGGATTTGATATTGAAGGTATACATACAGCAGAAGAGTTAGAAAATAAAATAAGCGAATTATTTTCTGGTAATCAAAAACTCATACCTTATATTCAGAAATATGAATTTGAAACATTACTATTTAGCGAACCTTCTTTTTATGAAGATTATTTTGATGATTCATCTGCAAAAACAGAAATCGAAACTATAATAACTAGTTGTGGTGGTGTAGAAAATATAAATAATTCAAAAGAAACAGCACCATCTAAAAGAATAATAAAGTTTTTTGATAAATATGATGAACGATATGATAAAGTATTCCATGGTCCAAGTATTGCTGATGATATTGGATTAGATAGTATACTGGATAAATGTACTAGATTTAAAGATTGGATTGAAACTATACAAAACCTAACAAGTCGTAGGAATTAACAAGATTACAATGCAAAAAATACCAAGCTTTTATCTTCTAAAGTTAGTTTTAAAAAGTTTTAACATTTAAGATGTAATCCCACCTAGTAACTCAACTCAACCGTTATGTTCACATAAAGGAAATTAATGAAAGAATCATTTAAAAGTAAAATTATAGAAATTTGTAATAAAAAAATTGAAGCTAAAGGTACAAATGTTGGATTATCATTTTATGCGTTTTTTGCAAATAAAAATGATAATCCTGAACTATTAATGGAAGTTGCAGAGTGGTGGATATTAACAAATAAATTAGACCATTTTGAAAAAGCAGAAAAAATTAAAAAAATGGTTGAGTAAGTAAAAAACATAACAAGTACGAGGAGACGAATAGTTTACCCTAGCGGGAAAATTATTGCTTACGACAGTCGTTATTTCATAGAAAGTAAATATAAAATGACTGACAAGCAACTTAAATTTATTGAACTTTATAGTTTAAAAAAACTACCCTGAAATTTTAAAAGTAATAAAATTTAGCAGAAAAGAGCTATTCTTCCTCTTTTATATCTTTTTGTATTTTTTTAATAATTAATTCTTTTGGTTCTTTAGGAGCTTTAGGTTTTCTAACCTTAATATCACTAAGTGAACTAAAATTTGGAGATAAAAATTTATTTTTATTTGTGATTAATTTATCACCTTTTCCTCCATGCATATCTATTTTTCCTGTATTTTCACCTGTAAAAGCATAGTTTGCAAATAGTGAAGATGATAAAAATATTGTTATTGTTAAAATATATTTCATTTTATTTTCCTTCTTTATTTTCTGTTTTTATTTTTTTATCCTTTAGATTTATTACAATACCATATACTGTAATAATAATCCAAAATACTTCAATAATAAAAGAACCTAGATTAAAGTGTACAAAAAGTGAGATTAAAAGTAAAATTGCACCTATTAGATTTAATAATTGATATTGTAAAGATCTGATTGTATATTTATTCATTTGTAGAAATAAATAAGCAAGTACTACAAAAAGCATTCCAACAAATCCAGCCCATTGATAAATATCCATACACTTCCTTTTTTTTAGAAATGAAATCATAGCTTTATTTTGATAAATAAGTGATAATTGGGTATTTTATATATTATTAAAAAGGGTTTTTATGGATGAATTATTACTTGGATTATTGACATTTTTTACATCAACTGTTGCAGGTGTTGTTGGACTTGGTGGAGGAATGATGCTAATTGCGATTCTTCCAGCTTTTTTACCACTAAATGCACTTATTCCTGTACATGGATTAACGCAAATGTCTAGTAATTTTTCAAGGGCAGTATTTGGATATAAAGATGTTCAATATGAAACTATTCCTAAGTTTTTATTAGGTTCTATTTTAGGTATTGCACTTTTTGCTTCTATTTTATCAATGATTTCTTTAGAGTATGTTCCTTTATTTATTGGTATTTATATTTTATTATCTTTATGGTCACAAAAGTTTAACAATAAAATTAAAAAATATGAAAACTATTATTTAGTTGGATTCTTACAAACAGGACTTTCAATAGTTGTAGGAGCTACTGGTCCACTTACTATGACTTTACTTTTAAAAGATTATAAAGATAAAGATAAAGTAGTTGCTACTGGTGCTGCTTTAATGAGTATTACTCATATTTTAAAAGTATTTGTTTTTATGTATTTTGGTTTTGTATTTTTTGATTATATAGGAATTATTATTGCCATGATAATAGGAGCTGTTGTAGGAAGCTATACAGGAACAAAATTAAGAGATAAAATTGATGGAAAAAAATTCTTAATGCTTCTAAAAGTATTATTATCAATACTTGCTATTAAAATTCTAATTGGTGTATTTATTTAGTATGAAGTTTTTACTTAAGATAATTAAATAAAGTAGTTTAAAACAACTATAATAAATAAACTTGATATTAGAGTTTGTATAGTTATTATTGACGACATTAAAGAAATATTTCCGCCTAATTGTCTTGCTAATATAAATGAGCTAGGTGCAGTAGGTAAAACAGAGAAAATAAGTAAAACTGCTATCATTTCTTTATCAAGAGAAAAAGCATTAGCAATAAAAAACATAATAATAGGTGTTAATAAATGTTTTGCAAAAGAAGAAACAATAATATCTTTTTTAGAAGATTTTATCTCTTTTAACACAAGACCAAATCCAATAGATAAAAGACCCAAAGGAAGTGCAGCTTGTCCTAGTATATCGAGTGTATTTTCTAAAACTACAGGTATACTTATATTTAAGAAATTAATAGTTCCACCTATAAAACAAGCAATAATTAAAGGATTTGTTACAATTGACTTAAAAAAATACATAAAAGTTAATTTATTTTGACTTATATATAAAGCAAAAGTGCTAATACATAAAATATTTATAAATGGAATTACAAATGTTAAAAGAATGGCTGCTAGTACAATTCCATTGTCCCCCAAAATTGCGTCTGCAAGAGCTAAAAAAACATAGGTATTAAATCTTATTCCACCTTGGACGATTGAAGTAAAACTATCAACTTGAAAATTAAAAAGTTTATTGAAAATAAATAATATTAATAAAACTATAAAAATAGTAATTAAAGCTGTTAGTACGTAATTAGTACTATTTGTGGAATTAATTGATGCAGTTGAAAGTTTATATATTAAAAGTGAAGGCATTAAAATATAGTAGGTTAACTTATCAGCTTGTGGCCAAAAATCATGTGAAGGAAATTTTATTTTTTTAAAGAAATAACCAATCATAATAAGTGAAAAAATTGGAATAAGTGCTGTTAATATATCAATCATGTTTACTCAATAATTTAATTTAATATTTATTATAGATAAATTTTATATAAAATCTTCTCAATGTTATAAATTTTATATACTAAAAGCTAAAGTAAAATGATAAGCTAGAAAATTAAAAATAGTTAAATTTAAAAGGCTATATTATGAAAGTTTTATTAACAGGTTCTACAGGATACATAGGAAGAAGATTAAAAGAAAAACTTTTAGAAGAGAAAGATATAAATTTACGACTATTTGCACGAAATAAAAAAACATTTTCTTCAAAAACAATAAATAGTATAGAAATAGTTGAGGGTAATACTTTTGATAAAGACTCTTTGCGAAAAACTTTAAAAGATATTGATATTGCTTATTATTTAATACACTCTTTAAATAGTA
>Ga0209716_1003143_pt1 | contig 10342 bp, 9 predicted proteins | sample COGITO_mtgs_1205_FD_184811 | JGI IMG/M metagenome (GOLD analysis project Ga0209716, IMG submission 184811) | Pelagic marine microbial communities from North Sea - COGITO_mtgs_120531 (SPAdes) (version 2) | ecosystem: Environmental > Aquatic > Marine > Epipelagic ...
CATGGATATTTAATACTAGGATTCTATCCCAATTAATAGAAAAAAAATTCGAAATTAATTATAAACCTATACTTAAGTATACTATACTATCCCGATGCCTTATTTCGTCATACTTCCGTCTAGGTTATTTTATTCTCAAACAAACTTGGGGATAACATTAACTTTTAGAATGCATTGTTTATCAACTTTTGTGGTATTTTTTGCACTTCTTTTCAATTTTACAGGTTCAGTATAAGTGCGAGAAATCAATGCATTGGAAGTATCTTTTCCACCGTAGAAAACTTTACAGTTGCATTTAGTAGAGCTTTTTATCTTAGACCAAATCCAGTCGTTGTAAATTAAAAGCTGTTTGTTTCACATGTTTATATAAGTATAAGTTAGCGAATGAATGTTGAATTAAAAGGGTATCGAAGTCTAATTTTGGTTGGCCTAGGTCTGCTGGCGCTCTTGCTTGGGTTGATGATAAGTAAATTACTTTCTGAATATGAAAATTTATCAATTGTTGAAGATACGATTTTTACAGGACAGGATTACTATCAGCTTGATGCCCAATTAGCAGACTTAGATATAACTTTACGCGAACAGATAACAAATAAGAATATATCAAAAGATGAGCTTTTACTGAAGGTCGATACTGTCTTGAATAAACTTTATGTTCTGGAAAGCAGTCAATCTGGGGTAATTTTAGGTTATAATGAAGAAGTGCGGGTCTTAATGAAACCAATCGATCAATTTGTTGGTAAAACAATTTCAATTTTAGAAAAGAATGATGAAATATTATTTGATGATATATTAGTTCTGCATGAAATGGTTAAAAAGGTCAGGCCTAAAATTAGTAAAAATGCGTTTCTTGTTTACCGATTAGCCGTTATTCGATCGCAAGAGCAGCGGGTAAATTTTTCAAAACAGCTTATGTGGACTGGTGGTTCGGCTGTTTCATTTTTGATAATGCTTGCTGGCCTTTTGCTTTTGTTAGATCGTATGTTGAGATCTGCAATTCGGCGTGCAGATGAACTTACTGCCTCTTCTAGGCAATTAGCTTTAACCGTAGCCGGCTCAATGGACGCAATCATTATAGCAGATGGATACAGTAAAATTATTGAATATAACACTTCTGCGGAAGGTGTCTTTGGATGGTCTCGCAAGGAAATTATTGGAAGAACAATGGAGGAAATTTTTTTCCCCAAAGGCCTGACAGACGCTTATAAAAATGCAATGGCCCAATCCTCAGAGGTAACTAATACAAATGCCGTTGATGGTGTCCGAGTTGAGTTAACTGCTTGGAGGAAAAATGGTGAAGAATTTGAAGTTGAATTAAATATGACGTATGTTGAACGTAATGATGATGCCATATACATGGCGTACATACGCGATATCAGTGATCGAAAGGTTGCTGAGAAAATTTTGATTGAAGCCCGTGATCGAGCTGAACGCACAGACAAAGCAAAGTCGCAATTTCTGGCTGTTATGAGCCACGAAATGCGAACCCCTTTAGCAGGTATTATTGGCGTTATGGATTTGCTTAAGACAACCAAGCTTTCAAAAAAGCAGGATCATTATGTTCAGATTGCAACGTCTTCTGGTGAAGTGATGTTAGAACATATCAACGAAGCACTTGATATAACGCGAATTGAAGGTGGTGCTCTTGAATTATCCCCTCAAGAATTTAATTTACCTGATTTGGCTAGATCTTTGGTGGAGGTTTTAAAGCCACTTGCTAATGAAAAAGAGTTAAGTTTAGAACTTCAAATTGATGACAACATTAAGGCTTATTTTTTGGGAGACAGTCATCGGATTAGACAGATTTTGACTAATCTATTGGGAAATTCGATCAAGTTTACGGATGAAGGAAGTATCCAATTTGTAATTAGCTGTAGTCATGAAGCAGATGTTTCCAGACTTCAATTCACAATAACTGACACTGGTTTGGGTATTGCACCAGAAAACCATGAAAAGATTTTTGAGGATTTTGTGGCTATTTCATCTGGTGATGAGCGTCAATCCAGGGGTGATGGATTGGGACTTTCTATTTCTCGCAAGATTGCACGTCAAATGGGTGGAGATATTATTGTGGAAAGTAATATCAATGAAGGAGCTACGTTTATTCTGAACTTACCGCTGAAGCAAGTTGCTAAGACTGATGTTGTTGAACCTAAAGCATTAGATATTCCTATTGAGAACTTTAAAAAAATTAACGTACTTGTCGTTGAAGATAGTACTACAAATAGAGAAGTTCTTTGCGATATGCTTGAAGGGATGGGGCATAATGTGAGTAGTGCAACAAATGGATTGGAAACTTTAGACCTGGCTAAAAAACAAATATTTGATATCATTTTCATGGATATTAACATGCCAATCATCGGTGGGATTGAGGCCACACACAAAATTCGCTCAGGTGGAGGATTGAATTCAAAAACATATATCGCTGGTCTAACAGCGCACGGTAGTGATGAGTTTGGAGTGGAAGCAAAAGAAGCTGGTATGGATTGTTATATTACAAAGCCTATCCGTTTAGCTGCTTTACGAAAGATTATTTCAGATGTTATTTCTGATTCTTCATTTGAAACTATTGGTGAACTCTCTCCAGTGCTAATGGAATTATTTGAAACCCTTGGTCGTGAGAAAGCCTTGGGAGTTGGTTGGGTATTTTTTGAAGAACTTGAACAGTTTATAAAGCAGTGTGATCAGGATTTTTTTAGAAAAGATAATAATGCACTGGCGGATGCTGTTCATAAATTGAAAGGTGCCTCAGCTATGTTTGGTCAAGACTTGTTAGAGAAGCAACTTGCTCAACTAGAAGTTGATGCCCGGAAAGATGCCATCAAAGATTTAACTGACCGCATTCGAAGTCTTGAAGGTATTGCGAAACAGTCGGAGGCAATATTTAGTAATTATGTATCTTTGATTATAAAATAGATGTAGTCAGAATGTGTTGCTATTTATTTAAATTTTTGTTTTGTAGAATTCCTTTAGAATATTTCGACTATTTTGAAAATCTGTACATTTTTTGTACATTTTTTGTATTGTGTATAATTACAAAAAAGAATAGCCATGTATACCAAGGTATTATAAATTAATATTGTATTACGAGTAAAAACATATGTTTGAAAATCCTCAAGTCTCTAAATTATTCTGGTTTTCAATGAGCATAGCCTACTCCTTTTGTTTTTCTGCATTGTATACATATTCAACTATTCCAGAATATTTGCTCGAACTTGATAATACTATACAGGTTAACTTGACTATGAAGCTTGCAACTGTTCGCTTGGCAATTATAGCATTAGCTTTGGTGGCATATCCCATAATCCTATTTAGGTTTTTTAAATATGCAAAATATCTTACTGTTGCATTAACTGCATGGGCTGTTGCCATATATGTTGATGATTATTTTGTTTTATCAGAAATTATTAAATACCCGGAAAGTCAGTTAATTTCACTGATACACTCACTTCGTCCTATCATGATTGCCAGTTTGTTTTGGATGAGTATTGAGCTTGTATTCCGCCCTATGGCAGTGGATTGATAGTATGAAAAATAAAAATGTAGACGATCTTGAATTCTCAACCATACTGGGGCACGGATCAGATCAGCACTCAATTGATAAAAGCTATGTTATTCAATCCCCTACTTTTAGACTGATATTCAGTTTTATCAACTTATACGCTCTAATACTTATTGTATTGTTTTTTATCGTAAAAGGTAATCTCGTTGAAGGAATTAATAATAATTTCCTCGATACAGGATTTTTATCTGTCTTAAACACCAGAGGTATATTGCTTTTTATACTTCTTATATCCCTAAATATCGCAGCTTATTTTAATTCTGGATTTAAGTATGTCTGTTTAATTATGTTAGTTTATATGCTCAATAGCGCAATTGATAATGCAGTACTATTCTCTGGATTCATGCACTTAACTGACAGGCCATACTTTTCTGCATTTAGTGTAACTAGGCCCTTGTTTATTATTGCAATGTTTTGGGTTTTTATAATCCATAAAGATAAGAAAAAATCGATTAAAAAAGTATAAGATCTTATCAAAACCTAATTTATCCATTGTTTTATAAAATCAATACCAACAATTTGGATTTTTCGGACATCTGAATACTCAAATAGAGCTGAGTCCAAGTTTGTCTAGTTCATCGAAAAGCAAATAGCCTGAATGTTCTTAACAGCATCAGTAAGTAATTGTAACGATGATCTGATCACTATAATCCCCCTCGGGCACTAATTGTGCTGATGGGATACTGCCATACACTTTATGGGTTTGAGGGCTGCCAGTTCCATTAGTCACAATGCCTGTGGGGACTGTATTCCCCCAAACAGTTTCGCGAGTGACATCTGAATAAACTTGATAGACTAGATACTCACTTGCTCCAGCAGTCATTCGGCGAACTGGCACATCAGTCGAACCTGATCCTTCGTAAGCACCCGCATTCATTGTGATCTGGGCTGCTGCGCCAGAGGTGCAGGTTGAAATTATCGTAGCCGTGGCATTAAGCGTGGTCGATGCGTTGGCGACAACACCATCATAGGTTCCAAACGCCATTGGGGTGGTGTCTATTGAGCAGGAATGTCTAACTGTTGCGCTAACGTTCATGATTAAAGTGCCCGTGTCAGCGTGAGATTGGGTGCCAATCATTGTGAGCCAGAGCGTTATGGCTGATACGATCGCTCGTTTAAGAGCGCTTTGGATGAAGTTCGTTTTCATAACTCGTTCATTTTCTAAAAAATTTATCTCTAGACTAACATTGGAAGTGGTCCGTTTGATTGTCTGCATTTGCTGTGTGCAATGAAAGGTTCCCCTTAAAATGATAGATAAGGGTCGTTCAAAATCATCCTTTTATGCCACTGTATGACCTATATGTGTTTATAGATTTTTTTAGCTATTAACTCTTATTACACTCTACTTAAGTATAGGAGTATATACTTAAGTAGATTAATGTATCTACTTTTTTTTTGATAACTATCCCACTACCTCAAGTTGAAGACTGCCAATACTGATATCAACAAACGCGAGTGGATGGTTGCTCCTATCCATTGCAGAAAACTGCTTCTTAAAAAAAAGGAAAAAATTATGAAAATGAATATCAAACAAAATAGTACAAAACTAGCGATTGTAGCTGGCATTCTAGTTGGCTCGGCTGGTCTTACTGTGCCTGTATTCGCGGATACTGAAGACTCAAGCATGCAAGTAACAGCTGGTATAGGTAAAAACTGCGTAATCGAGACCACAAACATAAGCTTTGGCTCATATGACCCAGCTAATGTAAATGCAACAGATCACTTGGATGCTACAGGAACGATTACTACTACCTGCACAATAGGCACAGCTGGAGAAGTATTAATTAATTATGGCGCAAACGTAGCTGTTGATACAGAAGATCGCCGTATGGTAGGCACAAATACTTCAGGCTATCTTGGTTATGAAGTTTATAGCAATAGTGACCGAAGTACCATCTGGTCCGGTGACCCTACATCAGGCGTAGATATTACCGCTGCTGGTGTGGGTGAGGAAATGACAGTTTATGCTAGAATTCCGGGTGGGCAAACTTCTGCTGCAAATGATAGTTACACTGACACATTAACTGTGGTGGTTTCTTATTAATAGCTATAAAAATTCAGGCCGCTTGCGGCCTGAATCTCACTTGTGGGATGCCACAAATTAAGAAGAGTGAATATGCGTATAAGCCGAACAACATTTAAAATTATGGTCTTGTCAGCTTTACTAATAAGTACTGCCAATCTCAACTTGCCAGCTTATGCTTTTACAACAACAGCAGACATGAATGTTTCAGCTGATATTAACGCGTCCTGTATCATGAGCAGCACAGATTTAGATTTCGGTGACTACGATGCTACTGGCGTAAACGTAACAGCAGACCTCACGGCTACTGCAACAATATCAACTACCTGCACTTCAGGTACAAATGGCGTTATAACTATGAGTGGGGGTAGCCATGTCACATTTTGTATGAGTTCGAAATGTAATCGCCGAATGGCCAATGAAGGAGAAACTAGTTTCCTAAATTACAACATTTACACTAACGAAAGTTATTCTTGGAGTACCGTATGGACTGACAATACCTCAGCTACGAGGGAAATCGTCCAAATGATGGGTGCTGGCGTTTCCCAGAATACAACTGTTTATGGTGAAATCCCAAAAAATCAAAAAAATGCTGTGGCAGGGAGTTATACTGATACAGTCAATATAACACTTATATACTAATGCTGAGCCGAGTAATTATAAATGCCGTTTTTGGCCTGTTTGTTTTCCTAGTAGGAGCCACCGTAGTTAATGCAGCCGCTATTGGTGTGAGCCCGGTGCGTGTAACGCTTTCTGATAAGCAGAAGATTGGCACAATAACTTTGCGCAATGATGGTACTAATCCAGTGCCAATGCAATTGGAAGCGTTGAAATGGTCAAAAGAGGAAGGCGAAGATGTTTTTACGTCCACCCGTGAGTTGATTGTAAGTCCACCTATTTTCACCATTCCGGCTGGTGGCTCACAGTTACTTCGAGTTGGACTGCGGGGTGCTCCTGATGCGAAGCGCGAGTTGGCCTACCGTATCTTTCTACAGGAATTGCCACCGCCACCAAGCCCTGATTTTAACGGGGCAAAAATGCTTATGCGTGTCAGCCTTCCAGTGTTTGTATTGCCCAAAGTTGCAGCTAATCCACTGTTGCGCTGGCAAGCAGTCCGTACTTCAGATGGATCACTCAAAATAAGCTTAACCAATGATGGTAATGCTCACATCCAAATCATCAACTTCAGTCTGTCAAAGCCGGGTAGCGCGCAACCTTGGATATCCCAAAAGGCCTCAGATTACGCTTTAATCGGACAGAGCTTAGATTGGATCCTGCCGGCTAGTGCAGATTACTCCATACCGAAGTCGGGTACTACCATTCAGCTTTTCGCAGAGACAGATGCCGGTGATATTGAGGCTGAAGTCTTGGTTTTACCTTGATAGGGGCACGGCAATGGCCGTTCTCCATAAAACTTATACCTGTATATTCATAAATGTACGCCTATTTTTGGTAAGTATGTTGATGCTAAATCCGCCTGCGTTGTTGGCGGAAGGCACGTCGTTTGATATAGAAGAAGTTTTCTTGGATGTGTTTATTAATGATCAGCGCAAAGATATAGTTCTTTTGCTCCGTAAAGAGGATCGTTTATTCGCGGCGGGGCAAGATTTACGACGTTGGCGCTTGCGTTTGCCTGATATTAACCCTCTAACGTTCTATGGCGAAGATTTCTATGCACTTGATGCCCTAGCGGGCCTGACATCCAAATTAGATGAATCTACGCAAATACTTGCGATGCAAGTGCCCCCACGTTTATTTGAAGCCACATTTTTAAACGGTCAGGAGATTGATTTTAGCGCTCCTTCTGCTGCATCTCCTGGAGGATTTATTAATTACAGTTTGTCTACAAATCATGCAGAGGGGCTAACCAATAGTACTGGGTCGTTGGACTTAAGTGGATTTGGTAGCTGGGGCTCAGCCCAGACTCGTATTTTGGGGCTAGACCTCAATAAACAAGCTCGAGCCATCCGGCTTGAAAGTACATGGACACGCGATAAACCGATGCAACTCACTAGGCTTCTTTTTGGCGATGCAATCAGCGGTGCGAGCAGCTGGGGCAGTGCGGTGCGTTTCGGAGGCGTCCAATGGGCGACTGATTTTTCTCTCCAGCCAGGTTTTATGACCTCACCGCGACCGGAAATTTCTGGCGAATCTGCGCTACCCTCCACGGTGGAACTTTATGTAGATAATCTTTTGCGTATGAGACGTGAAGTGCCCAGTGGGCCGTTCATTATCCAGGATCTACCAGTAATTAACGGCCAAGGAGATGCACAATTGGTGGTACGTGACATTTTAGGGCGTGAGCAGGTTATTACACAGCCTTTCTTCACCAGCTCAAGACTTCTTAAGCAGGGACTGCAAAGTTATTCTTATGAGTTAGGCCTTGTGCGTAGGAATTTTGGAATTGATAGCAACAACTACGGCCGACTTATGGCGGTCGGCACACACCGTTTGGGTTTCTCCGAAAAGTTTACCGGCGAGGTTCATGTTGAGCTGCTTGGTAACCAACAGTCTGTTGGACTGGGTGGCGTATTTTTATCGCCGGTTGTAGGAATCTTGTCAGGCTCCCTCGCCATGAGCAAAAGTAAAAAGGGAGTTGGTGGATTGCTGGGACTCGGTTTCCAGCACCAGAGTGGTAATTTTAGTGTCGGGGTGAACACCCAGTTAGCGAGTCAGAACTTTGCAAAATTAGGGTTGCAATCTGAGAAACTTGCGCCCCGACATATAAGCCAGATGGTTGTTAAGATGGCGAAAAACAACTTTGGATCTTTTGCTGTAAATTACACGCAGCAGGCCTTACGTAACTTGGAGGAGAACAAGTCAGTAAGTGCCGGCTATGTCAAAGAAGTAGCTGGAATAGGCAACCTGAGCGCGTCGCTGACTAGGTATCTAAGCGGTGAGGCAAAGACGGTATTTGGTCTCAACTTCTCAATGAACCTGGACCTTGGTAAACGCAGGAGCGCCAACATAAATATATCAGCAAAGCCAGGCCGCAATAATGCAAATTTACAGTTAAAACGTAGATTGCCTGCCGGAAGTGGGGTTGGTTACCGCCTTGTTTCTGGACTGGGAGATTCAGATCGCCGTGAGGCAGAGGTAAGCCTACAAAATGGGGTTGGTAATTATAGTCTGGCGGCAGGCCAGTCCCAAGGTCAAACAGCCTTTCGGGGTAGCGCAAGTGGCGGTGTGGCTTTCCTCGGGGGTAGTTCTTTTTTCAGTAGGCGCATCACTGACAGCTTTGCTGTGGTGCAGGTGCCCGGCTATTCTGGCGTGGGTATCTATGCCGACAACCAACTGTCAATACGTACTGACGCCAAGGGTAATGCATTGCTAACAGGCCTACGGTCTTATCAAAAGAACTCGGTGCGTATTGAACAGTCTGATATACCACTTGATTCTCAAATCGATACACTACAGCTCGACGCCGTGCCATATTTTCGAAGTGGATTACTGCTGAAGTTTCCGGTTAAGCAGTCACGAGGGGCGCTACTCAGTGTGGATCTTGAAAATGGTGAACCTTTGCCAGCAGGCGCACAGGTAGAAATTATTGGAGAGAACACTTTAGAAAACGAATTATTTCCCACCGGTATGAGGGGTGAAGTTTATTTGACTGGACTGGAGGCAGAAAATCGGTTGAGAGCTACCTGGAGAGAGCAAAGTTGTGAGTTTGCGTTGCCTTTCCCGGAAACAACTGACCCTCTGCCGCACCTTGGGACTTATATATGCGTAGGGGTAGAGCCATGAATATATTTATTTGCTTAAAATTCTGCTTATACCAAACTTGTCAAAGAGCTTACATGAGTGGGATAATTAACCTTGTGCGCACAAATAACAGCAATTGGCTAGTACCTTGGACCATAACATTATTATTTACGTTTATGGGGCATCAGAGCGGTGCATGCACAATAAATATTACAGGTGTGAACTTTGGCAGTTATGATGTGTTTAGCAATGCTGCATCTGATAGCACAGGCAATATTGATGTGAACTGCCCCAGCGGCGTTGGCTATACCATAGGACTAAGTGCAGGCAATGGAACTTATGAGCAGCGTGGCATGAGTATCGGCACTCACACGCTCAACTATAATCTCTATACTGCCGCTAACCGCGAATTTGTTTGGGAAGATGCTACTACTAGTGGAGCTACAGTAAGTGGCAGTGGTACAGGAATGAATATAAATCATGTGGTTTACGGACGCATACCACCGCGTCAGAACGTCCGCGCAGGAATTTATAGCGATACTGTCAATTTAATCATAACTTTTTGATAAAATATCTATGTGAAGATGTGCGCATAGGATGAGGGTAAGCCCTTTTTTCTGAGGATATTTCAGTTAGATACAGACTTATGTTTGTGTGATGCTTTGGCCTAAATGTCCTTAAGTAAGCGCAGAGCGTCATAAATCGCGGCATGGGTGTTTCGTGCAGATACCGCATCGCCAATCCGGAATAACTGAAATTCACCGCCTGAGTTTTTCACAATATTTTGCGGGTGACCGTTTACTAAAGCGTCATGGTCCACAGCGCCACCATTCGAGCTCAAATTTTTGAGATCAAAATATAGTTCGTCCAGAGGCAAAGTACCATAATTCACTACAACCTGATCATACTTTTGAATGTCGGAATGATCACTGTAATCTGTCCCAATCTTGGCTTCTAGTTTGTTGCCACGGCGCTCTACTCCTAATAGGCGACGAGCAACGGTGAAAGTCGTATCTTTGTCCTGTAGCGAGCGCATATAAGGCACCAAGTTCATC
>Ga0209716_1003152_pt1 | contig 10329 bp, 9 predicted proteins | sample COGITO_mtgs_1205_FD_184811 | JGI IMG/M metagenome (GOLD analysis project Ga0209716, IMG submission 184811) | Pelagic marine microbial communities from North Sea - COGITO_mtgs_120531 (SPAdes) (version 2) | ecosystem: Environmental > Aquatic > Marine > Epipelagic ...
GGTCACTTGACTTACCTCAAGTATGACCTTGAGGATACTCAGGCTCCCGTGTATGAGGTACTGAAGGGTGACATTACTGACAGAGTTAAGCACATAAAAAAGCTAGTAGAGCAGCCAGAACCAACGGAGTGGTGTTACCAGCCTGTGCCAGACGGCAAGTCAGGAAACTCAAAGCTCTCTATTGGTTGCTCGTACTGTCAGTTCAAAGACCACTGCTACCCAGAGTTAAGGGTCTTCAAGTATTCATACGGGCCAAAGTTCTTAGTAGACGTAGTAAACGAACCACGAGTACAGGAGATCAAGGCAGATGAAGAGGGCTTTTAGATCAGGACTTGAGAAGGATTTATCAGAGAAGCTAGACGGACAGTACAAGTTTGAGCCATACGATCTACCGTACACAGTCCACAAGAAGTACCTGCCAGACTTCGTACATGAGGGCAAGGCGGTACTGGTAGAGTGCAAGGGGTTCTTCAGGGTCGGTGATACACAGAAGTACACGGCCATACGAGACTCAATGCCAGAGTGGGAGTTAGTCTTTGTGTTGTCAAACCCTAGCAAGAAGGTACGAAAGGGTGGCAAGATAACAATGGGAGAGTGGTGTGACAAAGAAGGATTCAAACACTTCACCATTGAGACAGCCAAGGAGTTGACACGGTATATTAAAAGGAAGAAAGTCTAATGGCTATGACACTAGAGGAACTTAAAGAGAAACTGGTACTACATCTGGATGAAGAGTTGACTTGTGAATTATTATCAATCACGACATACGATTTAGTAGAGGCGTTTGAACGTAGGATAATCAGAGATTTTGACAGAATAGCAGAGGACTTTGAAGATGAGACTTAATGACGCAACACCAGCAGACTGGGACAGGCTACAGAAGGATGCACCAGCCGTTGAAAAGAAAGCCACAGGCTTAGAGGCATGGATGAAAGCAGCACACGATGAAGCATCTGAGGCGTGGCATGAAGAAGAAGAAGATGTAGTAAACAACCCAGAGCATTACAACACAGGCAACATAGAGTGTATTGATGCAATAGAGGAGTCCATGTCCAGTGTTGCATTCAAAGGATACCTCAAGGGCAACTGCTTGAAGTATCTGTGGCGTTATGATTACAAGGGTAAGCAGGTAGAGGACTTACAGAAAGCAGGTTGGTACTTAAACAAACTAACTATGATGGTAGTATTTGAGAATGACGGAGAATAAGATGGATCAGTATCAACAGTTTATACACAAGAGCAGGTACGCACGTTGGCTACCAGAGGAGAGCAGACGAGAGCGTTGGGACGAGACAGTCAACAGGTATGTAGACTTCTGGAAAGACCGTGGACAGATAGACGAGAAGGTAGCCCTTAAGTTATTCAACGCTATACACAACATGGAAGTAATGCCATCCATGCGCTGCATGATGACAGCAGGTGATGCACTCGACAAGGACAACGTAGCAGGGTTCAACTGTAGCTACCTAGCCATTGACTCACCGCGCAGCTTTGACGAGCTAATGTATGTACTGATGTGCGGCACAGGTGTAGGCTTTAGTGTTGAACGTAACTTCATCACCAAGCTGCCAGTAGTTGCTGAGACATTCCACAAGACAGACAGTGTGATCGTTGTCAGCGATAGTAAGATTGGTTGGGCCTCTGCATTCCGTGAGCTTATCGCTATGCTGTACGCTGGTAAGATACCTGAGTGGGACATGAGCAGAGTACGTCCAGCAGGTGCTAGACTTAAGACCTTTGGTGGTCGTGCGTCAGGGCCAGAGCCTTTGGTTGACCTGTTCCACTTCTGCGTAGAGATATTCCAGAAGGCAGCAGGACGCAAGCTGACCAGCATTGAGTGCCATGATGTAGTGTGTAAGATTGCTGACATTGTAGTTGTGGGTGGTGTGCGTAGGTCTGCTCTGATTAGCCTGTCTAACCTGTCAGATCAACGTATGTCTAAGGCTAAGTCAGGGGACTGGTGGCGTAACGAGGGCCACCGTAGGCTGGCTAACAACAGCGTGGCGTACACTGAGAAGCCAGACTTTGAGTCCTTCCTGTCAGAGATGCAGAACATGTACGAGAGCAAGGCGGGTGAGCGTGGTATCTTCAGCCGTGTAGCAGCACAGAAGATTGCAGCGCGTAACGGTAGGCGTGACAGTGAGCAGGACTTTGGTACTAACCCATGCTCTGAGATCATCCTACGCAGCAACCAGTTCTGTAACCTGTCAGAGATTGTAGTGCGTGAAGATGATACACTGGACAGTCTCAAGAAGAAGGCAGAGATTGCTGCTATCATTGGTACACTACAGGCTACCTTGACAGACTTCCGTTACCTGCGTAACTGTTGGAAGAAGAACACGGAAGAAGAGGCGCTATTGGGCGTGAGCATGACAGGGATTATGGATCATTACCTGTTGAGTAAGGGAGAGTCTAAGGACTTGGCTAAGTGGCTGGAGGAAGTACGGGATGTATGTGTTGACACTAATAAGAAGTGGTCTGAGAAACTTGGTATTAATCAGTCTGCGGCTATTACATGTGTTAAGCCTAGCGGTACTGTATCTCAGCTTGTCGATTCTGCTAGTGGTATCCATCCTCGCTTCTCTAAGCATTACATTCGCAGAGTCCGTAGCGATAAGAAAGACCCGCTTGCAATCTTCATGGAAGGAGCAGGATTCCCCGTAGAGCAGGATGTTATGTCACCTACATCAGCAGTGTTCAGCTTCCCTGTGAAGTCACCTGAGACATCCGTGACTGTCAAAGAAGTAGGGGCAATGCAGCAGCTAGAACTTTGGAAAGCCTACCAGAACCATTGGTGCGAACATAAACCAAGTATCACAGTGTATTATACAGACAGTGAGTTCTTGCAGATAGCACAGTGGATATGGGATAACTTTGATCTGTGTAGTGGGATTAGTTTGTTGCCGTATAGTGACCATGTATATCAACAAGCTCCGTATGAAGACATAGATGCTGACAAGTTCAAGGAGTTAGTAGCAGCCATGCCAGTGGGTGTAGACTGGGAGGACTTAGGTAAGTTTGAGGAGGAAGACAACACGACAGGGAGTCAGGAGTTAGCGTGTGTAGGTGGTGCATGTGAGATAGTTTAGTTATAACTTGTTACAACTTGGGGGCGCAATGCCCCCTTTTTTATTCATCATCTGAAGCCGCGTATGCAACAGCACCTGTAGTTAGTAACCCTGTGCCTACTAGCTTATTCCTAGCTGACGCTGCTCTGTCTCTGTCAGCTTGTGTCACTGCTGGCCTAGAGTTTCTAAAGGCTCTCTTTGTATATGCCTCGTTTGTTTCATTTGCAGTCTTCTTTATGCCTGTTACTGCTTCCGTTTCTTTAATAGCCCTATTTATTTTTCTTGGTGTCTTGTTAGTTTTTATTTGTTTGTTGTTATACTTAGCACCTGTCTTAATTGAAGACTCAATCAGAGGAGATGCAGTAATCAAACCGTGTCCACCAACAGGGTCTTTACCTAAAATATCATGCCCATCGCTTAACATCGTATACATCTTTTCTTTGTTAGGGTCAACCACTACAAAAGCGTTCACGCCTCCCAGTTCTTTCTGTCTTGAATTAAAAGACTGCTGTGTCACTAAGTAACCTTCAGGCTCTTTTATGTCTACAAGGTTCCTCGCGCCAACAGGATTCCCTGCTTCATCGCTAACTCTAGCCATCTTTATTGCGCGTGTGTTTAGCAGTTTATTAAAAGAGTCCAGAGCTTTCTGTTCTCCTTTGTAAATCTTTAAACCTTTAGCTGACTTTGCTCTAGCCAACAACAAAGTATCTAACATTTGACTAGGCTGACCACTAACCCCTAGCTTTTTCATTAGCTGATACGCATCTCCGTTTAAAGTAGAGGAGACTTGCATAAACTCTACCATGTCTTTGCCTTGGAGTTTAGATACAGCTTTGTTACCACCAATCTTATTTAATTTATTAACAGAGCTTAAGTAAGTATCTGTGGCTTTCCCGTGAAGCGCCCTAACTACTGGCGCACCTGCACCTGACACCCCAATAGACTCTACATAACCTATGTTCTTATCTACGGATGGGTCTTTAATTTGATAATCATATCTGTAGTTTTGCTTTTTAATATGAGGGCCATCAGTTAAATGCTTAGTGGCTCTTTCAACGATAGTCTCAGGAATCTTGCCTGAAGTTCTAAAGCCCTGACCGACAGCAGAAGACAAGGCAGCTACGTCTTCTCTAGGAATACGAGAGTCTAAGTAGTTAAGACCAACAATGCCTTTCTCAAGTAGTGTGTCTTCTGGAGCATCCACTTGACGGTTGATAGAGATGGCTGTCTTTTCTGCGTCCTGTCCTACTTCGCTTATCCAGTCATCTATCTTTGAATCAGAGATACCTAAAACCCTACGCTTTGCTACAGCCTGCGGATCAATACTTTCTTTAATTGAAGGCACAATAGCTTTTGAATACTCTTTACCAAAGTTAATTGCACCCTTCACTGGGTTACTGTAAAACTCAGGGATGCGCGTAGGTACGTTCTGTGCTGTTTTATTAACTAGACTACCTGCGCTCGACAACATGCCCTTAATTGGACGGACAGCCATGCCAGCCAAAGGAATGGCACCTGCATACTGAAGACCCGCCATGAGGTAGTCACCCTGCTGTCTTGATTGCTCTGCTTCTGCAAAAGATTTAGCCTCACCAACAACAGGAGTAAAGTCTATCAGAGTTTCACCCATAGATGCTGCAAAATCTTTTTGTTCTTGAGGAGACATTGCAGCTAGTGCCTGACCTAAGCCAGAACTTGTACCACCTAAGTAACTTGACATTATTTCCTACCTAATAGTTTGTCTCTGTTGTATTCTTCTGCCCCGCCTAACAGGTGACTATAAACTATTTCACCCACTACAGGAACAGGTTTAACTAGCTTCTCAAAGTCAGGATCTTCTTTAGTAAGCTCAATAGCACCTGAGAAAGCAGCATCAATAATAGGAGCAGCGGGCGTTATAAAGTTAGCCATGAAACCACTTAAGTCTCCTCTACCTAAGAACTTTTCTGTTCCATATTTATTAAAGCCAAAGACACCTAGCAAAGCCCACATTGCTCTATCAGGCAGTTCTTCAGGATCAACTTCCCTACCTTTCATAATGTCTTTTACTACTCCAGTGCCTGTGTTAGCTACGGTTAAATAGCCTCCTAGTAAAGCAGCATTCTTAGCCGCTGTTACTTTGTTACCTTTGCTCCATTCCTGTACAATGTTTCTACGTACAATATCATACTGCTTCAAAGTAAAAGACTTGAGCATATATAAGATACGCTCATTAGGGTTGTTCAAATAAGTAGGAGGCATTTCACTTAAAGCAATAGGTTGAACATCTGCAAGAGCATTAAAAGTAAATAGCTTGACATTCTCTGTTATATCTCCTGCTTTAAGGTCACTAACTAAAGAATCAATTTCGTTACCATACACACCCCTATGTTTCTTTCTAAATGCTGCTTCTCCTTTAGCTGTACGCACCTGACCTTTGGCTTGTCTAAAGGCAGCGTTAATTAAAGTCTCTTTACCTAACCTGTCTGTCCACTTAAATAAACTTAGACCCATTGATCTATCAAGTAGACGCGCAGTTGCACGGGGGTCAGCGTTAGTAAGTTCAGCGGCTACTCTGTCTAATCCAAGGTCTATTATACTTATATTTTTAGTACCAAACATTGAGGCAATAGTATTACGTAAGCCGTGTAAAGAAGCTGAGATAGCAGGGTCTGCAAGCTGAGTAACGGCTGAGAAAGGATTAGCAATAGTACCCATGTATCCCAAGTCTTTAACAGTAGCGTTAAGTTTACTAGCAGACTGTTCACCACCTACAAACCTAGCCTTCAGCAGTTCAATTAGTTTGTCTTGTTCGTCAGCGGTAAGCTGTTTAGTTTTAATCAGGTCTTCTACATACTTAGTAACAGACTGATCGACATCTATAACACCATCATTAGTCTTTTTGGTAGACCCTTTAAAAAACTTAGATACTTCAATGTCGTTGACAGCATTACGGATGTACATCGACAGTGCTTCTTCAGGTTCAGCATAGTAAGGCAGGTTAGAATCTGTCAGTGTTAGTTGACGTTGTTGGGCAAAGGAAGGCTTGCCTTTACCATCATGTCGATACCCACGTAACGTACCTTCAATTACTTTATCTTTTTCATGCGGCCTTAAGGTTCTACCTTTAAGTTTCTCAGCCTTACGTAATTGCTCAGAGATAACACCTTGGTATTCTGATCCTAAATCTTTACGCAGCCCACGGTAATCTTTAACAAGACGGGGAAAGTAATTTTCAATTAGCTCAAAGCTACGTCCATTCTCTCGTAGTTCTTCACCTAAGTTTTTTAATAAAGGTACTACTGTGTCAGTAAACTCACGCGCCATTGTCGGACTTACGTTCTTCATCAGCTTAGTGGCTTCATCAAAACGTCCGTTATACAGTGCCTTAGATATTTGGTTCTTAATATTCTTAGGAGCAGACTGTAAGCTGATAAGAAAAGGCTCTACCTCTGCTGTCTTAGCATAAGTCCTACTAGCCATGCTATATTCAGTATGTCTTAAACGTCCGAACACTCCTTCATCAATGTTCCTAACCTGAGTGCTTAAGATTCCTGCTAACCTATCCAAGCCTTCCATGTACTGACGGCTGACAGCACTGTCTTCCACTAGTGCCTTGTCTACTGCTTTAGCTGCATTGGTTGCAGACCTGTGTACGTTTAATCTTGTACCTGTTTTCTCAAGAGCCACTGCTACTTCTTGTGCATCTAACCCTGCATCTTTAAGAATCTGCCAAGGGTTGTCAGGAGCTACACCATCAGCTACTGCAATGTCTAGTTCAGCTTGTGCTTTCTTCACTATCTTATCAGCTTTCTTAGCTGCTACTTTGTTGACAATAGTTTTAGATACATACCCAAGACCTGAAACAAATACAAGACCTGCGGCTGACATCTTTGCAGCTTTCTCAGGATCAACAACTCCTTTCTCTGACAAATCTTCAAGGGCTGACATGCCCCCAAACAAAGCAGCACCTCTAAGTCCTTGCTGTACAAGAGTACGCCCCATAGCTAACCCCGCTGTGGGATCAGTCAGTTGATTCATTATTACCCCGCTAACAGCAGCGGCACTTGTATCATCTTCTACAAAGAAGTGACCATACTTTTCTTGTAATGCTCTGTCCCTCTGAAGAAGTCTAGCTTGTCTTCGTTGGTCAGGAGTCATGTCCATGTAGCCCTCAACTTCAAACAATTCATCAGGCTCTGCATAATCTACAAGATGGTCTTGTCCTGCTAAGTAACTAGGACGGCCTCCTGTTAGACGATCAAACTGACGGAAAGGGAAATACGTTTCAAGGATATTACTGGCACGTTCAAGAGGCTTCTCGTCTTTGTCAACGGAATAACGCCACTGCTTCCATGAGTCAGCCGCACCTGAGTCTATTATAGTATCACCAAATACACGAGAACCTACGCCAATATCATTGTCTTGTAGGAACTTGGAGTTGTCTATATCTTCTTGAGTAAGGACTCTACCACCCAGTTGAGCGTCTTCAGGCCTAGAGTAGACGCGAATAATCTCGTTTCCTTTTACTCTGTCTCCCGCAACAATACCATTTTCAGTTAAGAAAGGAGACTTCCTAATTTCTTCTAAAGTTAAAGCCCTGCCTTCTTCAGTAGTACGTGCGGCTACTGCTTGACGTTCTTCTTCTATCGCTTCTTCTACACGAGACTGTCTTTGTTCTGCTTGAGACTCAGCCACCGCTGCACTGCGCGGATTAAAACCTTTAGACTCTGGATTAGGATCAATACTACTATCACCACCACTACGGGGGTTAGGATTAAGCGCCATGTTTATCTCACCTTATAACGAATTTATTTCCGAATTCATCGTCTGTCATTGTTGTAGGCAAAGGTTGTTTTAGAACTTGTCTTAACGCTTGCTCTCTAGTTAAGGTACGTCCTTCATCCCTTGCTGCTGATACAGATTCTTCTGCTCTTTGGAAAACTATTGTTTTTTCCGCACTGCTTAATTGATTAAACGGAATATAATCTTCGCCTCTAGGATCTATTTTACTTAAGATTGAATCATACAATACAATTTCATTGTCAGTTAATCCTGCGTCTGAAGGCTTCTTAATATCTTTTGGCTGTCTAAACAAGATAGTAGTAGCAGCACCTATGTCACCACCGTTAGACAAGAACTCTACCATGTCATCATTGCCCATAGTCTTAGCTCTTTTAATTAAAGTTAATCTAATTGCTTGGTCTTGCTCTAATTGTTTTAAAGCAGTAGCAGTCTTAGCCGCACCAGTCAAGTCTCCAGTAGCCTGTTGCAATCCTGCCAGTTTACGCAGGTCAGCAGGATCACTCAGGTCTAACTGAGACATAGCCATCTGTAGTTTTTCAGAAATAGTACGCGGGTCTTGTCCCATAGCACTACGCAAGTTACGCTGCATACCTTGTGCGCGTTGTGCGCCAAAGGCTAACCTCTGTTGCTCTGCGTTACCCGCAGTCACTGGATCAATACCACCACTTGAGATTCCCGTAAGGAGTCCTGCAATATCTTGTCTAGCCATTGTTGTTCTCCTTAATAATCTGATAAGTCTAAATTAGCTAAATAGTCTTCTTCGCTAGGGCCACTAATGCCTGCAAGTAATTGCTCAGGAGTAAGCCCCATGTTATCTGCAAACATTAACTGAGAAGCTGAAGCACTAGGAGAGGAAGACTTGTCTTTATTAAAGTAATCTAAAATAGAACCTAAGAAGCCCCCGCTGCCTGTTAATGGAGCAGCGTTTTGCCCACCAATAATTCTGTTAATTAACTGCTCTTGCATTGTAGGCTGTTCGCCTAATACAGTAGACATAAGACCTTGCTGTTGCTGTAGCTGTAAACGATTAGCTAAGTCAGCACCTTGCATATAGGACTCAATACCACGGCCTCCAAGTTGAGACTGTAGTTCTACACCAGATAGCTGACCCGCTTGTTGCATACCAGCAGGAATCTGACTAGCCTGTAGCAACGACAGTGCTTGCTGCTGTGGCATGTAACCAGAGCCTAACAGTCCACCAGCAAGTGATGCAGTCTGTGCTTGTTCAGCCAATGCCTGTTGTCTAGCACCTACGTTAGCCCTTGCCATAGCCTCCTGTCGTGCAGTCTCCATAGCCAGTAGCTCAGGTGATGCACCGCCATAGGCAGCAGAGGATAAACCTAGACGGCCTTGTGACAGCATGCGCTCTTCTAACGCTAGACGCTGACGTTCCTCTTCAGGACGTTGTGTGGCTCTAATGTCTTCGTAGATGCCAGCCTGTACAGCCGCAGGATCAGCCTGTAGTTGACTAAAGAAGCCACCTGCTTGGCCCATGATTTGATTCTGTAAAGCCTGTTGCTCTGGGCTTAGTTGTGTAGTAAAGCCACCAGAAGGGTCTGTACCAACACGAGCTAGGTTGCTAGTGACAGTGTAGGGTTTAAACTGAGCAGATTCCGCAGCCTGTTGGCCTAACTGCTGTGCCATTTCTAAACCAGTAACGCCTGTTTGATAAGCACCTTCAACACCTTTTTGTCCTAAGTAGTACTCACCTGCACCGCGTAAAGCATCACCTAAGTTTCTAGTAAGCAGTCCTCCTAACACAGCGCCTCCAGTGACAGCGCCTACGTTACCGCTTGACGGTGCAGAACCAGCAGCAGGAGCTACCGGATTAAACACAGTAGACCCTACAGGAGCCTGTGTAGGCAGTGTAGTGTCAAAGCCTGTGTTTCTGTAATATTGCTCACGCGCATCATTCGCAGCGGCACTTCCATTAATGTTTCCAAAATCGTCAAAGCCGCCTTGAATGCCCATGTAGCCACCACCACCTTGAGAATAATCTATTGGCGCAGATACAGGCATAGACACAGGAGGCAACATACCACCAAAAGCACCACCAATGGTTTGAGTAGGGGCGTTTAAGCCTCCTCCTTGTGCAGCACCTATAGCAGTTCGTGGATCGTTAATGCGGTTAGGTGTGCCACCAGCAAACATTGTAGGCTGGCGACGAAACATCTGATCCTTTAACATAACCATTAGTACGATCCTCCAGTAATTGTATCAGCCGTCAGTGTGCCTGTGACGTTTACGGTAGCGGCTGTAACAGTACCAGTAAAAGTAGGACTAGCAGAGTTGGACTTAGTAGCCACTGCTGTCGCAATGTTGTTATATTCAGTGTCAATCTCTGTGCCTCTCACAATCTTAGCAGCATTACCAGAAGGAAGAGAATCCTTTGTAGCAAAGTTAGTTGTCTTTGTATAATCAGACATTAGATAAGTCTCCCTAATAGAGCGTGTATGTCAATTTTTTGAATAGAAAA
>Ga0209716_1003157_pt1 | contig 10310 bp, 10 predicted proteins | sample COGITO_mtgs_1205_FD_184811 | JGI IMG/M metagenome (GOLD analysis project Ga0209716, IMG submission 184811) | Pelagic marine microbial communities from North Sea - COGITO_mtgs_120531 (SPAdes) (version 2) | ecosystem: Environmental > Aquatic > Marine > Epipelagic ...
TATGTGCGGTAACTACGACGAAGCAACAACTAATCCTGATCTAATTGAAATTGTAAAATGGATTCTGTCTAGTGATGATCTATTTACTATGAAACCTAAGATATCTATTGCTACCAACGGCGGAACACGCAACAAAGAATTTTGGAAAGAGCTAGGACAAATATCTGCAGAATCAAACAACCGTCTCAATGTAACATGGGGCCTTGATGGCTTTGAAGATACTAATCATCTTTATAGGATAAATGTTGTTTGGAATAGAGTACAAGAAAATTATAGAACATACATAGCAAACGGTGGCGATGCAGTTTGGCAATTTATATATTTTGCACACAATGAACACCAAGCACATCTAGTTGAAGATTATGCAACTAGTGAAGGATTTTCTAAAGTAAAATTTATAGGAAGTGCTAGACCTAACATTGGCAAAACAGAACACAATATTGATAAAAAAGCAACACCAAAGACAATTTCATCAGTAATAGCACCAAAATGTCTTACTGGAAGTATAGACGGCCATGGAGTATATATTACACACCACGGGTATGTTCTTCCTTGCTGCTGGTGGGGAACTAAGTTGGGATTTGAAAATTTAAAAGATTATAGTAAACTTTATAGTCCCGACCAACACAGATTAAACGGAACAAACAGCATACAAGATATCTATGACAGCGACTGGTACAGTAACTTATATACTGCTATCATGAACGAAAACTTTTCAAAATGCACAGAAAATTGTAAACAAAATAAAGTTGCAACACAACGATTTGAGAAACTAAATGACAAATAAATTACCATCAGAAACATTTTGCCTACTACCGTGGGTACATCTAAGCACAAGACCAGACGGTAGTATGCGAGTTTGCTGTACAGCAAACGCTAGTTCAGTTGGCCCTACTAATGATAAAGAACATGGCGGCCAAGTAGGCATACTTAAAGACGATGAAGGCCGGCCTAATAACTTAAATGTTAGTGACTTTCAAACAGCGTGGAACAGCGACTACATGAAGAATGTACGTAAACAAATGCTTGCAGGTGAAAAGCCTCCTAGTTGTTTAAAGTGTTATAAAGAAGAAGCCGCAGGACATCGCAGCAAACGTATGTGGGAAACAAACTACTGGAGTCAACGTGTTGATGTAGATAAAATATTGCAAGAAACAAACGAAGACGGAAGTGTCCCGCCTAACTTAGCATATATCGATTTACGTTTTGGAACAAAATGTCAACTTGCATGTGTAATGTGTAGCCCGCATGATAGTAGCGGTTGGATTAAAGATTGGAAGGCAATGTTTCCTGCTGTAAAAAATGAAAGCCTCAAAGAAATTATGCAGTGGGACAATAAAGGTAGTACCAATGGCAGTAGTTATAATTGGCATAAACAAAATCCTACATTTTGGAAACAGTTCTATGAGCAAATGCCTACAATGCAACAAATTTATTTTGCAGGCGGTGAAAGTCTTATCATTGAAGAACACTACGAAATACTAGAACATGCTATTAAGATGGGTTATGCCAAAGACTTAGAACTACGTTATAACTCAAACGGAGTTGAATGGAGAGAAGACTTATTTGATCTTTGGAAAGAATTCAAATTAGTACGCTTTCACTACAGTATTGACAGCATCAAAGAAATGAATGATTACATTCGTTATCCTAGTAAATGGACACGCCAAGAAGAAGTATTTCATTTACTAGACACCCAAACTAGCGATAATGTTGAAGTTACTATTGCATGTGCAGTACAAGCATTAAACGTTTACTACTTACCAGATTTTATACAATGGAAACTAGAACAAAAATTTAACAAAGTTAATATGTGGCCATTTGGCGCCGGCGGCATTAGTCAGCACTTTGTATACTGGCCTGCACACTTAAATGTTAAAAGCCTGCCTGCAGACTTTAAAGCAAAATGTAGAGCAAAGTATGAAGCATGGTATCCTTGGTGGGAAGAAAACTGGGAGTTGGGCATACCTAGTTGGCACAAAGGCAAAGTTGACTATGATCAATGGCGCAGTGCCGAATATGGTATTAAAAGACTAAATGGTATACTTAGTTTTATGGAAAGCGAAGATTGGAGTCAACGTTTGCCAGAAATGAAAGAATTTTTAGATTTATGTGACAAGCAACGTGGCATCACATTTGCTGAAACGTTTCTAGAAATGAAGGAGATATTCAAGGATGTCTAATTATCACTTCTTTGGTTGTAGTTGGACCGGCTGGGAAAAAACTAACTATGTTGAAGAACTTTCAAAATTAGTACCGGAACATAATTTTTATAATTGGGGCCAAATGGGCTCAAGCATTGCATTGTCTACATATTTGTTAGACGCAGTAAAGAAGAATTATACAGGCTCAGAAAATTATTTTATTTTTCAAGCAACTACTCCGTATAGAGTGAGTTGGTGGGATGAAAAGGCTGATGAACATGCTCTTAGAAGTATAAAGAAAAAACGTGATAATTATTTTAAATTACCGTTTCTTGAGCGCGACAATTGGTGGCAAGGATTTTCGCCATCATTTCTTCCAGATAAGACATATGGTAAATATCATAAGAAATATTATAGCATTAATACCAATGCAGTAATGAAGCATGAATATAAAATGCATTACTTATATGCAACTGCTAGTTCTGATTACATATTTCGGCATCTAGCCCAAAACATAGACATAATAGACAATGTGAAATGTATACAAAATGTATTAGATAAAAAAACATATAAAAAATATCTTTCCAGTGATAATTCTCATTTTTCTATTACTGGATCAAAATGGCAAGCTCAATGGATAATGAAGGAGATATTCAATGACAATTGATTTGGAACTTAATAATTATAGTTATGAAAAGTTTAAAATAGATAAAAATATTCTGCACAATATAGATGGTGCTTTATTTCCATTTGATAAAAATTTAAAATCTATTGCGGTCAATTTAAGTGGCGGAGCAGATAGTGCCTTAGGCACAGCTATCTTATGTACACTTATAAAAAAATATAATACAAATACAAAAATAACAGTCATAACAAATATAAGAGGATGGCAATATCGTCCATGGCAAGGACCTATAGCATTAGACGTATATAATAAATTAAATGAAATGTTCCCCGAAGTAAAATTTGAAAGATTAGTAAACTATATACCACCTGAACTAGAACATGGAACTATTGGAGATATACAGCAGCTTGGCGAGCCAGGAGATGCAGTAATTACATCAAGTTTCAATCATTATGCAAGATGGACAAACAATTTAGAAAAAGTATATGGATTTGTTACTAATAATCCAACTGAAGAAGAAATGCCACATAACAAAAAAATGTTAGATAGGAATTGGACCAAGGAAAAAGTAGATGAACATAATGATTGTGTCCAGATATCAGGAGACAATTGCCATGTACTGCCTTGGATACTTCTTAAAAAAGATTTTATAATGGCACAATACATAAAAAACGATTGGATTGATCTATTAGATACTACTCGCAGTTGTGAAGGAGATGTTAGATTAGTAAATAGAAAAAAAGAAAACTGGGAATATACATTTGTAGACTACAAGGAATATAAGCACAAAGTAACAAGACTTACAACCTGTGCAGAAAACATAAAAGATCCAAACAATGGGTGTTATTGGTGTGCTGAAAGAACTTGGGCATGGAACAAGGTAAAAAAAGACAAATGAATTTTGATACAATAAATTTACTATCGGGTAAAGTATTTCAAATTACTTGGGATTTAGGCAGACGGTGTAATTACGACTGCACATATTGTCCTGTAACTAGGCACGATAACTTTAGTCCTCATGCAAGTCTAGAAGAACTAAAAAACAGTGTAAATTTTGTATATAGTTATGTTGACTTATATATGCAATATAGAAAAGAAGATCGTGCCAGTATTAGTTTCACAGGCGGTGAGCCTACTGTAAATCCTAACTTTATTCCCTTTGTAAAATATTTAAAAGAAGCATACGAAGAAAAGTACAAAGACAGATGGCAAAATGCATTAACACTTACTACTAATGGTGCAATGAGTCAAAAAATGGCACAAGCTGTTATTGATAATTTATCACATGTTACAGTAAGTTATCATGCTGAAAGTAATCAAAAATTAAAAGATCAAGTTAAAAACAGAATATTACAGTTTAAAAAAGCTGAAGATAACGGTAACTTTAGGATCAATGTTAATGTTATGTTTCATGCACAACATTTTGATGAGTGCAAAGACCTATGCGAATTTCTAGAAGAACACGATGTAAAATATGTTCCTAGAGTTATTGGCGAAGAAGCAGATAGTAAGCCATCCTTTGCACACAAGTATTCACCTGAACAATTAGACTACATGAAAAACTATTGGAACAACAACACTAAAAAATTAAACAAAGAAAAAGAAGTATCAAAAGTATTAAGTGCAGCAGGCGAAAAGAAAAGCGAATCTGATAAATTAGGAATGAGTATCGGACGTCCTTGTTGCGGTATGCGTAATATGTGTTTAAGTAATAAAACTGAATCTATCACTAGTCAGTTTGTTAACAAAAGAGATTTCAAAGGATGGAGTTGTAGTGTAAACTGGTTCTTCTTACATATTGAACAACAAACTGATCAAGTATTTCATCATCAAACATGCCAAGCAAAATTTGACGGCACAAGAGGTGCAATTGGCAAACTAAGTCAAGGTGATATTATACTTCAAGATTTAAGAAATAAATTAGAAAATAAAAAAATGACTACTATAATATGTCCTAAACAAACTTGCGGGTGCGGATTGTGCGCACCAAAAAGTATGTACAGTGAACGTTATAAAGAAGTAGTTACAGAACATATCGATATAAGAGTTTTAAATGACATATAATTGTTTAGAAGGTACAAATAGTCTATACATTGAAAGACAATCAAATGGTTATGTAGTAGCTCCGTGTTGCTTATATAAACCTGGGCAGCGTAGATATGCAGTTCCTAACATCGAAGATTTAATAGATAACCCCTACATTAATAAAATTAAAGAAGGATTTAAAGGAAATTGGAAACGTCCCGAGTGTACAGATTGTATCTTAAAAGAGTCAGTAGGCAAAAGAAGTAAACGTACAAATAGTCTTGAAAGAGGCAATATAGGAATTACTCATTGGGATATACGACCTGGCAGTTTATGTAATTTAAAGTGTGTAATGTGTGATCCTTGGAATAGTAGTAAATGGTATGAAGATGTCGACATCTTTAAAAAATACAATGGCAAAGTTTCAAACGAACATGATCGAAAAGCAAGAGACGAAATTGACTGGGATTGGATATATGAAAATTGTATAGACAAAGCTATATCCATTTATATTGCTGGCGGCGAACCTTTTTATATGAAAGCTGTACAGAACTTTATTAAGAATTTATCTAAGCATGAGTGGAATTGTAACAATACTTGTATAGTTATTCAGACTAACGGAGTAAGTAATACTCCAAAGTTTTTAGAAATTCTATCTAAATTTAAAAAACTAGAATTTAGTATCAGTTGCGATGGTTGGGGCGATGTTAACGATCTCATACGTTTTCCAACTAAACACGACAACTTCCTAAAAAATACGCAAGAACTTATTGATTTAAATTGTGAGAAATTATTTTTTAACATTACTGTACAAGCAATGAATTTCCCTAATATGGATACGTTAGTTGATAATATTCAAAAAGAGTGGAACGGAAAATACGATATCCATAAATTAGTCGGCCCTAACCAACTACAAGTAAATGCACTAAAGCCGCATATAGTAGAACGTGTTCTAGAACAAACTAACGTGCCTGAACTAAGAGGATTCTATTCCGATTATAAATTTAATGAAAAATTAAATCTTAAGATGCAACAATATTTACTAGAGTTAGATAGTGCAAGAGGCACTAACAGCAAAAAAATTATACCGTGGTGTTTTGAATAATGTGGACAACTGATACTTTAGAATGGATTGATATAGAACTTACAAGTTTTTGTAATATTAAATGCAAGGGCTGTTTCCGTGTGTTGTCTGATTATGCTGATGACATATTAAACAAGACTTATTTAGATCTTGATACTATTAAAGAAAGATTTCAAAAAGAAATGTTTCCTAATATTAAAATTATTAATTTTTGTGGTAGCGTTGATGAGCCGTGTAGTCATCCACAATTTCATGAAATTATAAAACACTTTGCTGATTGGAACTGCCATATTAATATTGCTACTAATGGAAGTTTACGGACTACAAAGTGGTGGACTGAACTAGCAGATATACTTCCTAACAATCACAAAGTTGTATGGGGCATTGACGGCAGTGATGAACTATCGGAAGTATACAGAGAAGGTTCTAGTTTTAAAAAAGTAGAACAAAATTATAGGGCATTTATTGCTGCTGGTGGAAAAGCAAACTGGCAGTTTATTAGTTTTGAACATAATGAACATCAACTAGAAGAAGCAAGGAAAAAAGCAAAGCAAGAAGGCTTTAAAGAATTTAAAACTATTATTAGTCATAGAAAAGACACAGGTGGAGTAAAACACAAAAAGGTCGAAACACAAGAATCTAATTGCATTAGTTGCAAGTATGCTAATCAAAAACGTATTTTTGTAAACCATATGGGCAATGTTATACCTTGTTGTCATCTTAATGCAAAGATGTTAGAGTATCCAGTTAGCGGAAAAAACAAAGATAAATTTGAAGATATATTAGAACAACAGGATTATATGTCAGATATTAATTTAACCAATGTAAGTATTGAACAAGCAATTAATGGAAGAGTTTGGACAGACATTAAAGAAAGTTGGACATCAGATAATAGAATACCACGTTGCGAGCAAGTATGTAAAGAAAACAAACGTGATAAATTTATAAAGGAACAGTTATGATATTTAAAAATAGTCAACAAGATGTTAATATTGAAGAATCTAATGACATAAATGTAGTATCATTAAAAATATCCGGAGGTGCCGACAGTGCTATTGTTGGCTACATGTTATCTAAATATGTGTCCAAGGAGCGGCCTGATATTAAAATTATCCCACTTACAACTAATCATCCTAGTAAACCTTATCAAGGAGTGTTTGCACCTCGTATAATAAATTTTTATAAAGAAACCTTTGGAGAACATATTTTCGGAAAACATTATATAAACAATGTAGAGGTAATGAATACTAATGAAGATTATATAAATGCACAATTTGATAATTTTCTCAACGCTAATGCTAATGAAAACATACAAAGAAATTATTCTGGTATTACTTCTAATCCTCCCTTAGATATAGTTGATACGTTTAGAAACAAAGAAGGTAAACTTATTAACGGGCCGTGTGATAATAGAAATGGAAAGAATTTTCCTGTGCTTAATAATGGTTCTTGGAGACACTTAACAAACATAGACAAAAAAGGTGTAGCAGAACTATACGAAACACTTGGAGTAATGGAAACATTATTTCCGTTGACTAGAAGCTGTGAAGAGCTTACTATGGACTTTAGTTCACATTGCGACAACTGTTGGTTTTGTAAAGAAAGATTTTGGGGATTTGGTCGGTATATTTAACGGTTGATTATTTTGTTAAAGGTGTTATAATAAATTATGACTGAAGATTTAAAATGGAGCAACTACGACTTTACAAAGATCCCGTTTGACGACATTGTTAGTGTTGGTCAGCGTACCCTGTTGTATCGTGACATATTTACTGTTAGTTGGTTACTTGGAAGATTTTGCAACTACAAATGCTCCTACTGTTGGCCTTACGCTCGTTCAGACCGTAAAGACCACCGTCCTACCGAGCTCTGCTTACGGACCATAGATGAGATAAAGAGGCAAGCACGTGAAAACGGATTTAATAGTTATCATTTTAGTCTTAGTGGCGGCGAGCCTACTTTCCATCCTGGCTACTTGGATATTCTACAGCATCTGGCTGATGACGTAGACAACACCAACTACACCAGTGTACATATGACATCAAACTGTAGTCGCAACATGGCGTGGTTTGAAAAGTATGTAGAGTGTGTAAAACCCTTCCATAGAGCAAGTATTACAGCAAGTTTACATACAGAACATTTGGATACAAAAGAGAAGATGCAGGACTTTGCAGACAAGTTAATCCTGTGTCAAGAACACGATGTACAAGTTACAATCAATATGGTTATGGTTCCGGAATGGTTTGAAAAAGATTGGAACAATGCCCTGTTCTTCCACGAACAAGGAATTAATGTTACTCTTAAGCCCCAGTCCGACCCAACGGCCTCCCGTGTTGTGGATGGGTATAGTGAGGAAATGCTTAAACGACTTTGGAATGGAATGCCACAAAGAGCCTATACAGAAAGCAAAAGAAAGTGGAAAGGGCGTCCTAAGCCGTCATTCCAAATACCGCAAGGAGTAGAAGGCAAGCTAGATACAAGTATACCATGGACCATGCAAGTAGAGCTAAAAGACTCTAAAGGCAATAAATATTATATAGACCAAGCAGAACGTTTTAATGCCTTTAATTTCAATAATTTTGAAGGATGGGCTTGCAATGCCGGTTACAGCGGACTTATAATACGCGAGCCTGACGGTAGCGTAAAAAGAAGTTATTCGTGCCATGATGTACCACTGGGCAATATCGAAACAGGGTTTGAGCTATTTAAGACACCTAAAACTTGTATTACAAAAAGTTGTGTAAGTAGTGCAGATAGTAAGATACCAAAAAGGAAGATATAGTGGAGTGGAACAATTTAATACAAGAACGTCATACTACATTTGCATGGGATGATTTCAAAGTACCAAGTAAAGAACTTATAGTTGATGCACTGAAAGAAGTACACCAACATATACCAAGTAAAAATTTACAGTTTCCATATCAAGTAAGATTAATCAGAAACGACGATCCTAAAATACGTAAAGAAATCATGACAATTTGTCATAGAAACAGTACATTGCCTATTGAAAATGATCCGGGAAATCCACAAGTTTTAGCACCTTGGCTTTTAGGATTTAATGCTAGATGGGTCGGCGACTTAGAAGTACGTTATGACACTGAAAGTAGTAGAGGAAAATTAGACGGCCTTGGCAAGGAAGTAAGAAGAACCAACGATAATGGTAGTCAAGCTCAAACAGAAAATATTGAAATAGGTATTTTTAGTGCATACATAATGCTTGCATTAGCCAATAGAGGTATACAGTCTGGTATGTGTCAAAACATTTGTAATAATTATACTAGAGCAGAAGAAATTTTTAAAATAGCCGAAGACGAGAGAGCGTTAGATTTTAGATTTATTATGGGAGTAGGGTATGGTAAAGATATGGATGTAAGGCATAATTATTTTGATCCTAGAAATGATAAACATAAACCTATACCTTTTGCTCCTGTAAATGTTGAAATTAGTTATCCAAGACCTGCATTTGAGGATATTATAAAAGGAACATAGATTGAGAACACAAGAACAAATACAAGCAATTAAAAATACACAAAGCAATCCTAAACAACTTTGGAATATGCTTACCCAAGATGATATTGATGTTCTACTAAATTATTATAATACAAGTGACAACGTAATAGAAAAAAATACCGGCCCTAAAGTCCTATATGTAAAAGAAGGTGAAGGTGTAATAGATAATATATTAGCTACTCTTAGGAAGTTATACGGAAATTTTGATTTGCGTTCAGCACATTTTTTTGATGTTACTAAGCCGCACATTATACACAACGATGATGACTTTGATTATCCACAGTGTTATAAAGCATTTGTGATACCATTGTATGTAGAAGGTGCTACTTGTGATAATGCTAAGTTTTTTGTTTTTGACCAGACGTATTATGGCGGACCTGCAAAGTTTGTGAATAGTGAAGATGTAACAAATAAGCCCATTCATTATAATACTTTTTTGACGGACTATAATGACATAGAAGATACAACAATAAGCACTATAGAAGATATACATCTACAATATCTTACACATCTTAAACCCAAATGGCTTGAAGGTTTAAGTGTAAAATGTTATTTTTCTTGGCATATAGGTAGTGTAATAGAATTTGATAGTCTACGCTTGCATTGTTCAAGCGATTTTAACAGTGCAGGAATTCAACGTAAAATAGGACTCAGTATTTTTACAAAAATTAATAACGATAAGTAAGTATATAAAAGGAAACATTAAATGATATTAGTTTATGGATATATTGCGTATTGGGTGCTTGCACTTGTAGGCATAACCTACGGCTATCATAGGTACTTTTCTCATAAGTCTTATAGTGCAAGTCCAGTGTTGGAAATTGTATTACTTTATATAGGTTTATTATGCGGTGGACGTAGCGCACTTACATGGTCGGGTGTGCATCGTATGCATCATGCATATGCTGATACACCTAAAGAT
>Ga0209716_1003162_pt1 | contig 10298 bp, 22 predicted proteins | sample COGITO_mtgs_1205_FD_184811 | JGI IMG/M metagenome (GOLD analysis project Ga0209716, IMG submission 184811) | Pelagic marine microbial communities from North Sea - COGITO_mtgs_120531 (SPAdes) (version 2) | ecosystem: Environmental > Aquatic > Marine > Epipelagic ...
CATGACTCTATTCCTTTTGGTAGTGGTCTTATTGTTATTTATATTCAGATACTGTGGTGAAGTGTAGATTGGGTATATTATGACCTTTATCGAAGAACGCATCGTCAGCCATTACCATAGTGAATGATACAGATGGGTGTTGATTGAGGAACCACGAGAAGTATAATCCACGCCACTGATTATCTGATCCACTACAACGAGTCTCTGGTCCATAATTCTTGGTACCATCGTACATGTTATCAGTTGAGTTAGATAGGAAGTCGAAGCCAATGCAGGTTAGGTCATTATGACCATGTTTGATAGCTTCATGCATTGCTATCATCCCTGCATTGTTTCTTGCCCTTCTACCTACAACTTTCCCATACTCGTATGGCTCATATCGCTCTTTTTCGGGTGGGATGATAATATGACTCCATGGATGATCTACTCTTTGTAACTCATCTATCATCCCATCATCGATGGCTACAATAAAATCGATCTTAGAATGATCACGGTAGATAGCATTACATCCATATGTAGTAACATTTTTACTAACATTATCGATGTCAATCAACTTTCGGCTTGGACCATTACCGATTATGAGTGCTTTCTTTACTTTCCGCATATATGTCATCCCATTCTTCATTCACAGTGGCGTGGTCAATCTTCGCCTTCACATTATGTCTTGACTCATTTTTGAGTCGCTTCTTACGGATGTTATCTTCGGTGTATTGCTTAAACCTTTTTGGTATCTTCTTCATTTGGCCAGTCTTTAGTCAGGTTAGGAAATGCTTCTGCTACAAGGTTACGAGTCAATCCTTTGTATAATAGCTTACCATTCTTCATCATGAGCAGAACTTTAGCATCGCGATGATCCACGTTCTCTAGCATCTCAATAAACAGGCTCTCTCTGCGCAAAGACTTTAAGTTAGCCTGAGTTTGGTTGATTGGACCTGGACCATTGGCGAATAGGTACAATTTGCGTATCTCTTGAGCAAGGCGAGTCTCTTGATCAGCTGCCTCGTCAAGCGGTTTATATGGGGGATCAGTTTTGGGCAACTGCCATACTACCCTTGGGTCATATGCGTAACCCAAGACAGCTTTAAGAGCTGGACTACTGTATTCATGTAGGATAGCGATCTTATCCTTTTTGATAGGGGCGTTACTTACTTTTTCAAATACTTCATGAAATGTGTTATTCTTCATTACTTTCCTCACGTAGATGCGTTATCACATCAGCTTCAGTTTCAATTACCACCCTTGCGCCACACGCTAGGATTGGCTTGTCAGTTTCGGAGTACCTTACCACACTTGGACCAAGTATCTCCACGTCATGACAGTATTTATTCGTTCTGCCAGACTTGACTGTGATAACAGGTTCATCCGTTCCATGCTTCAAATTAGCACGGATCTTATGCTGATTCACATGAATATACGTCTTAGCCATTATTACACCCTTTTCTTATATGTTGACTTGACGCCATCTTTAGGATGACCCGTTTGTGCCATTTCTGACTTGTATCCGTGTAAAACAGAGGACAGTTTAAACTTGTCAATTCCAGGATAACTCTCAATTGCCTTTCTAACAGCATTTAGTTCCTTTTCTCGAATAGGACTTACTGATCTCTGTAATTGCTTATTGACGATCCCATACATTTCATAAAGTTGTGAATCTCCTCGCAAAGTTTTAAGAAGTTCTTTCGCTTCCAAATCATAATTGCGATTCTCATCCTTTTCACTATATTTCCATTTACTCATCTTCACTCTCAACTATATTTAAGTGTACACCAATAGTCTTGTCTAAACGGCTTAGTGGTATGTTATCTTGAGACAACTCAAGAGCCTTTTGTTTCATATTCACATTGAAATTACTGCGAAACCACACATCAATTCGATCAGCAAGATTCACAAGTTTACGAAAGAGTTTACCCTTAACTCGATTGAATGTTCTCATCAGAACAACTCCTTCTCAGTCATTACCAAAAATTCCATAGCGTTCTCTTGACAATAACCTACAGCTGCACTCCACTTTGCTTTGTTCACCTTCATGGTTCGCTGATAGTGTGGCTTTATCTCGATTAGTTTCTCAACTCGATTACCATTCTTGTCAATCATATCAACCCAGAAGTCTGGATAGTAAGTTCTTTTTTTCTCATCATGCACATAAGGAATTTTGATTTCTTCACTTGACCACTGTAGAATACTTTCTTTCTTATCACAGTAAACCATAAACAACCTTTCCCAACTGCTACGATAAATGATCTGCTTCACATTGCCAGAGTACTTGTCTGGATTCTTAGGCGTGAACTTGCCCTTGAAGTGAGATCGCTTCATTAAAAGTCCCCGATATATTCAACAAGGTTCTTGAGCTTATTCTTAATAAAGTAATTCAATAGACCACGCTTCTCTGGCACTTCATACGAGTCAAACTCAGCATTAATCTGATTGACTATTTTATCAGGCACCATATCGAGGTCAACTAGTATCTCATTCCTACGATAGTTGCGTAGCATCATCTCATTACAGAACTGCTCAGGCTCTTGGTCAATCCATATGTCGAGCTTCTTAGTCTGTAATGGCTTTTGACGCTCATTAGCCACAATACACCCATCAGGTGATAGGAAGTTAGGAATACCATCACCTCGATCGCCACGCATAATATGCTCACGAAGGAAACGTCTCGGATCTTTAATGCTAATGTTCTTCTTGGTGATTGGACTGAACTGGTCGACATTACTATACTTCTGTAACTGGCCAAAGTCTTTATCGCCTGATAGGATTAGGATACGCTCGGATGAATCATTATTCAACCACACACCGAATCGCTGAGTCAATACACCGATAATGTCATCGGCTTCCGCATGCTCAACCTGAATCACTCGATATGGGAAGAAATCTTTCAGCTCCTCACGTATCTTATTCAGGGAGTTGAATACCATGCTCCAATCAATGGTAGACTTCTCGCGATCCTGCTTACGATGCGCTTTATAGTATGGGAATACACCCTTGCGCCAATAGTCACGATCATCGCAGCATATGACCATCTCACCATACTTAGCACCGAACTTAGTCTTATAGCTTCTGATACTGTTGAGTACCATATGTCTAGCTAAATCCTCACTAAACTGCGCATTACTCATCGCGAGTTGCTTCATCATATTCGCGATCATTACTTGGTTTAAATCTAAGAGTATAATCTGACACCTCAGTCCCCTACATATGGGGATTAATTAATTTATTCATATAGTATACACTAATTTTGATCAAAAGTCAACTTTCTGGCTCTTCATCATCAAGAAGAGCCTTAGCCAACTCGTCAGTATCAACGAATGCTTCTGGCGGCAAGTTCTCGATGACAGGGTCGTTGCCCAAAAGCCCATCAATGTTCCACTTACCGTTGATCATGTCAGTTTCTTCATCATACTCAACTTCTATGAGAGTATCAGCAACACCTTGTACGAAATGCTCAAACCCTCTTGCCCTCATGATGAGAGACCTTAGTGCTTCAGTCATGAATATAAAGTCAGTCGAGAACTCAACGCTTTCGTCAGCTATGTCAAATTCAATCAAGTCATCCATAATACTGTCACAGAATCCCCGAACCTCTTCCTCAACATTCTCTAACTCTGCCTCATGCTCAGCCTGCATTCCCTCTACATAATCCTTCCCGCCTGCTTCTTCAACTCGTTTCTTAAGCAAGTGGTCACGGATATCTACTATATCACCCAAAGAAGTTCTCCAAGTCGTTGGATTGAGTCTTAACCGCACCCTCTTCACGCTCTTCAGGAGGAGTCCAATCATTTGGTTTACCGCCCTTTTCCTCAGGGTATCCATAAATGTAACCCAGATCCATATAGAACGTTCCGTAGCATCTTTTGGGCTCACCATTAGCATCATACGCCATAGTGGTACAAATGCGATTCATTCGATGCTCACCGTACTCCCCATAGAACATATCAGTCCAAGTGCTACTCTCAAGATACGATTGCATCATTCGAGCATAGTTCTCAGCACGAATGCGCTTAATAGTAGCACCCTTAACTCCGGCACGCTCTTGCTTACGTTCTTCAGCAGCAATCTCACGTTGAGTCTTAATCCATACCTTAACTCTTTCCATACGCAGAGGATGCTCATCGTCAAGTGCGAGAACGTCAGCGTGAATGTTCTTATATTGGGGTGGATTTTCTTTCAACCGCTTCTCCCGAGCAATACGAAGGCGCTCAGATGCTGCAGCCTTCTGCTCGGGGGACATGGGTTTACGTGCCTTACGCACTTTCTTTCTTACATACTTATCTGGTTCTTTAGCCATAATGAAAGTCTCACTTATTTGAATATACAGCTAGTATACCCGATTATAACATAAAAGTAAAGCATTTATTCTCGACAAAGTTCTTTAAATAAATTAATCCATTGAGCCTTACGTGCTGGCCAATTATACTGATTGTCAGTCACTTGCTTCGCTGCTTGTAACTTACCTTGCGTATACTCATGGTTGATATTGTTAATACTCCAATCTAATGCTGTGGCAAAGGTATTCAAGTGTTCTTGCGCATTCTCAGAATATTGATACTCTGTAGCAAATCCACCAGTAGTTTCGGGCAATGCTTCAAAGTTAGGACAAACAATATCACAACCAGCGCTCATAGCTTCTAGTGCTGCTATACACGAAGTCTCTGGCCAAATGTTAGGATAAGCAAAGATATGCGCTTTCTTCAGCGCTTCTCTCACCACACTATTAGGCTGGTATCCATGATATGTGGCTTGAGGGTGATCATTCAACTTGTCGAACAAACCTGCATACTGCTGGTCACGTTCGTCCCAACCATATATCTTAAATGACGAGTATACATCTAAATGAAGGTCAATGTCAGGATATCTTTCACACATATACTCAAAGGCAGGAACAAGTAACTCAAGACCACGGTGAGGAGTTGTATGATAGATTAAATTGACTTTACCAGTCGGTTTGGGTTCTGTCAATTCAATTGGGTCAATAGCATTCTTCATAACAAGAGATTCGCTATAAGGCACATTTAACCCCATATGAAACGACTGCATCTGTTGATTACTGACAAATACAATCTTATCAAACCGCTTACGATCTTCCTCAATCTTTAGGTGACCGCATTCTGGGTCTCGCCATGTATCATGAACAACATATACATTCTTTTTATCGGGATCAATCTCTCGAACACGTGAATGTATGACGTTGACTTTGTCCTCACAACCAGATTCTACCAACGCTTCATGTATTCGTTCAGCCATCATTTCAGTACCGCCTTTTGACTTGGCATATGTACCGTTAGGATTCATTCCAGGAGTTGGTGGTGGTGGTGGCGTTGGTGTTGGTGGCTTCGTGCCCACTCGGATACCTAATGGATTGTTTTCATCACTCAATGGATTGCCATCTTTGTCGGTAAGAACCGCTTCCCATTCCAAATCATCACTCATTTTATAATCCTGCCTTCACCAGATAATTTCTGATCTTATGCTTTAGTTTGTTTGGCGTATTGTCTTTCTCTAGCGCCTCTTTTAACTCTTCGACTGGTGTAGCGTGCATGTAATAATTCTGCATACGTCCATCTTTCTTTCTTGAACTTTGTTTAAACTTAATTGGCATTAGTCATCCTTCCTATTCATCCATTGATCAATTTCAGTACCGATTAGAGCAACACTCACTACTAGCTGTACAGGATCGAATAATACGATACCAGTAACTAGACCAAACAGACCAATCGTTAAACCTGTGCCAATAGCAGCACGTGACTTCATAAATTTACTTAACATATCTACCTCTTCAAATACTTATCAATGTTTTGTTTTAGTTCTTTGGTATCTACCGAGAACCTTTCTTTGTTTTTAAAGATGAACCACTCATCATCAACTGAGCTGAGTGAGATCTTCACGTTAGGATACACCAAGTATATCCCGTCAAACTTTTCCTTTGGCTTCTTATTAAAGTCCTCGAGCAATATCCTATACAGGTCACGCATAGTATGCGGAGTACGCTTCATAACCTTATTCGCCATCAACAGCCTCTACAATATCAGGGAAATGCGACTTAATAATATCCCAGCACTGATCAGCTACGATCATATGCTCTTTCTGAGTTCCATTCGCCCTACGAAGGTCGCAGTAATGAATCCAAGAACGCAGAGAACCAGCCATATATAATGTGGTTTCCGTATTGCCCTCTGGAAGCACAGCTCGAGCCTGTTCCTTAGCAATGCCACGACTCAACGCCCATCTATAAGCGGCAAGCGCCTCAGATGTAGCCTTCGCTTGTTTCATTTGCCACATCTCAGCCAGAGCTTTATCGTCAGTCACTACTGAGTTCTGTCGATTCTTAGTATCTTGTAGTCTCGCCTCTCGATTGACGAAAGTCTCGCTCTCGGCATAACGCTGACTAAACTCTTGGAATGAAAATGACCGATGACGAACTATCTGACGACTGATATCACGTGTCGTTGTAATCTCAAGGGTCATATGAACCATCTCAAGCGGTGACCAATGATTTTCCTTAATCAAGTATCGCACCAGTTTACCAGCAGTCTGCTTATTGCCTTGGTTGGTTGGGTTGCTGACTCGAGCAGCATATGCGATCAGCTCCTCAGCTGTGTGGCATCCAGTTTCTGCATTGGGCTTACTTAACGCAATTAATTTAACTTTGCTCATATTCTTCCTTTATCTCTCTTAATTCAAGTTCTAAGCGCATGGCTCGTTTAAATGCTGGTCTAACATTATCTACATTATCTAACACAGCGATAATGTGATCAGTTGACATATCTGACAACTTAACATATGACAAAGGTTGGTCACCGTCTTTCCCATAAGTACCCCATTCGACTGATTCTCGAACTTTATCAAACGGCTCGTCATCCCATACGCAATGATGGATTTCATCACCATGCGCAGAGCATCTGACGTATTCTAATCCACCATCAGTAAAATATGTCTTACCATTCTCATCTAAATGCGAAACATAATCGTGTACAGAACGTGAGTATAATACTGTACCATCAGGCGTTTCAATACAATTCTTTATTAACTTGCCAGCTTCTTTCATTTGACTACCTTTATCCAACTGCTGTCACAGAATACCGCATCAGGTTCTCCGAGCGTATCTTCTATTTCAACCATAACTTTTTGATTATTAAGGAGATATCCATTACCCCCGATCATACCGCCCGATTTCAGTTTAGGCAAATACTTCTTAGCAATCTGATCAATATCGTGCGAACCATGTATATATACGAAGTCTATGCTCTCGTCGCCAAGGATCAGGTCAGCATCGCCGAATGATTTGGTGATGTTGCCCCAGTGCTGAGTATTGTGATAGAAGTTTGGATGAACGCCATCACCTATCGCATGTATTTCTTTAAACAGATGCGACATAGCAAATAATGACGTCAATTCACCATCGCCACACCCCAACTCAATCATGGTATCCATTGGGGCTTTGCTCAGGTTATCAACTGTTGCGATTAGTTCGGCAGCGCCCATAAAGTCATAGTTGAGACCATGTCCTTCTGTATTGTATATTCCCATATTATTCCCAAGTAATCGTCGGACGTGTATCGCCCTTTCCGTTCCAATGTATCTCACATCCACATTCTTCAATGATATGGATGATCGCCTTTAAATTCTTAACTCCTTCCTTACGACCATCAAAGCAGAAGGTTGAGTTGGTGATTTGATCGGGAGTGAAAGTTGGCATAGTGCCATCCCCATCATAATTTTCAAGCATATCATAATAATCGTCTTCATCGCCTTCCCAATCTTCCTCATCAATACAACAGTCTTGCTCATGATTAAATAAGACTTTGCTGAGGTCAACTTCCTCGTACTCTATTTCATTACCGTCTTTATCTTCACGGATGAGATATCCATCCTTATCATACTTAGCATCAAAGTAATCAGGGACATCCATCCAGGCGCAAGATTGGCAACAAGTATGCGCCCATCCACAATACCAACCCTCTTCTCGAAGTCGGTCAAATAACTTTTCTAGCTTATTTGTTTTCATCTTCTACCTCATCGAGTTCGCATTCATCAACCCAACTCCAAGCGCCATCATAGAACTCATCGTCTGTCCAATCATACTCAGGCTTTTTTTCATCAGGATCATCTAACTTATTCTTCGCCACGTTTGATACCTGCGTTCATCTTAGCTTCTTCGAAATCTAATTTCTCTTGATTTCTCTTGGCTCGACGCTGTTCCCAAGCCTGTTGGCGTTCTCGTAACCCTTCAGGCAATTGAGCTATAATGAAGCACACGAAAAGAATAACCGAAGCGGTCAATAAGATTTGAATAACAGAATATAAAAAATCTAACATAATATTACCCTCAATAGTTATACATCAATTATAACTTATTTTTTCATGAAAGTAAAGTATTAATTGTTTCTTTTAGGAAGTTTATCTCTGGTTCTTTGTGGCGCCAAGCAAACCCTTGACCTCGGAACAGTCCCAAGCTAGTATCAATATCATACACCTTGCTCCATTCACCTTTGCCCATGTTCTCTGTAGATGTTGCTAGAACAGTTTTATCTGTGTCAACATAAAAGTCCCACCAATCTTCACACTCCATCAAAGAACCTTCGAGCATAGTGGTGTATGTTTGAACACGCTCTACTAGGTGACTACGATTAATTCCCATTCGACTTACACGCTTAAAGTCGTGTTCAGCAAATACTTTTAGTGCGTTTTCAGTAATACCAACTACACGCCATGCGTCAGGATTAACAGCAAACAGCTCGCCTAGCATACGATATCGTTTCCTAGTTGGCGCTCGCATTTGGCGTATTAAAAGGAAGTCGTGATAAAAGTCTTCTTTAGTCATTGTAGAAATCATTTTCAGGTGATTTTCCTTCTATTTTACGAGCGCCTTTAGTATGGTCATACACAGTACCCAAAATAGACCTTGCCTGAACGTGGCCATTTTCCCCCCACTGCCCATCGCCTATATTGTAATTCTTAACTCCCTTTGACTCAAACCTTTTACGGACAACATCAAAGATCCAAGAGTCGTGCCATTCAGCTTCGCCTAGCAATTGATCAGTATTATACATATCCTGCATTTCTCTGGCGAAGTTCTTAATCTCTGGATGGTTCATATTGAAGTATATAAACCCACACTCACTGTAGTGATCGCCACGCCCAAGATATGTCATCATACAGTCGCCACGGTGTATGAATTGCTTTACCCAATCAAGATCAACCTTCCCATGGAACACGCTGTCAGCATCAATGAATATAATTCCATCTTCAGCTTCGCTGTTGAGTATCATGTCAGTATATGCGTAGACCTTATAGCAAAACCGAACAGCATCAAACCGATAATTGCCTTGGAAGTTGGACTTGTGGCGGTCGACAAATGCCTTACATTGAGGAACGTCAGTGTACATATTTTCGTCTTCATTATAAACCACAAGAGGGAATCCCCAGTTGTATGTTTCATAGAACCTAAATGCATACTTTTCAAACAAGTCATTATTCCATGACGTTACTGTTGATATGTTCATATTATCTCCGCTCAATGTCTTCTTCAACGCACGTATCCCCATACTGAACTTCGAGTATATGTGCAGGGTGCTTGCCTTTGTTTGTTGCTTTATGCCATGTTCCTTTTGGAATCACGTGAGTCATATTCTCATGCAAACTGATAACGCCCCAATTCTCTCCTTCTTCCTCAATCGTCACCTTGCCTTTAAGGATATACCAATGCTCAGACCTATGCTCATGGCGCTGATCGCTCAGGCTTTGTCCAGGTTCGATGACCAATTCCTTAACTTTGACTGTTCCTTTGTCATCAAGGACACGCCAATTTCCCCAAGGTCGTTCAGTCTTTTGTGTCTTCCATTCATCAAGGATCCAACTGCTAGAATTCATCTTATTAGAGCCACCTATGCCCCAAACAAACTCAACTCGTGGGTCATTGCCATACATTTTGTATTCAGGGGTGTTGGTGCCATCAGTCCTATCACCCCCATTGGCAAATACTATCTTTGGCCACCTATCTAGTAGATCGGAGATGGCTTTACATGCTGTGTCATCATTATCGTCAAACCGCACCACAGTATCAACGCATCTCAAAGCGCCCACCAATTTAGTTCGCTCAGCAAATGGCATAAATGGCTTACCCTTCTTACGAGTGAGCCAATCATCAGAATTAACCCCAACAATCAAACGGTCACCGAGTTTCTTTGCTTCCTCAAAGTATTCTATATGACCAGAGTGTATTGGGTCAAACCCACCAGTAACTAAAACCAATTTCTCCTCTGCATTTATCATCTACCTATTATCCCATATTTAACATT
>Ga0209716_1003167_pt1 | contig 10283 bp, 8 predicted proteins | sample COGITO_mtgs_1205_FD_184811 | JGI IMG/M metagenome (GOLD analysis project Ga0209716, IMG submission 184811) | Pelagic marine microbial communities from North Sea - COGITO_mtgs_120531 (SPAdes) (version 2) | ecosystem: Environmental > Aquatic > Marine > Epipelagic ...
TGAGATATTTAGCAATACTATTAAAAGATTTTCCAGTAAACTCATTAAACGCTTTTTCAAAGCTAATGGATAAACCAATTTTTCTTGCCATTTCAACCCATACCGTTGCACCGATGGATTCACTGTCCACCAAGACCCCATCACAGTCAAAAATGACACATTTGTACTTCATTAATTTTGCCCCAACATTATATAGATCATAATGGTAATCAAGCAAAGAGCAATGGACATATGTTTGGTGTACTTCCATTCGCTTAGGTCGACAATTTTTAAATTTTCGATTTTAAATTCTTTACTTATTGGATAAAAATAGGACATTAAAAACATGACAAAGATGTTAATTAAAAACTCAATTCCCCAGATATGAATAAAATGAATCTCTGTCTTTAGAATGAATGTGGTGGTAATATAAAAAACCAAACCCACAATCAATGCTGCCTTAGCTCCGATTGCTGAGACCCGTTTTAAAAAAAATCCTGCTAGAATAATGGATGCAATGGGGATAAAGAAAATACCATTTAGTTGCTGTAACAATTGATATAAGCCGTCAGGAGCGTTGGCCACCATTGGAGCTGCAATAATTGCAAATACCGCTAAAACAGATGAGGCCAACTTTCCGACCCTTACCAATTTTCGGTCAGAGCTATTGATACCGATATGACGTTTGTAAATATCGATACTAAAAATGGTAGCAGCACTATTTAAAACACTATTAAAAGTACTTAGAACAGCTCCCATAACAACCGCAGCAAATAAACCCACCAAGCTGGCTGGCAAAACTTTTTTTATCAACTCAGGGTAGATCATGTCTTGATTATCGTACAAACTTTCTCCATAATAGTAAAAACCGATAACACCGGGAAGAATAATGATGATGGGGACCAATATCTTCAAAACTCCAGTATACAAAAGCCCTTTTTGTGCTTCAACGAGGTTTTTGGCGCCCAATGCTCTTTGAATGATGGTCTGATTCATACTCCAGAAATATAACTGGTTGATTATTAATCCTGTAAACAGAACTTCAAAAGGCATCACAGAGTCTTTGGAACCAATGACATTAAATTTTTCAGGACTATTTTTAAAAACTTTAACCAAACCTGTCACAGGATTCCCATCTCCGATACTCACCAAGGCGATTAGCGGTATTGCCAAACCTCCAATCAAAAGTCCATATCCATTAATGGTATCTGATATTGCGACAGCCTTCAGGCCCCCCAAAATGGCATAAATTGACCCGATTATACCAATTCCAACTACTGTAAGCCATATACCCTCACTCCTACTAATTCCAAAAACTTCGGATATGTTGAATATGCTCTCAAGATTTATCGCACCTGTATACAGTACTATCGGCAAAAGGGTCACTACAAAGGAGATCATCAGAAATATTGCGACCATGGTTCTGGTAGTATTGTCAAATCTTTTTTCTAGGAATTGTGGAATGGTGGTCAGTCCCATCTTTAAATACATGGGAACGAAAAAGATAGCTGCCGCTACCAATGCCAAAGCAGAAGTTACCTCCCACCCTATGATGACAAAACCATTTTTGTAGGAAGAGCCATTCATTCCTATAAGATGCTCTGTTGAGATATTGGTTAATAACATTGAGCCCGCAATGACGACCCCTGTCAGACTTCTTCCTCCGAGAAAATAACCATCTTTTGAGTCGAGTTTCTCTTTTCTGAGCTTTCTCCAAGAATAAATTGCAACAAAAACAATGAATGCAGTAAAAGTGAAAAAGGTTAACATATCTTGCTAATTAAGAGTTTAGTGATGAAATCTTTGTTTCTTCTTGTGTTTTAAATTTTCCTTATTGGCTTGATCTACAGTTTTCATCTCGGAAACTTCAGCAATAGGTACCTCCCACCAGCCATAACCATCAACCCCTTGGTAACGGTCACAGGTTGTATAGATGACTGTTGTTTTTTCAATGTTTTTTGCTTCTTTAAGGGCACTGGTTAGGCTTTTATGATCAAAACACTCTATTACGTGAGCGCCCAAGCTTCGGGCATTATCTGCCAGATTAATGGGTAAAGTTTCATTACTTGTTATTTCATCACCATCAATTCTTTGGGTGTTATGGTTCCTGAACAGATAACGTGTACCAAAACCTTCACTTCCCAAACTTCTAGATAGCGAACCAATACTTTTGTATCCATCATTGTCAATCAAAATAATAGTGATCTTATGCCGCTCTTGAATAGAGGTCACTATTTCTTGAGAAAGCATCAAATAGCTTCCATCTCCAACCATCACATATATTTCACGACTGGGATCAGCCATTTTGGCACCCAAACCTCCTGCAATCTCGTAACCCATACAGGAGAATCCATACTCCAAATGAAAACTTTTATTACTTTTTGTCCTCCAAAGTTTGTGGAGATCACCGGGCAGGCTACCCGCTGCGCACAATACCACGTCATTGTCATCGGCAAAATTATTAACTGCACCAATGATTTCACCTTGACTCATTTGATTGTTGTGGCGATAATTGTAGATTTCTGAAACTTTTTTCTCCCATGAATGATTGTAATCAGCAACGCGTTTCTGATAATCTTCAGATACTTGATGTTCTTCCAAAAGATCTATCAATTCTTGCAATACCGCCTTGGCATCTCCTTGTAGCATCAATCCCCCATGCTTTGCGGCATCAAATTCGGTGATATTGATATTCACAAATTTGACATTAGGATTCTGAAATGCTGTTTTAGAGGCTGTCGTAAAATCACTGTATCTGGTTCCTAAACCAATGATTAAATCCGCGTCTTCTGAAATTTGATTTGCTCCAGGTGTTCCAGTCGCTCCAACAGCTCCCAATTGGTGGGGATCATCAAAACGTAGAGCTCCCTTTCCTGCAAAGGTTTCCGCAATCGGTATATGAGTTTTGTGAACCAATTTTTGGAGTATTTCCAAAGCCCCACTATAATGGACACCACCACCTGCAATAAGGAGTGGTTTCTCACTTTCTTTAATCATTTCAACTGCGCGTTCCAGTTGATCCAGATCAGGTCTGGGTCTTGCAATACACCAGGTTTTCTTTTCAAAAAAATCTAGGGGATAATCATAGGCTTCTGCCTGAACATCTTGAGGTATAGCCAAGGTAACGGCTCCAGTATCCGCTGGAGAAGTGAGAACTCTCATCACTTCAGGAAGCGCAAACAAAATTTGTTCTGGCCTATTAATGCGATCCCAATATTTTGAAATGGGTTTAAAACAATCATTTACAGAAATGTCTTGTGAACTTGCCGATTCCAACTGTTGTAAAACAGGTGCAACATTTCTTTTTGCGAAAATATCTCCAGGAATCAACAAAACTGGAAGGCGGTTGATTGTAGCTCCGGCGGCGGCGGTAATCATGTTGGTGGCACCAGGGCCAATTGAGGTTGTACAAATGAATGTACTCAATCTGTTTTTCATTTTGGCATAGGCTGCAGCAGTATGAACCATGGATTGCTCATTTCGACACTGGTAATATTTCAAATCGTTTTGCTGTTGTATGGCTTGCCCCATGCCAGCAACATTACCATGTCCTAAAATTCCAAAACAACCAGCAAAAAATTTATTTTCTTTACCATCTCTCGCCACATACTGTTGATTGAGGTATTTAATTACTGCTTGGGCTACCGTGAGTCTAATTGATTTCATAATGGATAATTTTATTGATCGATTACTTTAAATAGCAGATTCTTTAATGATCAGGCTAATTTCTTGATTATGATTAATTTCAGAGATTTTAACAGGTCTATTTTCTTTAATTGATTTGATGGCTGCCAAACCTATCATCAAGGATTGCAATCCATCATTTCCATCAACAGCTAAATCGGTTTTATTAATAAATGCTAGAACAAAATCTCTTATTTCTGTTTTGTAAGCATTTGCGTATCTTTCAATAAAAAAATTAAGCGGAAGTGAACCATGAATACCTTCGCCATTGTAAAGCTGGTGAGTATCATGTAGGTTATTATCTGCCTTTACCATCCCCTTGGAACCAAAGACTTCTACCCTTTGATCATAACCATAGGCAGCCTGTCTACTGTTATCGATAATGGCCATAGTTCCGTCTTCATAGGTTAGTGTTATAACTGCCGAGTCTATGTCACCTACTCGGCTTAATTCAGGGTTAATAAGAGCGGCCCCCTTGGCATAAACCTCAACAACTTCTTTATCAACCAGAAATCTCGCCATATCAAAATCATGAATGGTCATGTCCAAAAATAATCCTCCTGATTGAACAACATAGCTGATGGGCGGTGCTTTAGGATCTCTACTGGTAATTTTAACCAAATGGTGATTTCCAATAGCTCCTTGAGCAACTAATTTTTTAACTTTCAAAAATTCTTGGTCAAATCGACGATTAAAGCCAAGCATTAGCTTTATCCCTTTTGCCTTAACAAGTTTTAAAACTTCTAATACACGTCCTAAATTTAAATCTAAAGGTTTTTCGCAAAAAACTGCGATTCCAGCATGAGCGGCAATTTCAACATAATCGGCGTGGGTATCCGTTGGTGAACAGATAACGACTGCATCAATTAATGAATCTTTAATCATCTGTTCATAAGAGCTAAATAGATGATTAATCCCTCTTTGTTCGGCAAACTGCCTTCCATCAGCTTGGGTATCCATTACTGCAACCACCTCAACTTCATCCATTAAAAGAAGGTTATCTAAGTGAATTTTTCCAATTCTTCCTAGACCTACTAAGGCAAACTTAATTTTTTTCATTTTCTATAATCCTAAAGTTTTTATGTACTCTCGATTTGATTGTGCACAAGTTTTTGGGTGTCCCATCCCTGGTAAAATATCCTGTTCAACCACTATCCAATCATCATAGCCCAATTCATTCAATTGATTGACAATGGCTTGAAAGTTGACATTTCCTTTTCCAAGTTCGCAGAATACTCCTTTCTTGATGGCATCAAAATAGTCACCGTCTTCTTCTTGAGAGTTTTTGGCCGCGTTGGGATTAAAATCTTTAAAGTGAACATGCCACAAACGGTTGGCATATTTTTTTAATACCGTAGCAGGATTACCTCCGCCAAAAGCACAATGTCCTGTATCCAAACACAAACCTATAAGTTCGGGGTCGGTAAAGTTCATCAGTCGATCAATTTCATTTGGTGTTTCGATAAATCCGCCACAGTGGTGATGAAAAACAGTTTTGATTCCATAAGTTTCCTTGACCGATTGTGCAATTTGATTGGCACCCTCTGCAAAATCGCTCCATTGTTTTTCGTTCAACTCCATTTCTAATGAAATTCTCCCAGCGTGTTGGGTTCTTTGGCTATCTTTTCCATTATCATCAGCCAAGACAATTAAAGCATTTTCAAAACCTGCTTCATACATTAACTTAGCTACTTTAAGTGCATTTGAAACACCACTTTGATGCTGTTCTTTATCTTTAAGGTCAACTGGAACAAAAGCACCCAAGAGTTCGAGGTCCCTTTTTTTAATTTCTTTACGTAAATCTTCAGGTGAAGTGGGCATGAATCCCCAATCTCCCAGTTCCGTTCCTATATAGCCCGTTGATTTAATTTCATCCAAAACTTGTTCGAATCCTATTTCTTCGGATTGCTCTTCCAAGTCAAATTCTAGTGCTCCCCAAGAGCAGGGTGCATTTGCTATTTTAATCATTTTAACGGCATTAAAACTTTCGTGACCATGTATTAGGCCATCTTTCTATTATAACTTTAGTTTGGGTGAAAAATTCAATGGCATGTTTACCCTGACCATGAAGATCCCCAAAAAAACTATCTTTCCATCCACTGAATGGAAATTGTGCCATTGGAGCAGCAACTCCAATATTAATTCCAACATTTCCCGCATCAGCTTCATTTCTGAATTTTCTAGCACTGGCTCCATTACTAGTAAATAAGCATGCCATATTCCCATATTGTCCCGAATTCACAAAGGCTATAGCCTCCTCAATTGACTTCATTGAAATAAGACTCATCACAGGACCAAAAATTTCGGTTTGAATTAATTTTTTATTCAAATTTACATTTTCCAAAATCGTAGGCGCGAGAAAGTTTCCTTTTTCATAACCCGAAACCTCAATTTTTCTGCCATCGAGTAATGCAGTTGCTCCCTCGGAAATACCAAGTTCTATAAGATCCGTTATTCTATTCTTACTTTCGGAGGTGATGACAGGGCCCATATTCACACCTTGATCCCAACCATAACCAACAGTTCTAGCCTTAACGGTCTCATATAAAGCATCTTTCAGGGACCTATTTTCGTCGTCTACAGTGATTATGGTCGAAGCCGCAAGGCATCTTTGACCGGCACAACCATATACCGAGTCTGCAATAATTTTAGTAGACATTTCAATGTCTGCATCGGGAAGAACGATAACTGGATTTTTGGCTCCTCCTTGGGCTTGTACTCTTTTTCCATTGGCTGTTCCCTTGGAGTAGATGTATCTGGCTACTGGTGTGCTCCCAACAAAGCTAATGGCCTTGATGCTAGGATGCTCTAAAATTGCATCAACCGTTTCTTTACCTCCATGAACCATACTGACCAATCCTTTAGGAAGATTCAATTGATCCATCAATGAAAAAATCTTCATCATTGTCAGAGGAACTTTCTCGGAGGGTTTAACGATAAAAGCATTTCCAGTTGCAATGGCATAAGGCAAAAACCAAAAAACGATCATACTTGGGAAGTTGAAAGGGGTAATACAAGCGGTAATTCCCAGAGGTTGCCTGATCATCATTTCGTCTATACCGCTAGCTATGTCTTCAATTACATCACCAGCCATCAACATAGGAGTTCCACAAGCTACTTCAATATTTTCAATAGCTCTTTGAATTTCTCCAAATGATTCATCTCTTGTCTTCCCAGATTCATCTGTAATGGTTTTGGCAATGTCTTCTCTATTGGCTTCAAAAAGTGACTTTAATTGATACAATACCTGTACTCTTTTCATTACTGGAACCTTACTCCATTCCTTTTGCGCAATGTTGGCAGTCTCACAAGCTGTAGTTACGTCAATTGCGGTCGAGCTTCCATAAGGTACTTTTGCTATAACGGCCTGACTCGCTGGATTGATAACTTCAATGGTCTCTGTCGAACTACTTTTTACCCATTCACCATTTATATAATTTTTTAATACTTCCATTAATTGTTTATTAAAAATATTTTTATGAGTATTACTACTCAAAACTAAACTCTTGTTTACATTCAAAATATTAACAGCTCTACAAACCCTTAATTTTAAATTTTTTTTTATTGTAATTCATGATAATAAAATTAAAAACCACCTCTACTATTGATAAATGAGGTTGATTCCTCTAGGTAAGGCATAAAATTTGCGCAACCTTTTTTGGTCACAACTTGTGCCCCACTGGCATTCCCCATTCTACAAGATTTATACAAATCCCATCCTTGAAGAATCCCATATAAAAATCCACTGGCAAAGGCATCTCCTGCCCCTAAAACGTTCAAGATCTCAACAGGAAATCCTGGTACATCTTTTTTTGAACCGTCTGGGGAATGTATACTCGCTCCCAAAGAACCTCTTTTCACAATGAGTGTCTCTATACCCAAAGCCAGTAATTGTTCGATGGAGGAATCTATATCCCCCTTAATTTCAGGTGCGGAAATTTGCTGATCTTTAATAGTAACTTGAGAGCCACTACTCATTGTAGCAGCCAAAATCTCTTCTTCTGTTCCTATAGCAATTTTTACTTTTGGGAGTAATGCCCTAATGGTCAAACCAAATGCGCGATAATCGTGCCACTGATCTGCTCTGAAGTCAAGGTCTAAAACAACATCAATATCATTTTTATCAGCTACTTCAGCAGCGAAAAAAGTTGCACTTCTGGTAGGTTCAATGTTAAGGGCAGTTCCGTTCAAAAGCACAATCTTATGATCATTAATTCTAGCCTTAATGACATCGTCAATAGTAATTTGACTGTCTGCCGCATTGTCTCTGTAATAGACCAAAGGAAATTTGTCAGGTGGCTCTATACCCAGAACGACTGCACTGCTTCTTGTTCCTTTGATCGTAGGAATACAATGTGTATTAACTCCTTCTTTTTTTAAAAAATTTAAGATAAATGCTCCCACTTTATCATCACCAACACCTGTAAGTAAACTGGCGTTCACTCCCAATCTGGAACATCCTACTGCAATATTTAAAGGAGACCCTCCCACAAAAGCATCAAAACCCTTTATATCATTAAAAGGTGATCCTATATCCTGAGAATACAAGTCTATTGAAGATCTTCCAATGGTTAGAACATCGTATTTTTTTTCATTCATAGTTATTCATTTCAGCAGTTACTAGAGGAAGTCTTTGATCTTGAGAGGTCCAAGAATCGTAAATCCATTCATGGTCAGGATCTGTTGTATTGGCCAAACATTGATCTGTTCCTGCCAAAAAATTCAAATAATAACAATGAAAGCCATGTTCTGCAACCACAGGGTGAAACCCTTTGGGAATCAAAACAACATCATTGTGTTTTGCCCTTACCATCTCATCTAAAGATCTATCTTTTGTGTAGATCTGTTGGATGGCGTATGCTTCATTTTTTTGAAATTTATAGAAATAGGTTTCTTCCTGTATTGGTTCCAACACATTGCCTTTATCGTCTAATATTCGTTCATCGTGCTTGTGGGCGGGAAACGAACTCCAATTCCCAGATGGGGTGTACACTTCTCTGGATACAATTTTACTACAACCAAAACCAGGAGGGACCAGGTCATTAAATTGTCTTGTGGCATTATCACCACCAAAAATAACAACTTGTGTTTCCTCGGGAGTTACAAATTTTGCAGGGAAATCCTCATCTGATTTACACCAGCCATAGGCAATATCCAAAACTTCACTAGTTGCCGTAAGTTCAAATGTTGAATTTGGAGGTAAATAAAGCGTATGAGCGACACCACTAAACACATCTTTTCTACCATTTTTCGTTTCCCATTTCCCTCTATTGCAACTGACACTGAAGTTACCGCTGAGAAGGACAATGACCATCTCATTATCCTTTGTATTATGGTTCCACACAGTATTACGGTTCATTTGACGTGCCTCAAAACTCAAATATTCCCATTGCGCTGACTCAGGTGTGACCCTTTGATAAATTTCAGAAGAAATATTTGGTTTTTGGAGTAAAGGTGAATTGTATTTCATAGGCGATATTCTAATTGAATTGATTGGCTTTTCCTGTGGCTTTTAATAGATCAAATTTTTTGAGCATGAAATTTTCATAAGCTTGGATGTATTGTTTTCCTGGGACAATCGGATCAAATTGATCAGGATTATCTTTAAAAAACTCCCTGTGTATCCTAGCCCACAAAATTCTTGTATCAGTTGCTATATTGATCTTGCATATGCCATAGGAGATGGATTTAATGATTTCCTCTGGTGAAACACCTGAAGCTGTTTTCTCTAGGTTACCTCCACTGTTATTAATTTTGTTTACTTCTTCAAAATCCACAGTCGAACCTCCATGTAAAACAAGTGGGAACTCAGGAAGCAACTTTTGGATTTTTTGGAGAATATCGAATTGGATTCCTTGACCTCCAGAAAACTTATAGGCTCCGTGACTGGTTCCAACGGCTACAGCAAGACTATTGCATTGGGTTACATTAACAAACTGCAATGCCTCATCGGGATGGGTGTATTTGGCCATTTTTTCATCTACTGATATGTTATCTTCTACTCCACTAAGCACCCCTAATTCGGCTTCTACAAAAATATTATTTGCTTTTGCTTTCTCGACCACCGCTTGAGTTCTCTTCACATTTTGAGGGAAATCATCATGTGAAGCATCAATCATAACAGAATCGTAGGATCTGGAATCTATGGCATCAAAAACATGGGATTCGACACCATGATCCAAATGTACCGCAAATTTAGCCTTAGGGTAAATTTGCGCCGCAGCACGAATCATTCCAATAAGCATTTTGGGATGGGCATAATTTCTGGCCACTGGGGTAATTTGAACAATAAAAGGAGCATTGGCTTTCTCACCAGCACGAAAAAGTCCATGAATTTGTTCCATGGTAAAAACGTTTACGGCTGCAATAGCATATTTTGAATAACATTTATTAAACAAAATATGAGGCGAAACTACCATTAAAATTTAAAATAATTTAGTTTATTGAGTTATGTAAAATTAATGATTTAATCTTCGCGTGGTCTATTATATCTATGAATCCAATGCAAACGATTGCATTAAATTATAATTAATTTTGAAAATCTTTTTTGGTCTCAATTTTCCGTGAAGTTCCTCTAATGACCAACTCCGTTTTAAAGATTTCATTTCTGAATTCAGTAC
>Ga0209716_1003178_pt1 | contig 10271 bp, 12 predicted proteins | sample COGITO_mtgs_1205_FD_184811 | JGI IMG/M metagenome (GOLD analysis project Ga0209716, IMG submission 184811) | Pelagic marine microbial communities from North Sea - COGITO_mtgs_120531 (SPAdes) (version 2) | ecosystem: Environmental > Aquatic > Marine > Epipelagic ...
TGTCGATAAGGACATGATCGAGAAGCCGACGTCAGGTAAGGGGGTGCTTGTCCGCTTACTATCAGGCCAAGCAGCGGTGCTGAAGCGATGCCTGCGTTGGTCGAAGATCATCAAGGAACTGTACGATTTCGAGCAGGAGGTCGAGGATGACATCAGCACCGATGTTGAGGAGGAAGTGGATGACGTGGAGGTGGTTCTGCCGTCGCCAAAGAAGGAACCAAGCCTCAAGCTCACGCCACCGAATCGTAAGAGCAAGTTGTCAATACGCCGGTTCAGGTGATGCAAAACAGCGATTTTCTATCCGGAGTGGTATTCTTAACAACATTGTTCATTCATTTAGAATTGATAACAATACCACAAAGGGGTTTGGGCCATTCATCGTAGTGGATGCCGAGATGAGCCGCTAGCGCTGCTATGATGACATCGTGCGAAACAGCGAGCAACAATCCCTCCGTTCGCGACCCAACGAGTTCTTTGAGCAATCCCGCGGAACCATCCCCCAAGGATGCCATGCCTGGTTTGGCTATTCCTTCGATGTGTTCTCGAAAGAAGCTCATGGCTCCATCATCATCTAGCCCCTCCAACTGGCGGCTCACAAGTTTTGAATCGATGACGAACGGGCCAGGGTCTCCAAGCAGTCTTGATTCATGAACGGATTGCTCCCAGTGATTTGTTTGGACGATGATCGATGCGGTCAGTACGCACCGCTCAATTGGACTTGTGAGGACCCTGCAGGGGATAGGGCCATCCCACGCCTCGGCAAACTCCAGCACTTGTCGAATTCCGTCTTCCGAGAGGTTCGTCTGCTCCAAGGGGTGATTCCGCTTTTTCTTTGGTCCATGACGAAGGAGGAGCAGCCCATTATTCGGTATCGCATCGCCTATGGTAAATTGGCTCACAATCATGAGTTATCACTCCGCGGAGCAAGAGAAAAAATCGAATGTTCAGACCACGTAGAAACTTCCTTAACCGTCCAACCAGCGTTGTAAAAAAGGTGAATCCATTCTGAATTGGTTCGTTCTCGCCCACCTGATAGCAGAAGCATGTTGAGGCTCAACAGTCCGTGTTTTTCAGGTTCTGCTGTGCGGTCAATGACGATGACTCGAGATGGTTTTGGAATGCGTTTTAGCAAGTGAATACACCTTACGTCGTCCCAATCATGGAGGACTCTGGAAAGCAGGTAGACGTCGCCTTGCGGAATCCCATCCGTGAAGATATCGAGCGGTTGGACTTGAATCCCATCGAGCTGAACCTTCTCCACCACCTCTGGCCGGTCAATCAGTGTACGGGTTGATACTGATTGACCAATCTCTTGGAGAAGCGCTCCTTTCCCGCCACCGAGGTCAACGACGGTATCAGACGGTGACAGACGCAATGTGTTAGAGATTCCCTGCCAGTCGTTTCTTGCGTAGGAGTGTAGCACCCGTTGGATAAGATTCGAAACATCCTCGTCTTCTGCATACCGAGCAAAGAAATCTTCCCTCAAATCCGGGTGCTTGAGTCTATCTTCGGCCTCCGCCCAGGGTTCAAATTGCGGTCCTGTCCAATAGAGGAACCTGTCCTCCCATGTACCACCGGGCGCCAGCATTCTTCCGGTTTGCGTCAATTCTCCCGTTTTGGAGCACAGACCCAATTCAGTCCAGGCTGATTGGAGGACTTCAAGATCAGATGCAGTCATTGCAAGTCGGTTTTCCCCACCTGCAAGACCAGCGAGGATTCCCAGCCGCACAGCAATTGGCCTCCATGTTACAACGGCGAGTTTCTGGAGATTGTGTTCAACATCCTGAAGAGAACGGGCAGGTGCTGCGCGTCTGAGGCCCGATTCATCGATTACAAGGTATTCACCTGTGCGTGTGCGGGCAAGGGCCTGACCGTTATAGAATGGCTCGATCTCGGCGTACCTCCTGCCTTCAGAGATGTCATTTCCCTCTCGGTTGATATGATGCCATCCGCCTTTGTCTCGAGCCCTTGCAAATCCCTTGTGGAAGACATCAAGGTCAAGAAATCTCGATTCATGAACCCGTGCGCCTTCTTTGTCGACGTGCCAACACATGCCATCCATTCCACGAACGATTCCCGAATCCTCTCGGAAGTCGCCTGCGTACGAATGAGGACCTCCATCGAGCACGGAACCATCGGGTCTAATGTGGTGGTAGTGGCCATCGGCATTTCTGACCGTACATCGATTCTGCTGAAAGTTTCCGCACCAATCCCAGGACTCTGCGTATGCCATCTCCCCGCGAGTGTTGATGTGGAACCATTTTCCCTCACAAACGACCGCAGCGAGCCCGCCATAGAACCCAAAGGTGCGCTCAAACCGCTGTTCGTATGCCTGGCTTCCGTCGAGGTGGATGTGGTACGCTCCAGTTCCGTCTCCAACAGGAGCAAGGCCAGGTTCGTGGAAAGGCAAAACCCAATCATATGACTTCGAGTGGGTTCTTTCACCTCCAGCGTTGATGTGGAATGTACCGCAAGGCGACGGTCGTGGGAGATTGGCCATCGTTTCACCCCGGTAGCTGCCTCATGTTGCATTGGCGGCAGACATCATTGTCGAGGTAGTTCTTCATCAGGTCTTGATACTCGGCACTCTGCCAGATTGCTAGCAAACCGTCATCCTGAACGTTGCCGAAGTAGCCCAGCGTTTGGCGCAACTCATCGGGAGAACAGCATGGATCGAATCGTCCTTCATGGTTCACCCAAGCCTCTTGACCGAGGAAAGGGCAGGTCGCAGATGGATGCAATTCTCCGCCGTGGTCAGGATCCAATTCGTAAATGTTGGCGAGAATAATCTTCTTTCCATTCGGCAGTGAATTCTCGTTTGCAAGATCAATGCATTTTCTTGCGATGGCGTTCCAACGGTGAATCGCATCTCTGTTTCTTCTCATGTCTTGGTCTTTGATCTCGGCGAAGTGTGCCCATAGGTGGTGCCCTTTTACCCGGTCAACACCCTCTTGAATCGCAAGTTCGACCACTTTCGGAACTTGCTCCAGGTTCATTTCCATGAAGGTCATCTGAAGCGTCACTGAACAGTAGTTGCCGCCTTCTGCTGCATGTGCATCCCTTACGCCAATGAAGGTGCGAAGGTCCCGCATGTTCTTCTCAAAGTCGTTGTTGACCATAACGAGGCTCTGTGCGCTGTGGTTGGCCCCGTTCCAGCTGAACTTAACATCCGAGCCAACCGGCACAATGAGATGGGCCCATTTCTCAGCACCAAATCGAGGAAATGTACCGTTCGTGGTCAGATTCAATTTTACTTGATGCTCATGACACAATTCGATGATTCTCGGCATGTGCTTGTAAATCAGAGGCTCACCCATCGTTGAGGGGATGATTTCTCTGAGACCTTTGGATGCACACTCGGTGATGACCCGTTCAATCGTTTCAATGTCCATGCGCCTGTACTCCAATTCGCCATTCACCCGAGCCTTGTGGGCAGGACTGTAGGGGGAATGTTCCTCACACATCACGCAGTTTAAGTTGCAATCGTCAGGGTTGGTGTCAAAGGTGATTCGCCACGGTACGTCCAAATGTTCGAGCATCGTTGGTTGGTTCACTGTGTTGTTCAATACGTCACCTCCATTTTTTTTGAAAGCAGTTGTTCATAACAACGGAGAACCTCAATTGCATGGAGTTCCTTGGATGGAATCTGACCGTCGTCAGAATGTAGGTATCCTCTGCGTCCCAGATGAGTCACATGGTCTGGGTTCTCAAGCGCTCTCTGCATGGATGATCGCATGCTCTCTACGTCTCGATGCGTGAATGTCAGACCGTTGACGCCATCCTGAACGTATTCTCCCATCCCGCCATGGTCTGCAGTGATCACTGCCACACCGCATTGCTGCGCTTCATGAATCACTAGTGGTGAGTTCTCATCCCAAATCGAGGGCACAACAATGACGTCACATCGGTTGAAGACCTCCTCGACGATGTTCTCGTTGTCGTATTCTGGCAGCCATTCGATTCTGTCTGCTCCATCGGGATACAATGCCGCACGACGCTTGAGCGATTGGGTCAACTGTCCCTGAGGACGTCCCCAGATTCTCAAGGTGGGTTTGCCATCCAGTTGACAGAAGGCATCAATGAGGTCATGGATGCCTTTCGAAGGGTGATGGCGCCCAATGTATCCAAAGACGAAGGACGAACCATTGGCTCGAGTGCGGCCCGCCAATCGGGTGAGGTCGAAACCGTAGTCGAGGTACTCGACGCTTGAAGCATCGAGACCAAACTCCTCAACATGTCGCTTCATTAATCGCCGTGAAGGTGCGAGGAATCGGTCGATAGCATGACACGCCATCCGACTTGCCTCCATTCTGGTGGCAACCCATTGCTCCCAATGGCGGAGTTCTTTTTCCTCATCGAACCCTTCCACGAATCGGTTGAAACACTTCGCAGCGCATTTCGCATCCTCCTGACCATCGCAGAGTGACCAAGGCTCATTTGCTGTCAACCCCCATTGCAAAAACTGACCTCTGGGGCACATCAACCAGAAGTCGTGGAGGGTGAACACCGTTGATGCCCCCATGGCCTTCGCCACGCCAGGCAACCCCATGGAAAGATGGTTCAGGTGGCCAAAATGAACCACATCTGGCTTCACATCAGTCATCACGCCTCTGAACACATCATCAATGAGGTTGTTTTGGAAACGAGCATTGGATCTCGCATGGTTGACCAAGTGAACCGTTATCTCATCCATGAGCGGATCACACTCCGTTCTCAAGTGATAATCCGGTAAGAACGGGTCCTCTTCCCTGGCAAACACTTCGACATCGCAGCCAGCATTGTTCAAGGCGTAAGCAAGTGTTTGGGTGTACACCTCAGATCCTGCATTGTACCTTCGGGGATATCCGTGAATCACCAGTAAGACCTTCATTCAACATCACTATCCTCGGTTGCAAAATTATTTTGGAAGAGGGCCGCACTTCGCTCCAAACCTGTACGAATGTCGATATGGCACTCATGTCCAAGCAGATCCTTGAGCCTGCTTGGGTCGCCATAGAAGCGCTCAACGTCGTAGTCACGACCCTCGGTATAGGCCACGTTGGATTTGCTGCCGGTGATTTCCAAGACATGGCGGGCGAGGTCTTCAATCGAAACGCATGTTCCGGGCAGTAAGTGAATCGGCGGGAGAGAAATTCGCTTTTCATGCAGTGTTTTTGCCGCTTTGTAAACTGCCGAAACCGTATCGTCAAGATGGGTGAAGTCGAACACCTGGCCTCCGCCATGAATTTCAAGTGGTTCAGACTTCAGCGCACGTCGAAGAAATGCGTTGACCAATCGGGTGGGGTGATCTCCCGGATGGCCGTACACGTTGGAGAACCTGAGATTCGAGTGGGCCATTCCGTGCTGCTCACAGTGCTCGTGGACCATTCGCTCCCCTTCCACTTTCGCATGCCCATAGTGATTGATTGGACTGACGCCATCCTCTTCCTTCACAGGGAATGATGTGGGTTCACCGTAAACCTCCCGACTACTTCCGAAGATGAACCACTTGCATCCCGCCAGCGATGCTTCCTCCAACACACGTGAAGTACCGTGCACGTTCACTCTCGTGCACTCAACTTTGTCCAACTCAGCATCAATCACCCTCGAAACTGCAGCCAGGTGAAGCACACCGTCCACGCCGTTGAGGGCATCGTTCAATCCATTGTAATCAACGATATCTCCCACGTAATCCATGTCTCGGCCGTCAAGATCTTGCGATTTCTTGTCAAGGGTGGAGACCTCCCATCCCGCTGATTCAAAATGGGTTCGAGCAGCGGTTCCAATGAGTCCAGCAGCTCCTGTGATGAGAATGTGGGCTGTCATGTTGGGACCTCCTGCAACGCTGATGGCAGCAGTGCATGGCGCACTCCATTTATCAAGTCTTCACCAACACCAAGGTCACCAAGTAGGCATTGAAACCGCTCATCATCCTCAAACCAGTGAAGGATGACGTCGAACGCTTCCATGTCTGCGTCGGATGAAAGGCCGTAGGAATTCCGCAAGTCCTGCCAGGAGTGCCCCAAAATACGGAGAACAAGGGCACAGATGACACCCGTACGGTCTCTCCCTGCATGGCAGTGAATGTATCCCTTCTCTCCCGAAGCGATGCGTTCGAGAATGAACGGTACATGTGGAGCCATGCTCATTAGAACACCTGCGTAATCGTTACCCACCTGCGAATGCCTCTGCGGCCACGCCTCGGGGCGCTCAGAAGTATGCCATGTTGGACAGTGGTGGATCTGCACGGGAAAGTCATCGGGGTAGGGTCGTAGCATCCGTTCCTCTTCTCGCCGCAGGTCGACGATCCACTTGACGCCAGATGATTGAAGCAACTGGTTGAGTGAAGGTTCACCTACGTGAGGTACAAGGCATGCCCCGCGAAGCAATCGCCCTCTGATGGCGGGTGTCGTGGTTCCATCCACCACATCCCTGATGTTCCAGAAGTGGTCGCGAGCTAGAATTGTCTCAAGAAATCTGTACCCTTGTTTGTAATCACCCAGGTCAAAACCTCTTGTTATCGCCAGTTCGTGCAGGTCCTTCCAACAGTCGAGCAGGTTGCGCTTTCGCTCGTTTGCGGTTCGAAGGTTTCCGGTCGTCCCGAATCGTTCGGAAGTCCACTGAGGCAACAGGCGATCTAGCACCCTGTGGCCCGCCTTAGGCAAATAGAGAGAATCAGTCTCGCCGCCAACGTGGCATGCAAACCTGATCAGAGCGTCGTAAGCGATTTGCATGGCGAACATGTACCGAAATGTGTCGCTGCGAGCATGGTGCCTCGATGCAGCTTCGAGTTGATTGACGAAGCGAAGGTTCAACCAACCAATATCTCCGTAGTTGGTGGCTGCAGGATGCGTTTTAGAGAGTCGCTTCTCCAAGTCGCCCTCACGATCAATCAACACCCAATCATCAAACTCGGATGGGTTGGAGCCCCAATAGTATTTTGCGGATTGCGATGCTTCAGCAACAACCCAACAATCAACCTTAATCTGAGTAGGGCCGACCCAGAGGACGAGTTTGCCGTCTGCCCACAGTTGATGGTATTCCACTGGCAGCAATCGTTGGAGTTCGTGGAACACAGTCATTGGCTTGGTGGTGGACTCAATCACAATGTCGACGTCTGAGAGACCATTTGCATCCCCTCTAGCCTGCGATCCTATCAAGAATGCAGAGCGGACCTCAGGGACACCTGGTGCCCAATCTCGAATGGAATTGATGATCGACTGTTGGTTCATTCAACCACTCCCAAGATATGCAAAAGCTGCTGGCCCTTCCAATCCGATGATTGTCTGTCGAACCCATGCGAATCAAGTTCCTCCGAAATAGCATCGATCAGAGCTGAATCCGGCATGGTGGTAATCGGATAGGGTGGCCAGTCAAGGCGAGAGTTCACACGGTCCATGCAAATTTGAGGTGGCGCGTGCACGCGCATGACGCAATCGAACGGGTTTTCCATTGCAATCTGCTCTATTCGCTTGTAAAGAGGCCCTGCTCCCGTGCACTCGAAAATTCCTCTCTCCTCTGCGCAAGCCCGGAGGAATGATTCTCTGGCTTTCTCCTCACCCGCCCGTGTCCATGCGCCGTTCTCCCGTCGGCAATCATCGATGGAGTGTGATTGGATGAGCTCAGATGATGCGACAAGGTTGGAAATCAAGTGAGATTTCCCAGTACCAATGGTGCCGATGACAAGGACACGTGAGTCTGCAGAAAGATTGAATCCGCCCTCCTTCAAGGGTGTTGGTACGCTCACAGCAATCCCTCAAGAAGGAATGAAATCATGAAAATGCCAAAAAAGCCAGCAAGAAATAACCCTCCGGCTTTCTCAACCTTCCTCTCGTATTCTCTTCGGCTTGCAGTGAGGACCCTGGCCCCACACGCTGGACATTTGTCGTATGAACCGTAGGAACCGACGTAACATGTCCCATAAACGTGGCCAGGTGAGGTGGTTCCTCCTCCATAATGATTCATGCTTTCGCCGTGATGAAGAACCCGGTCATCCCAACTGACGTGCCCTGCATCGTCTCCCGACCATTCGCAATCAACGCAATCAAACGGTTCGTCCTCAGATTCACTCATTCCTCTTCCTCCAAAGGCAAGGGAAAATCAGTTGGTACTTTTGGACGAAATTCACCGGTTTTTGTGAAATGGTATGGGATTCGTCGAATTGAGAACCAATCCTGATTGATGGATCCGTTTTCGATATGACTCTGCATCGTGTCGTTGCTCACGATGTAACCATTGGTGAGGAGGGCCCATGCGAGCAAATCCTTGTCATCCCGTTCCTTGTCAAACCTCGGGATGTAGATGTAGTGGAGGCTAACTGAATCGTTGTTCAAAGCCTCGAACAAACTCTCGATTGATTTCCGAGCCCATGCAGGTACGTGGATGTGGATTTCAACGTCATACGCCCGTAAGTATTCGATTGCGGATTTCAAACGGTCCCATTCTGGCGGCGCCTTGTTCATGCCCCTTCCCCAACGAATCGAATAGGCGACGTTCATCGCATCGAGGTGTACGGCTTCTGACATCAGGCCACCTCCTGGTATCGTCCGGGGAATACCGTTCTCAGTTCTCTGATGCCATCAAGCACGACGTAGACTCGGTTTTCCATGCCATAACGCAGGACGAGTTCTCCTGCAGCTCCATACGAACGTCCCTCTCCATCATCATCGAACAAAACCATGGCTGCACTCGGGTCAATCGTGGTGAGGAAATCAACCAGTTTGCCGTTTCGTGCGTCGAGGATGTCCGTGTACATCAATTCCCGAGAACCCTCAAATTCTCCTCGAAGGTGTCTGGTTCGCCGGACGTCAACAAGAACAGCCCCCTTTTGCTCAAGTTTCACTGCTTTTGATGCGGAGATCGCTGGAACAGGGACCTCCCTACGGGTTTTGTCGTTTTCACACATGGCACAATACCGATGATAACCGGACAAATGCCGTCGACAATACCTCATGAGTCCAACTTGTTGTTGGACCTCAATAGCAGTGGTGCAACGCCGACAAAGGGGTCGCTGAGTCGACGGGTCAAATAGGAGGAGTGGTTCATTGTGATATTCGCAGACCATCGTCGAATTCCTAGCAGTATCAACCAGTTCAGGCCATGGTTGCTTCTCAGCCTTCTCCAAGAGGAATCGAATTCCGTTGGACATGGAGGTCGCGCCTCGCTCGCCCACCCACCAATCGAGGACGAGTTTTTCCTCAGGTCCAATTGCGATTGAGGTCCTCTTTGCCGTTTTCTTTGGTCGGCGAGGCCGTTGTGTCGGATTCGTCATGGATGGGCGGATGCGAGCCCTAGTTATCAAGTTATGCAATTGCATACAATGCGGATTTGGGTGAGAATGAGTTGTACAATCGCTCCATTCAACAAGGTTGATTGTTGATGATATGGACGCTGCAACCATGCGCCAAACTTACCTCGACATAGCCGGCAAGATGGCCGAACTCGGCAGCGACGCCCTTCAGGCCACCTACCGCCATTCTCGTCAGTTCCTTCGGGGCGTGACCGATTTCGATGACGAGGGCAACTACGCCTGGAAGAAAGGGGCCTACGCAGCTTCCGCCTACCGATTCAGCGAGAAGGCAGCGCCTCACAAGCACCTCAAGGACTACAACAAGGTCTTGCACGGTGAACACGTCATTCCGTTGAGCATGGTGTTCAAGCGATGGTTGGAACTCATTGATGCAGGTATCTCACCTAAGTATCAACGAGCTTTTCTCGAGCATCATCTCGAAGTGGTTTGGATCACGGTGGCCGAACAGCAGAAACTTGACCGGGAGTTGAAATTGAAGTCAAAGATGCCCAATGGTTGGACGTGGGATGACAGCAAGTATGCTCGCCTTGATCATGCTGGAATTGCCTTGTACATCGTGGATTTACATTGAGAAGCGCGTGATAACAAAATATGATTTTCCAACATAAGGTTGGCTAGATTAAATTTATTCTATTTCGGAATCTGTGTTAGGCGCACCGACACCTGAAGAAACCGAGGCTGAACTCATGATGTCACTGATTCTTGAACTCAATGCATCGGCTAATGCCGACCCCGGCGGCCAATGGGTGACCTTAGTGGATACGGAGGAAACGGGGCACGAACTCATGAGCCGCACCCATGGTTCTACCCTGCTGAACATTGATCAAATCGAAACTGGTTCGACCCTTTCCAATGACGAACTTGGTCTATTGTCATCAAAGGTGGTGGACGTGCCGAGATTTGAACTCGGGGCCTCTACCATGCCAAGGTAGCGATCTTCCAACTGATCTACACGCCCAAAAGGGTGCTTTCGCATTCCGCC
>Ga0209716_1003180_pt1 | contig 10263 bp, 3 predicted proteins | sample COGITO_mtgs_1205_FD_184811 | JGI IMG/M metagenome (GOLD analysis project Ga0209716, IMG submission 184811) | Pelagic marine microbial communities from North Sea - COGITO_mtgs_120531 (SPAdes) (version 2) | ecosystem: Environmental > Aquatic > Marine > Epipelagic ...
GCGAGTTGTTGAAACTCGAATATAGAGAACGCACGGTTCTGCTTGGGTCTGCTTGCTCATCGCTCCATATGTTACACCTTTGCTATATACGCCCACGCGCTTCTGACTTCTCTTGACAATCGGGCTGTGTGTCCGTCTTTTTCTGCTTGCAGAAGCAGAAGTAAAAGTGGATTTTCGGGTTGCTATATGGTCGGCCATACTCCACAGTTTGTCATTGAAATCCAGAGGCCTTGCAGGTTGTCTTCTGGTGAAACCTTGCTCGGAAAAAAATTCAGAGTAAAAATAACTCTTCACCAGAGTGGCTTGTGCTCGCCACTACTTTCACCCATATCGAATTCATCAGTGATTTCTTTTGGATAAAGTTCGAAATAATCAATTCGCATACGACTGTTTGCCAGATCATTCTGGAAGAAAGGAGACACCAATTCCCATGCTTTACCTGAAGGTGTGTGCAATGAATTCTCAGTCACAGATAATTCACCCTTTGCCCCGATGAAGGTTTTGTACGATTGCAACGCTCGATCAACACGATTGATTTCGTCTCCTCTAGATATTCCAAAGTCTTGTGGGGCTGGAATCCGATTCTCACGGAAATAGCGGGCTAGACTCCATCCTAGTGGTCGATTTACAACATCATGATCCATCCTGTTTCGGAAATCAAGCAGGCAACCAACGCATGCCCGAGTACATGCCTTTTCTTCAAGACATGAGCGACCATCCAAGTGATTGAGCGCGCTATCAAGGAAATCTTCCATTTCATGTTCAAGCCGACGAAGCTGTGTTACAAGTCCGGCTCCGCCAGATACACTGTCGTAAACAAAAAAATCGACGTATCTCTTCGAACTTTCAGACACAAGACGGTAACCGGCGCTTAACTCACGGTTCATTAATTCCAATTTCTCAACTAATTTGACTTGAAGTGCGTCACGTAGCGCCATGACTGCTCCATGAAATTCAAATTCAGTCCAGTCCAAATGAGGTCCATTTCCAGACGCATTAAGATCAAAGCGGAAAACTGCCACATCTGTTCTAAATCTCATACCAAGTGCCACAGGGAGGTTGTTCGGCATGACTGCTGGTCGCCCTTCGCAGCCTCTTTGTATCTCTTGCTTTTGTTCGATTCCTAACATTCCCATATCCTTTCCCTCCAAAATATACGGGCGGTGATGCCTAGTATCGCTGCCTGCTGAGATGAGGTGGTCTTTGTCCATTGAAGCACCGCATGAACTGCAAAATTCGAAACCTTCTTCATCCGGTCCAGGATTGAGTAACACAAATTCAGTTCCTAATCCCTGTCCTGTCGTCTCTTGGGCAAGGAATACTCTGCAACTTTTCCAATCACCAGTACCCTTCCAAAGCGGAGTTCCTGAACTGATATCGTTGATGTCTGGGGCGGGTAACTTTGCTCTCCCAGATCTTCGGCTTGATTTCTTCGTCGTTTGCTTGTGATGAATAGGGCGAACATGTGTATCGTAGGTGCTCCAGTTGCGTCTTTCTCTTCGCTCATCATGAGGTACACAAATAGGGGCTAAACCCTCTGGTTTGAGTAACAGGTAAGTGCGCACATTTTTCTTGTCGAGTTTCCCATCTGAACTGGTCGCACACACCGGACATTCTGTGTTGGTAAGGTCTTCAGTTTTGTTCTCACTGACCCATCCACAATACTTGTTGAGGCATAAAGAAACTCTGTTTTCGACGTTTTGCACAAATTCGACGAAGTATGGTGCGGCACGATTTATTTTATCTCGAGAGTATTCAAAATACAATCCACCAACTTCAAATTTTTCACCGTTGACCGTGCGTTGCTGTCCAGGAGCTAATTCTGAAATAGCGAGTTTTGTATCACGTGAATATCGAGCCAAATGCCGAACTTTTGTCTTTTTCTTGGATTCAGCAGCAAACATTGTCGTGTCGAGCGGGAATGAAAAAGAGGGGATTTGTCCTTTGCTAAGTAAAAATTCAAGCAAACTGTTGGTATCACTTTCCATGTTCAAGCCTCCCTGTATTCTGCCAATCGAGAGACAAACTCTCGCTTCCAATTTAGGAACATTTGGGTTTCTAAATCATTTTTGGAGAAATGCTTCTCGATGAAAGTCTCGTCAACCGTGATGTTGAGCCAATGTTTGAACGATTTGTATCCAAAGGGGTTATCTTTCTTTTCGAAGAAATCATTCACCATCCCTAGTGATTCGACCATATTGGGTGAAACAACCTTATTCTCATCTGCCATTCCGTCAAATATCAGCAAATCTCGAATGTAGGGACGATGTTTCATGAACAATTGAAGCAGCGATGCTTGGAAATGCCGTTGTTGAATTCTACGGTTTTCCATGTATAGAATAGGTGGAGAATCCGGATGGTGGAGCAAACGTTCGGGTTGTTCATACAACTGTTGAGCATATGCACTGTTGTCGGCCCACGTGAGTGCTACAGACACTTCTGAGGCACCACGTCCAGCTCGTCCAATACGTTGCTGATAGTTGGCAGAATGAGGTGGCATAGAACGTAATGCTACGCATGTGAGAGATCCTATGTCGATACCGACTTCCATTGTAGTTGTGCATGATAACACGTCAATTGGAGGTAGACTTGAGCGGCTGTTAATGACCGATGTCGAGTCAGGTACCGGTATGTCTTGAAATTGTAATTCGTGTAATTCCGCTGGAGAATAAAGATCGCTCTCATCCAGTTTATCTCCGATTTGAGCAGTATGTTCCTCGACTCGAAGTAAAAAGACATCGTCCGTTTCTGCAAGGAGTTGAGATATACTGCGTCGCCATGGATTGATTCTTAACGCTTTGTATCGCTTTGAAAATTCAGAAGTTGATGAATCCATGAAGGTCGATGACTCGCATGCCCCACACTTTGTTTGATCGCTTATCGGTGTTGTTCTTGGCCGATAACATCGAGAACAGATTCGTATATCACTTTTGATGGTTGGGACTATCTCAAGTGCCTCTGCATTCAGTCCAGAACGGGCGTAGGCGGCTTGTAAAATATTGACTTCATTGAGTGAACGAATGAGTTTTGTCAAAAACATTCCAGGAACATTATCCTGACGCTTGTAAAGATCTTTGATGAAATTTTCACATTCGCTCATTTCACTGGCTCCTGGCAATTCTTTCTTGTAAGGAAGTGCTTGGCCGATCACTTGAGGGTTGAATGCCGGCATTCTTCGATTACTGTAAACAGCATACTCGAGCTTGCTACCAATTCCTTTGACAACACTCGTGTTGAAAGATTTTGAAAACATTCTTGGAATCAAGTGCCGAGCTTCAGGAAACTTTTCTCGCGTACTTTCATCCAATTTTTTCCAATAGTAGTCATTGATTTGTACATATCCAAGACCTATTTCTTCTATACCGTATTCTCCGTCAAATAATATCCGGACAATGAATTGAGACCATCCATCTGTCCACCGTCCATGCTCCTTAACGTGGAATGGTAAATGGTCTTGAAATGAGGTAAGAGAATTCCAGTCGCTGATAAATCCTCGAACTTGCTCTTCTCCGGATAGTTCAATTACATCTCTTGCGAGAGGAGCGAGTTCGGTCGAGGCAACAAGCCAATCGCGATTGATGACTGATACAATACGTTCAAACACGCCAAGAAACAATTCATTGGGAATTTCCTCTTGCAATGCCTTTCGAATTTCTTGAATATATTCGTTCATTTTTTCAGAGAAAGCAGGCCATGATGTTTCTTTTTCCTTTGAAGTAATCTCCATGGACGAAATTATCGAATCCAAATCGGCTGAGTTTCTGACCGCTTCCAAGTGGGTCAATTGTTTCTTTAGTTCTAATGAAATCTGAATGTCGAATTTCGTGGAATCAAATTGATTTGGTAAGAGATTGTTGATTGTCGATTTCACATGACGAATTCGAGATGGTAGTTCAAGACTTCCGAAAGAAAATTTTTCGCAATGTTCTGGTTTAATTTTATTTATTCTCTGTTCGACTTCAGTTTTGAACTCATTGAAAGCAATTGTTTCACCTTCAAAGCAACTTGCTCGTGCAGCGAGAATTGAGGCTATTGTGTTCACGCCTGCTGCTGAGAACAAACTTCGGTCTTGAGCATAGTCGCCACCTGCAAAAGGATTCATTCCTTTGGATGTACAATACAATGCAAACCAAGGGAACATTCCAGTTATGGATTTGTGCTCATCGGATAATTCCTTAAACCAAGGCTCGTGAAGCAAAGCCATCAACAGCCTTCTGGTTTCGTCGTGGTTCGAAAGTTGACCGAGTTCAACTGCGACATTGGCTGCTTGCTGACGGCTATCAGAGAACACGAGGCACTTTTTACCACCGTTTGGCAGGTGCCGAGATTCAAGAACATCGTCTTGTTGCTGCATTAATCCATCAATGAGAGCGCTGAATGCTTCGTTACCTCTAGTCTCAAGATTACTGACCTGCCGTGCTTTTCGGTGGGAGTGATTCCGTTTTGTCGCTGGGCAAATTCGGTCGAAAAACTCAGTATCTTTGTCATTGAACGGGTTCTTCCACAAGCTTTTGGGGTCAAAACCTCCATTGTCACTGAAGCCTGCCACTTTAACGTAGGCGTGTCGGAATGCATCGAAATGACTTGAATCAAACGAATGTTTCGGAGTAATTGAGCCTTTGTCCATGTCCAGTATGTGCGTATATGGATCCTTTTCTGTACAACGCCATGTCGCAAGCGCCACCCTTCTCGTACGTTTAGGACCTGAGGTTGAACTCGACCAGACAAATTGGGTTTGAGTTGACACTTCGAGTGAATCTCTTCCATCAAGATTATTCAATTTTTCAATCCATAGATTCAGGAATGCGACTCCGGTGCTTCTTCCATAAACCAATTCAAACGGACGAGCATTGCACTGTTTACCCGTAGAAAGAGTTTGGTCGCATCGCAATGTTTCAAGCGTGTGAAACGATGAGCATCGTGGACAGACTGAGAGTCTCGGCATTCCTCTTGAGAAGATGTGACCTCGAATTGGCATGAGCGGCGTACCTTCTTTTTCGTCACTTTTATTCATACGTGATCCCGCAACGATGTCAAGTAAACGAGAAATTAGATTTTCATCTGGTTGACCAAAAACAACCATTGAGAGATTTTGCAAGTTCCATGGTGCTACTTTTTCTCCATGAGGTCTGAATTGATGCAATTGCTCTGGAAGGTGTTTTGGGTGTTGTAGAGCGGTATACAATCGAACAAAAAGGTCTGAATCATTGAGGATTTCATGACGTAATTCCATACGCTCATACAAATGCCCTTGAGTTTGGTAATGCTGCTCGAGTCGCTTGGAAATCTTGGAAGAAGTATTCAGTGACTCAAGGAAAAGGTATTCATCTTTGGTCATCGAATCGGCAGAAGCATCACACAGAGAAAGATGGTTTAGAGCTGGCTCGGAGCATAATTCAAGGTCCTTCCAGTCACGCCCACCCAGAAGGTCTGTTCGAGCAGGCTCTGGTACAGCCACATTTTCGGGATTAATTCCGGTTAAATCTGCGACAAATTCCTTCTTCTTTTCTTCATTTTGACCTAAACTCGCACTGGTGATGATCACTTGAATTTCGGGATTCTTATCGCCTTCACTCAAAACTGATCGCAAACGGTTTATCAGCATTGAAACCTCAGTTCCCATTGCCCCTTGGTAAAGGTGAGCTTCATCCAGAACCAGCATCAGTTTGCGAGGTGCTTCTCCTTCTTCCACGTCATTATACAGCCAAGATTTCGTATCTTCCCAAAAGACATGTTCAAGTGGACGAAGCAGCATATATTCGAGCATGCTGTAATTGGTGACCAAAATATCGGGCACACCGAGGTGTTCTGTTGCTTGCATGAAGGCTTGCCTTTGGTCTTCAGTTGGTGAAGAAGAGTTGAGTGCATACTGGATTAGACCACCCTGGTGCATCTCATATCTTGCGTACAATTCTCTGTCACCTTCAGTCCCAACATGTGGGAGCGATTTTTTCTTGAAACCATTTTTTGTTGTCCGCTCAATTCCTTGCTCAAACTGTTCTAATGTCCAGTCATCTATTGGGGAAAAGCGAGCATCTTTTCGAGACATTCCTTCGGGAATAGATGTGGTTTCAGGAACAAAATCTGCGCCCCATGTTCCTTTTTCATCGTAAACCCAACTTCCCCCTTTGGCTGGAACTCTTCGGTCACGAACCAACCGCTTCCAAAGGTCGGGGTGGTTCATTTCGATGTGCGTGTATGCAGAGACAATGGATTTCACCTTGTTTCGAGGGCCATTGGTTTTAAATTTCCACTCACCCTTTTTTTTGGCAGGTTCCGAATACCATCCATGAGCTGGTGATCTACCGGTGTACATCCCAAATTGACAGGGTCTTCCTGAGCCTTTTTCCTGCAGTTTAGCAGCCATTTCAAGGGTGCCGAAAAGGTCACGAATACGTACAGTTTGATCTGCAACTAAAGCGTTCATTGGATACAGCACAATGGTTTTGATTCCTCTTTCCATTGGCTTTTGCTTTTGTTTCGCCCTCTTCGCCTCACGTAAAAGTTGACCCAGCATCGGATACAGAAAACATTCAGTTTTACCGGAACCTGTTCCAGTTGCAACAACGATATGTTTGCCTTGTTGCCAAGCCCGAACTGATTCAATTTGATGGGGATATGGTGTCCATTCGGAATACGAACCGAGAAGTTCAGCCAATTCATCCAACTCAACTTTGTCTGCTCCATTCGCATGCTCGGATAAGTCGGCCCATGTCCATCCCTCTTCTTTGTGGTAACGAGGTATACCTTCCACGAAAGGTTTCTTTAGAATTTCAAACCGGTTTTTTACGAATTCTCTGCGCGCTTCGGAAAGAGGCATGGACCAGCCTTGCTCTTCTCCAGAAGACAGGGTATACATGCGGTCGTAGTAATCCATCTGGTCACTGAGTAGACGCTGATACAATTCATCGAGTCGCATAGAATCACCTTCTTGTCACGGTATTTAGTTCTCTCCGGACTTTTGTGTCCATGTCCAGCGTCGAACTGCATTATCGACCGCTTGTTTGAGTGCAGTATTATGGCGCAAAACCGGGTCCTGAAGAAGCCCTTGCATGAGATCTCCTTTGACCCCCCCATCGAGATATTTGTAGAGCGGGACTGGACGTACCCATTTCAGAACATTGTCCTTCACTGCTTGGTTTGAAATTGAGGTAAACGCCCGTAGAGTTTCAATTTGAAGGAAATTCCAATCATAAGCACGTTTGAGATCTTGCCCCTTGAACTTTCCACCAATCCAGAGGAAGAGATGTTCCAATTCTTGAATGTCATTGCGTTCAATATCTGAGACCCATTCAAGTTGGTTTTGCGCCCAATAATCTGCATTTTGCTTGATAAATCGTGCAATCGAAAGGTAATCGACTTCACCATTTTCATGATGCCTGCGAACAAGGATTTGGCGTTCATCACCGCTTTTACGTTCGATAAACACCACATCGAAGAACACAATATTCTTGTTTTGATGCTCTGCTTTCAGAGGGGATTTTGTAATACCCATTTCGGATAAATTCAATTTCGAAACCGGAGACCAACTCGATCGTGGTGGGATTGCATTGTTGCCCCAGACTCTCCACTTGTTTCCGGTCGGTTGGAACTCATGTGTAACTACAAAATATTGGTTAAGGTGTTTGTTGTAGGACTCGCGTTTTTCTTTTGGAATTGTATCGATGATTTTGTTTAGAGTATCGAAATGTTGGCCCGGTGTTTTTGCATATAAATCCAGGAACTTTGGCCGTTCAACAATTTCAACTTCACTCAGTTCGTTTGGAATCTTTCCTTTGATGAAAGTTCCATGATTCGTTACGATCAATCCTTTTTGCTTGAGCGTGTCTTCATCTAATGAGATGCCCCATGAATCAAGGGGGGATGCGGTGAGAAGAAGATGGAAATTTGAATCTAAGCGCACTATATGGTCTTCGAATGCGTCCCACTTGTTGGTTGACAGATATCTGGAATCATCTCCATTATCCATCTCCGGTGGGACTGGAAAATACAAACCTGAAGAACGTAATCTCTGCCCGAGTTCAAGCTCACCACCTGGACTTCCGAATGAGATGAAGTCCAATCCAATGTATCTCTGTTGAATTCTTGAAGTTGGAACGGTGAACAGTTTCTCACTATTTTTGGAGATTTCATTTTTTATTAACTCCATATAGCGACCTTTTTTCAAAAGTTGTCCAGCATTATTTTCATCAATACCAAGAGCGGCTACTAATTTCTTTGTATTGTAAGTTTTGATGATCGTCTCATTATCTTCGTACTCGGATTGAAGATTTACTCTTTCAGGTGGATAGGGGTTTTCGTTTCCAGTAACGTTTAATTCAAACGTCATTGGGATGCCTATTTTATCCCGGGCGTTCAGATTTATTCTGTAAACTGTCGTCTTTTTACCACCCGGAACTCTGAAACTGGCAAAACCGTTCTCCATATTTTCTGCTCTTGAACTTTGGATGAGATTCCCAGCCAGAGATTCGGGAAATATTTCTAGTTCTAAAGTTGTATCTTTCAGTTTGAAACCGACTACACGAACTAATATTCTCATCCTACTTTTTCCATCGATGGTTAATCGTTTATTACTTTGTATTCTTTGCAATGTTCCATTAGTGTAAACAAAAGCTTGAATGTATTTCAAAGATGATTTGAGTGTAGGGAGATTAATTTTAGGATTGCGTTCTTTCAATTTCCTGATTAACGGTGAAATTGAATTTAGAGAATTTAAATCGATTTCACCTTTATTTTCGGCGCTTTCTTCTGCCGAATCATATATTTCGTTATTTAGACTGTACAGTTGACCTTCATTTTCTTTCCACCCCACTAATCTACCTAGGTCTTCGGTAATTGCAAGACCGATATCCTTGAAAAGTTTCAATTCATTTTTACCTACAAGGTGTCTTTGCTTGACAAAGAGGTATAGCCCTAAACCAGTTCCAGAATCTTTGTTGAGATCTGAAAATTTGGTAGTAATGTAAGAAGAATTTGCATCGTGTATAATGTATTTTACGGAAAATCCCCCTTTTCGTTTAGTTGCAACTCCTTCAAGAATCAATGCTTCCTTATTACTAAATTCATCAAAGTTGAAATATGCGTCTTTTGCTATATTTCTCCGAGTAATTTGGTCGTCTCTTTTCAGAGAGATTAGACAGTCAAAACGCGTCAACTTGTTTGTAGTTTGGTTGAAATCACCTTCTTTTAGCATATCCGCTATTACTGTAAGTTCTTCAATTACATGGCCATAATGCAAATCTTTCTTTTTACCGTAGAGGTGAAACTCATTTGGTAATTCTTTGAAGAAGAGTAGTTCGGACCAAGAGTAATTATTTCCACTGACTTTGAGTTTAACACCTTCTTTGGCCTTCATCAAGGTTTTTTCTGATCCATTGCACCGGTATCCTGCTTCGATTTTGGGTGCGCGTACTTTGTCAGGATGTACTGCAAACCCTTGAATATTAAATTTGATATAACAATCATTGTGCTTACCTTGCTTTCCGACAATGTAAGCATTACCATCTTTTTCTGCTCGTTGGTTCCAATCTATTTTCCCAGACCTATATTTCTTTATCCAGGATTCGACACAAATCTGGCAAACAAGGCGCTTTTGTAAGTCTGTTCCGGCTCGGAAATCATTCCAAGTGCCTCTGGCTCGCCTATAAATTTTCAATAACCCCTGTGATTCTGGAAAACTCAAGGTGCCTTTCGGCAATTGTTTTGATGGGGTTCTTTCGATATCTGAACACAAAACTTCATGTTGAAGCGTTTGGGTAACATTTTCGGCAAATTTATGTGCCGCTTTCTGCCAATTTTCTTGGTCATTACGTTTACTCGCAGAGCGAAGAATACGATGTAGTCTATGAAATTCATTATCCACCAGAAGAAAGTAAGGTAGTGCTGCGTTTTTTCCACGAACCGTCATATGTCATCATCTCCAAATCGTGGACCGAACTTTTTAACATAATTCTCATACTTTTGGTATACTCTTTTAGCCTTTTTTGGTGGTATGTTCTTATCTGCCTTTGTCCATTCTCGACGTTTATTTCTCTTTTTCCTCATGTACTCTTCTTCGGTGAGATTTGGTTCTGGTATGTCGGTTTTTTTCTTGGGCTGAACTCGTGGTTTGCTTTTATTCTTGGGCTTTTTCGTACTTGGTGAGAGGCGTTTGCCCTTACGGTTATTCTCCAATGTTTCTCTACCGGGATTCGGATACATATCCTTCGATTTTCTTGAATTTGAACGCGGAGCTTTTCGTTCACGACTTCTTTGTGCGGTCTC
>Ga0209716_1003183_pt1 | contig 10259 bp, 10 predicted proteins | sample COGITO_mtgs_1205_FD_184811 | JGI IMG/M metagenome (GOLD analysis project Ga0209716, IMG submission 184811) | Pelagic marine microbial communities from North Sea - COGITO_mtgs_120531 (SPAdes) (version 2) | ecosystem: Environmental > Aquatic > Marine > Epipelagic ...
CAATCACCAACAATCACTAGGTTTAAATCCTCTGCGATAATCGTATAAACGTAATTATCATCAGCACCCCAAGCATCGTATTGCTCACCACTTATTCCAAGGTTACCGTTTGCTACTTGATAATTTTCTTCTGTCAGCAGTTGCCAATAAAAAGAGGCTGCTTGTCCCAAGGTTACACTTGTACCTTGTGCTTGTAATTTTACAGCAGTTTTGGTTGTTCCATTCTGCCATACATCTATTGGTTCTATTTGTTTCATAATTTACTCTTGTTTTAATAATATGGGTAACCCTTACCCTTCTAATTTTTCAATTCTTGCTTTTAAATCTTCTATGATGGTTTGTTGTTCTTGGATTGCTTTAATCATTGGTGCTATTAAATCGTTATACATCAAACCATATTCCCCATCTTTATTCCCATCGACAGAATCTTTTAATAATCCATCTTTTAAATCTTGTGCAATTAATCCATAATGCTTCTTGTTAAAATCTTGATGAGTTTCTGATAAATCTTTAAAATTATAGGATTTTGGCTTTAATGTCATTACAAAATCAATTCCCAAATCACACTCAATAATATTTTCTTTTAGTGTTTCATCCGATGTACTGACACCATTAGCACTGTAAATCAAACTCCATCTTGTCCCACTTGCTCCTAGATTTTGAGCGTTATCAGCTCCAGGAAGAACTGTTCCACCCGATTCAATTTTTAAACGTACACTACCACCCGCTTCAAGAGTGATATTGCTTGAATTAGACGCAATAATTCTATTATCATTATATGGAGCTGTCCCAATGTAAGCTGCACTTTGTATATAAAACATAGATGCATTATTTGGAACATCTTGAAAATAAATAGTACCGTTAGATGAACCATTTATTGTAATCGAAGAAGCCGCAGTTACACTACTACTAAAAGTAGCAGCACCAGTTTGACTATCTATTGTTAATGGTGTAATATATCCTACTGCTGTTTTATATGTTCTTAATCTTACCGCACCTGAACTATAATCTAAAAGAGCATCACCACTACTGAAATTAAATACTCCTGTACCCGCATTAAATGATGTTGCATTAATACTTGTACCACTCAATGCACCACTAAAAGTAGCATTACCCGTCGATGAGATGGTGAGGCGTGGTATGTTATTTGTATAAAAACCTATTGTTTTAGCAGCAGATGCGTGACTAACACCATAAACTCGCATATAAGTATCGTTGGTAGTTGCACCTCCATTGTATTGAATCCAATGCGAATCACTTCTATTTAGAAAATTTGAGTTTGCGGTAGTACCTATTTTAATGTTTCCATAAACATCTAATTTTTCAGATGGAGCAGTTGAACCCGTTCCAATACCCACTTTACCCGAATTACTGATAACTAAATCTTGATATACTGCCGTAGGACTTGTAATTGTTCCATTAAATCTGCCTAACCAAGTTGAAATGTTACCATCAGTTCCCGTATCCTTACCTACTAAACCCGCACCATAATTAGCGTATTTCATCAAACCGTGACGACTTGCTAAATCAACAATTATACCACTATTCTCTGTGTTTATTATTACATTTTCACTAAAAGTAGCATCACCCCCACTATCAACTTGTATTCTATTATTCCCACTACCATCTGAAATGATAATATTGTTGGATGTTGCAGATATTGTATTTCCTGTGTTTGATCCTAATATTACATTGTTATTTCCCGATGCTACTGAACTGCCCGAACCTTCACCAATATAAATGTTATTACTTCCTACATCTATTAACCCTGAATTTTTTCCTATATAAGTATTACCCGATCCTGTTGAGACATTTGCTCCTGCATTATACCCAACTGAAGTATTATCATCCCCTGTTAAAAGATCACTTAAAGCACCCGAACCAACTGCGGTATTAAAATCGCCACTTGTTGAATCACTCAACGCACTAGAACCAAAGCCTGTATTACTATTTCCACTTGTTACTTTTTCAAGTGAACCGTTTCCCATTGCAGTATTGTCTGAACCTGCTAGAACTGCATTTAAATTTTGTTTACCAAATCCTACATTACGTGATCCTGTTACATTGGCTATATTTCCTCCACCTATATTATAAGAATTTAGATCATCATCATTAGAATTAGTTTGCAATAATGAAATATTGTGACTTGCATTAATAGACATTGTTGTGTCACTCCTTAACTCATCTACATTATCATTCCATACTGCAATAGTATTTAAAGCAATTGGGTCTGTTTTTGTAACATCTCCACTTGCATCAGCAACCCAACCTAAAGTTCCGTTTGCATCTGCTAGTTTTAAAATCTGTCCACTTGTTCCTCTTGTAGTAGGAAATTTAAAAGTATTAGAACCTGCATTGAATTGAATCTGAGTTGTACTCATTGACAAAGGTGATCCATTGCCTAATCCATCGGTTAATTGTTGGATACTTGATGTTAAAGCACTTTCAGTAGTTGCACCAATTGAAAGGACACTTTTATACGTTGATGCAATTGATTTATTCGTTAATACTGCCATTCTTTTTTAGTTTCAATAAAAACTTTTTTAACTTCTTAATATTATCTTCTTTTGGTTTGTAATTCAAAGTACCCATCCATTAAATGTTGCGTCAGAACTTGGATTAATATCATCGTTTACATTTGATGTGTATTCGGGAAATAAATTCTCGTTAAAACACATATAGTCTATAAACCTTCTAGAGTACCATTCAGCGTGCGTTCTTGCCTTTTCTACTAGATAGTCCACTTCTGTTTTATTAACTGTCTCAGCGTTCTCTGAGGTGTGTTTAAATACCCCTCCGTTTTTCACTTGGTAAGCAGCAAATGGAAGGTAATCTACCTGTGCAAACCAAATCAGCATTGGCTGAATGTATTCGTTTAAAAGTGTCTTGTAATCAGAATAAGGAGCAGTATCTATGTCACCATTTCCAACTATTGTTGTAAACTTATCATAGAGTTTTGTTCCTAAATAATTTTGAATATTTATTTGCTGACTAATCTTAATGAACTGAATAAATTTATCTGTATCCACATTCCCATCGAGAATAGAATTGCGAACTACATCTGTCCTATTTATGAATAATACTGTTGCCATTTTTATTTACGTTTAAATCCCATCTTATCCCAATAGGCTTTGGTGTAACCTTCATACTTCATATCGATAGGAGCGACAGGAACTAATTGCTCATTTACAGGAGCTCTAAAGCCTTTTGACCTAGCTTCCTTTGTAGTTACCTCAGTTCTCTTTTTAACTCCCTCTGTGAGCATATATGTCTTTCTAAACCACTTGTGATGACACCTTGCTCCACCTTTATATAACCAAATGGAATAAGTAGCTGAACCACCTACTCCAAAACCTGCATTTACAGGCTTATTAGATAAGGCAACAATATCTTCTTTTCGATATATTTTTTTAGCTGCAACCATTTTATCACAAAACTTTCTAGAATCAGATTGCACTTTTAAAGGTGCGTATTGATAACGAACTAAAAAAGTCAAATCCTCATCTTGCTTAGTTCCTCCATCTTGTTCTGAATCCCTCGCCCAAGGCATTGCTCTACCTGTACTTACTAGGTTTGTTATTTTCTTTAATAAAGATGGCTTGTTTAGTTCTTCTATTTTAGAATCAAATTCATCATCATTATCATAATCAACTTCCGAAACATCTATTAAGTCATATTTTTCTAAAAGTTCATCTTCACTTTCTCCTAAAGATAAAAATTCATCTAATGCTTCATCGTGTGTCTCGCAAGGCATATAGTAAATAATTCCATCTTCTTCGTGTTCGTGATAACCTTCACAACCCATCTTTTCAGCTTCAGCAATAGCTTCTTCTTTTGTTTCGTAAACAGTTTTGTTGTCTATCTTTTTTAATGACATCTGTATTCCTGTTTCTTCTTCTATATCTTCTTTACTTTGAATTGACGTATCAACCTCTGTAAACTCTAGTGGTTGTAACGTAATAAAATATAGATTTAAGGCAATATTGTTATACGCTAGTAGTTTATCAAAACAATCAATTAAAAGTTCTTGAAAAGGTCTTATAACAGTATTGTCCATCAATAAAGATGCAGTCTTAATTTCTTCTGCGTTATTACCTAAACCCGAACCGTCCTTAATTCCCAATAACATAGGAGAGACAATTCTATGAGCAACCATTATTTTTTGAGTTGATTCACTAGATAAAAACTCATACTGATTATGAGCATCTGATATTTGTATAGGAGTTACATCTGCCTTGCTTTCAGCGTTATCATTAAATGCTAATATAAATTTACCTGCATTACTTGATCCCGAAAACTTAGCAGCAATCTTACTTTCTAATAATTCTCTTTCTTCTTGATTAGGAGTTCCGTTGTTAAAATTAATTAACATATTTGGAGACAACCCATTCATAATATTATTAATATGAAAATTGCTTATCTCTTCCTCTAATTGAGCATATTGTATTCCTCCTTGATAGTCTACGGGACTATAATAATAAAAACCTGCTCTGTAAGGTTTAATGTAATAGATTTCAATTCCTTCTTTTGACATACCAAATGCAGGAATCCTTAAAGGATTGTCACTTGGTTTTATTTTTGTCCAATCTTTATAGTAATAGTAAGCAGGAATTTCACCTTCATCGTTTGCCTTCTCTGCCCTTAAAGTCTCAACAGGCATATGGGTTAACTCAACAATCTTCGATCTATCCTTAGAATAAATAACTTGTATTGCTGCTTGTCCCATCAATTTTAGATCGTAACAAACCTTCATAACACAGTCCTTGTGAAACAAAGAAACCATCTGAGCATACTCATCGGGTTTATCACTTGCATCCGTTGCACCTAATCCCTTGCCATAAATTGCTTGACTTATTCCATTGATAGCAGCGTTATTTGTCGGACTTCCATTGTATCTGTCTATTAGATATTGAAAGTAATTGTTATCTTGTCCATAAGCAACCCAACTCTTATTTGTCACCTCTACTATTTCGGGACTTGTGTATGTGTTTAGATTAACAACACCAAAAGTAGATCCATTTATTGAAACCCCTTTTGGTAAGTTTTTATTTCTTTTCATATTACTATGTATTCATTGTTGTAAGAATCGTCAGAGGTAAATTCTCCCTCGTTTAATTTATAGTAATCATTGTTGATTTGATTAACTGTTTGATCTGTGCAGAACATTCTATCTTTAAAAATAATATCTGTTCCCGAAACCAATTTAAAATCATAAAAATGATTTGAAACCAAAACAGGGGAAAAGGTATTTTGAAAGGTTACATAATTACCCGAAACACTTGCTCCTGTAATATCGTAGCTTACACTTACGTTTGTTGAATCATCTCTTATAATCATTGTAAAAGTTGTTAAACTGTAATCACGAGGTATTACATTAAATGTTTGTGAAGTCGCTGATGTCGTTACTAGAATCATATCTATATAACGCAAAAAAGAATGAGTTTTGTTTTATGATCCACAACCAACACAATCAATCTCAGAAGAACTAGGTTTAGAACCATTTATTTTCATTTTTAAATTATGAATCTTGTCTTTTATTTCCATATCAGTAAACATATTTCCTGTAAGTTGAGATTCTAATTTTTGTATTTGATTGTGCAATTCGTTCATTGATTTTTATTTAAAAGTGAAATATGATTTAAGCAAAAAAAAAGCACCCCCTATAAAAAGGGATGCTCTTTTAATTTAATAAATATTAATTAAGAAGCAGGAGTAGGATTAATTGGACTAGCTGCAGCAGTAATTCCTGCAGTTGACTGCACAAAATAAGGTGCATCTTCTTCCATTCCTTCTAATACGAGAGTAAAGCCACTTAAATCACCTGCAGCTGCTCCTGTTGTAATAGTTCCCGAACTAGCATCCATTCCGTTCTCATATCCACAAAGGAACAGATGACCATAATAATCTTCAACAACAACAACGGGTCTCCCTGCTGCTATTAATTGAACTTGATTCTTAGTTAAATTATCTAAATACGTTAATGTTAAATTCAAAGTTTGAGTATAAAAAGTTGTTCCGTTTTCTCTACTACTTGTTATTGTAGTTTCTAAACTAGAATTACCTTTTACTTCATACTGATACCAAACAGGACTTCCTGTGAATCCTGTTACTTCATTCATTGTTGCAGCATCTGATGTTTCAAATGTTGCTTCTACGGGGAAATCTGCAAAAAATACTGATTTAATTCCTCCGAAGGCACTCTTACAAGGAAGTACTCTTCCCGATGTTACGTTACAAGCCATATTTTTTTTTGTTTAATAAAAAAGGGTAGATAGACTTTACCACCTACCCTCTTTTATGGTTTTAAATTAATTACGAGTAAAGTACGATGTCAGAACCAATTCCGTATTGAACTGCAGCAGCAAATCGCATTATAAGTCTCACATTTTGTGAGCCATCCAAATCTCTCATATCTAGCAACTTAACTTCGTTCTGATCGCTAAGTAAAGATGTTCCGAAATACAGATTAGATTTCTCAGCAGCAACTGCTTGATTATCTCCTAATCCGTTAGCAACAAACAATGGAATACCACCAAATGATAAAGGTGCGCCATTCTGAAACCATAACGCTCCTCTGTTATCAATACCACTTCCCAATGCTCCCATTGCTCCAACATAAGCCTTTGCGATGTTCTGTGATACATATATGTGCAAATCTTCCTTACCAAATAAAGTGGCAGGAATTGCATCAACTATTTTTTGCATCTCTGTAACTACGTTCCCGACAACAACTGCACCTGCAGCAACATCAATAACATCAGCGTCAGCAGTCATAAGTGTTACAAAACCATCAAACTCTCCTGTTGTAGCGTTTGTTCCACTCCAAATGTTAGATTCTGTTTTAGCAGCTACCTCAGAAGCAAATTGTCCGATAATAAAATCAGAAAACTTAGGAGGTAATTGATCAAACGCAGAATATCCCATTTGAGCAGCTTCCCAATCTGATTGAAATGGTGTAAGACACATTTCTTGATTTACTTGGAAGTACTCGGGTTGAATAATCCTCTCAGTTAAAGTAACTGATCCTGCACTTGTGAAATCACAAGTTGCATCTACTACCAAACCACTTGTTGCTACCTTTTTGATAACCTCTTTGTATTTAATGTTTGGTTTTACTTCGATTCCACCATTCGCAATAGTGTTACCGCTTAGAAGAGCAGCAGAGATGTATTCCCCTGCGAATTCTCCTGCATAAGTGCTTGTTATATTTACAGCCATTTTATTTTAAATTTGATATTTTTTGAAAAACTCTATCTCTTGTACTCATCGCTCTTTTTGGAGAGATGTGCATTTTTACTTGTTTACTTGATTCACCTTCGGGATTATGCTTAATAGCTTTCGCTGCAGGTTCAGTAGAAAGTTTTTGTTCAACTTCTTTTTTAACTTCTTCTTCTACCTTACTAGCTTCCACTTTGTCAGCTTTTAAATCCGCAATAGCGTCCTCAAGATTTTTAATTCTTTTTTCCATCCCCTGCCAATCAGCAACATCTGCTTCTTCTTCTAATTCAGTTTCTTTAGTTTCCTCAACTTTTTCTGATAAATCTTCTTCAACTAAATCCTCTGTTTCTTCGGGAACTTCATCACCCACTTCTCTTAGATCAGCAATTTTGCCTTCAGCTTCAACTAACAACATTCTTGAATCTTCCAACGTATACTCACCAACAGGAAGTGCCACCTTTTCATCTTCGGTAACAATAAAAACGTCTTTCCCTTTTTCAAAAGATTCTGCTTCTAAAATTGTACCATTTTCTAATTTTAGGCTTTCAAGTTTTACCTCTTTGATATTCTCTTCAAGATTAACTTCCATTCCCAAAACTGTTTTGATTTGGTTTAAAACTTCATTTGATTTCATATTGATATAACGTTTATTAAAATTTATTTTGCATTTTCACGCTTTCTTTTGAACTATGAACCACTCTGTTCCATCGCTCCACAACTGAACACCTTCGTATTCTTTATTGATAATATAAGCAGAAGATGAACCATCTATGGTTGCTCCATTTGTAGGAGTTAAACTAACCCTAGTATTAGATGTAAATGTTGTGTCAGAGATAAATCTTATTAATCTGTTTGTGTTTGTTCCATTCGCATTAGGCAAATTAACCGTTGCATTCTCTACTCCTCCTGTTGCAGTAAATGTTAACTTTATTAAAGTAGAACTAGTATAAGTACTATCTGATAAATTCACAGTAGTACCATCTGCAACCGTTACGTGTGTTGCAATGACATAATTGTCTATATCGCTTAACGTAGTTCTTTTAGTTGTACCACTTTGAACCAACGCAAATGCCTCATCACCTTGTAATGCAGTCGCTATTGGTAAAGCAGATATTTTTGAATTTGCCATTATACTATAATTTTATTGTTATCTTCTTGAAGAATCAAATCATCATCTTCTTTTGCTAAAAAATTGCCTTCTACTCCCGTAATAACACCTATTCCTTGAGCCCAATTATCACCATCACAACACTTTATTGAGTAGGTGTTATCGGGACACAAACACGCTCTTCTTCCACCTCTTGGAGATGTAGGATTGGGTATATAATTTTTTCTATCAATACCCTGCATTATATTGCTTTTAGTTCTTTAAGTTTTCTTAATGACCAAGCCTTTGCAGATTTACCTCCCCAAAGCAAATAAGAGATAGTCCCACAAGCCTTTGTGTCTGATGGATTATAATACTCTTCTGCTCTACTTAAATAAGAGTACATCCTTTTTATTGTAGTTAATGAAACAGGCTTTCCCTTTGCTAATTGTTGTGCTCTAATTTTACCTACATCAGTAGCACACTTATTATTTACTTTTTTGTTTAATTCAATTCCTCTTTTAGCATTATTCTTTACTGCTGATGGGTAGTCTGAATAAGATTCCATTTCTATTTTGTCATCTTTTACAATGCCTCTAATCATAGATAACATTTCAGCACCTTCTTCTTCCTCTATTTGTTCTAGACTTAATTTTGGCTTCTCTATCTTATCAGCAAAAAATCCTTCAATACTGAAACCTTTTACTTTTCCTGTTTTAACATATTGATTCCAAACTTCATCATTCTCTACTTTAACAGTTCCCATCCAAGTTCCGACAGGAACATTCATATCATACTTTCTTGATTTATCTTGAACCTCATCTTCAACTATCCAACTTTCAACTAATGTCAACCCTTGTAGGTTATCAGAATGCTCTAATGTTGAATTACTTTGATATCCGTTTGTTAAGTATCTTTGAGAGGCTTTTAAGACAGTATCTCTTGAAAAATATATATAATACTCATCTCCTTCTGTTTTTCTGTATATAGGCTTATTTGGAATCAGCAAAGCACCCATTAAAATTTTCTTTTCCTTATCAACTTCTGCAAGTTTTATTTCATCTGACTTTAAGGCTACAAAATCTGATTCAATAGCAGGAGATTCAACTATACTTATGGCTTCTATACCACTTTCCTCATTATCATCAAGAACTAATTCTACAATTTTCATATGTATATAACGATTAAAATTTTAAGTTTTGTTTTTATAATGTCGCTGATTCTATTATATTCCTTTCCAAACCTTGTGCAGTTGTTACATCACTAGAAACTACAAAAGCCTTTACGGGTGGTTGTGATCCCATTATATCAGCGATCTGACTTGCCCCACTTGTTCCTACTACATTAAATGCAGGTGCTTGTGATTCTGCTCCTACTGTTGATCTTGGACTTGTTATTGTAGGCATTGTTGATGATTTTCCTCCTACTTCTGCTGCTACTTTTTTAGTCCCTTTAACTGTTTTAATTACATTAGCAATAATTCCTGCTGCAGTAATACCGTAAGAAACCAAAAGAGGTATTGCAATAGGGAAACCCGATGCTGCAGTTTTAGCTGCTCCTGCTCCGACTGCTGAACTTGCTACTGCTGCCTCTAATCCTGCTTCTAAAGATGCCTTTGTGGCTTTGCTTTGTAGAACTCCCATATCAATTAAAAGTTCCTTTGCTGCCATTGCTTGTTTCGCTATTAAGGATGCTTTTCCTAATTTGCTTTCTGCTCCTGCTATTGCTATAAGTCCATCTAATGATCTTTGATTCATTAATTGTTCTGCTTGGAACATAGCTACATTCTCAGCGTGAGTTTTCTCATCCCTAGCTTTTTTATCAGAATCTAACTGTGCTTCAATTGCTGTTTTTTGTAAATTATAAGATTGATCATAAGCTAATCTTAAAGCAATTTTTTGTTCTTCAGTTATTTTTAGTGCTTCAATTTCTGCATAGGCTCTTTGCTTTTCTA
>Ga0209716_1003189_pt1 | contig 10253 bp, 9 predicted proteins | sample COGITO_mtgs_1205_FD_184811 | JGI IMG/M metagenome (GOLD analysis project Ga0209716, IMG submission 184811) | Pelagic marine microbial communities from North Sea - COGITO_mtgs_120531 (SPAdes) (version 2) | ecosystem: Environmental > Aquatic > Marine > Epipelagic ...
TTGCTTTCGTCATATTCTGGATTATCAAATCCTATAGTAAAAGTTTTCAAATTTCCATTTGCTTCCTTATTTGCTATTGCCGAAACCAATGCGGAATCAATACCACCAGATAAAAAACTACCATAGGAGACATCGGAATTCAGACGGATTTTTATCGCGTCCTTTAAAAGTTCGTGTAATTTCTCTTTTGCTTCTTCGTAGGATAAGTCAGTCTGCTGCGGAGTTTGTAATTCCCAATATTGTTCAAAATCAATCTCTTGATTAGTCAAACTCATGGTCATTGTAAAACCAGGCTTGAGTTTTTTCACTTCTTTATATATACTCCAGGGGCTAGGAACATAACCAGTCTGTAAGTATATCTCAACTGCTTCCTGATCTACAGTTTTTCCATCAGATAAGGGTTTAATTTGACTACAAATTTCAAATACTCCTTTATCCCAACTATAATAAAAGGGTTTTACTCCTAATCGATCACGAGCACTAAAAACCTCGTTATTTTTTTTGTCATAAATCGAGAAAGCAAACATACCGTTAAGTTTAGGCACCAAAGCTTTCCCCCAGCGCTTATAACCAACCAACAACACTTCAGAATCTCCTTGTGTAGAAAAATTTTCTCCTAGTTCTTGAAGTTCTTTTTTGATTGTTTTATAATTATATATTTCTCCATTAAAAACCAGAACATAATCTTCATGAATCATAGGCTGATTCGATCGTGAATCTAAATCAAGAATTGACAAACGGGTATGTCCAAAAGACAAATTATCTTGTTGGAGTATACCTGTAAAATCTGGTCCTCGATGAGCAATTCCCTCGAGCTTATATTCTAATTTCCCCTTTTCAAGAGGGATGTTGGTTAGGTATATTCCGCACATGTTTTATTGTCTAAAGTTTACGATTATAACCTTCGTTTTCAATATTATTTACTTGATATAAATCGTAATTTATAAATCTTTTTTTCAATCGAAAAGGTATCATATTCAAAATAATAAGTAACAATTTATGAAAGGATAATATAAAACTTAACTTTTTAGAAGTAATGTTCAATGCAATTTGTTGAAAATCCTTTTTAATTCTGCCATATGAATAATTGTTACTCATTGATGCTAAAATATTGTATTTCAGTAATTTGAAGCTAAGGGCGTATTTGAACATTAGAATACTCTTTTCAAAATTCCCAAAATATGATTTTTCTAATGTTAACAAATAGCTTAATAATACAAAATAAGTAGATAAGGGATCCCATTCTAAATCCCCGGATTTGATAGAAGTGTATTTATTAATCCATTTTACTTTTAAGGGTTGACTTAAAAGCAAAGTTAAATGAGGATAGCAATGATTATTAAAATTAATTTCTGTTAAATTTTGAAAAGTTTTTTCTTTAGAAAAAATATGATGTCCCAAAAATCCCAAATAAGAATTATCATACTTTAAAAGTGATTTAAATATCGTTTTTGACTTAGAATATTCAATAACTCTCTCGAAATTGAAAAGTATTTTATCCTTTAAGCTTAGGGTTCCGAACAAAAACCAATCGTAATTATCTTTATATAAATTTAACCTCTCACAAAAATCAGATACAGCTTCAGGGATTACGATATCATCATCACCAATTATCCAGATAAACTTTCCCCTAGCCTTATTTGCAACGATAACAACATTTTTAATAGCTCCATAATTAAGTTTATTTACATTATGGTTTAAGTACAATATTTTTTTCCATTTTTTTATTACCTCTACGGTTGAATCTGTTGATTTATTGTCTGATATACAAATTTCAATTTCTTCTAAATGTTTTTGATTTATTTGACTAATGGAATAAAGCAGCTTGTCTAAATAAGTTGCTCTATTAAATGTAGGTATGCAAATAGATAACTTAATTTGTCTCATGATGTAGATGTTTCTTAAAAATTAAGTACCCGTAGGATAATTGAAAAAAAGTAATAATGATATAAGAAGCAACCACTCCTTTTTCTGAGTAATGATAGCCAATCGTAGACAGAAGTGTTATGGATAATAATGCACTAATAAAAGCATGTTTTAAAAAAAATTCTTTTTTAAACAACCTTAAGTATGACCCCATTAACTGAACCAAAATAAAAAAGACACCTCCTGCAAAAAGTAATATTAATTGATTTGTTGTTAGAAATTTACTGTTTATAAAAGAAAGCAAGTTGTCTTTTGTGGCAAAAAAACAAATGGCCCCAAAAAAATATAATGGTAATATTAATTTTAAAATATAATAAAATTTACTTCTAGCAATATGGTATTTTCTTTCAGCAATATCTTGAGAGATTATTGGATAATTAACGAGGAAAAAAATCATTAAAAAACTAATTAGCGTATTAACAATTTGAAGCGAAAATCCAAGTTTTCCAGAAAATTCAGAGGAAATAAAATAATAACTAAAAGGAACAAATGTGTTTAAGATAAAGTAGCCTGTTATGGATGTCAAAGCAAACTTTTTTTGTTGAATATTAAATTGATTCCTTAATTGATTTTCTTCTCCCTCAAAATTAATTAGCTGTTTGAAAAGTTTTCTGTAATGATAAATATATAGTAAAAGTACAATTAGCCCCCCTAGTGATTTTATCAAAATGGAATAAATTCCTAATTTATTTATTGATAATAAAAAAAATACATTAGAAACAATCAATTGAGTTGAAATGAAAATATTTGCTCTATTTATATTATTTATTCCCTCAAAAAAACTAAAAATAAGTGGGGAAAAAATTGAAAAAGATGAAATGAGTGCTAAAGGGATCCAAAGTTTAAATAATTCAACACTATTATCTTTATAAAGAAAAAAAAAGGCGCCTAAAGCTAGATAGATTACAAAAAGAACTAAAAATGCCTTTTTAAGCCAGTTGATTACTAAGTGAAATACTAAATTAACTCTATTTAGACTTGTCTTTGGTCCCATTAGTATTTTGTTCTCAAATGTAACCTTACCTGAATCATGGGATATAAATATTGCCATAGTTTTAGAGAAACCAAAGTCAGATATTATCTGGAGTCCAAAAAGACTTAACATTAGATAGTATATGCCTAATTCCTTTTCAGTAAAAACTTTTGCAATAAGAATTATAGTAACTATTTGAAATCCTAAATTCAAGAGCTTTAAACCAAAAGCTAGACTTAACCTTGATGAAAATATAAGTAATCCTTTCATAAACTATTTAATATCAAAATATTCCAAAAGATAACTCTCATTCCCAACTCTTCCGATTATTGAACTGTCTATAAATCCGTTAGAAATTTTTCCTTTAGTCTCTTTTTCTTTAACCGTTTCCAAAATCCAACTTCCAAAACCACCAGCAAGCAGATGGTCTTCTATTGTAATAATTTCTTCAAATCTTTTTGCATGATCTTTTTGCAGATGTGAGTATTTAGCCCCCCATATTGGACAGGTATATACTCCAAAGTCCTTATATACATCGCTATTTTCAATCAAATCATTTGCTAACTTCAAGCCATATCCTGTTGATAAAAATATTTTTTTTGATTTAGGTTTTATTATATTATTCCAAAAACCAGGGGGTTCTAATTCTTTATTTAAGTTATAATTAATTTCACCTGACTTTCTTAATCTTAGGTATTTAGGAGACTTATCATTAAAAATAAAGTCCATACAAAATTTAACTTCATTTGGATCCCCAGGGCTTAAAATCGTTATTTCTGGAAATAATCGAATTAAGCCATAATCTTGTATCGCGTGATGCGAATATCCTAAATTGCCATATGCTAAACCTCCACCTACTGTGACTATTGTTACATCTAAATTATGATAACAAATATCATTTCTAATTTGCTCTGCACATCTAAAAGTCGGAAAATTTGCTATGGAATAAATAAAAACTTTGTAACCTTCAGATGCCAAGCCAGCAGCCATAGAAGCCATGTTTTGCTCACAAACACCAGCATTAATAAACCTATCTGGGAATTTTGACTGAAAAGGTTCAATGACATTGTACCCTAAATCACCAACAATAAGTATAATTGATAAATCAATTTCAGCCTTTTTGATTAAGGTCTCTATGAAAGTATTACGCATTTTCTATCTGATTTAATCCTTCTTCCAATTCTTTTTTATTTGGTGATTTATAATGCCAGGCAACAGAATTTTCCATGAATGAGACACCTTTTCCTTTTATTGTTCTTGCTATGATAACTTTAGGTTTTCCATTAAGGTTAGAAATGAAGCCCCCAAAGACCTTGCGTAAAGCCTTAAAATCGTGACCATCTACATTTGAAAAATCCCATCCAAAAGCTTCAAATTTTTTGTCAATTGGATAAATGTTTAATGTTTTTTTAACAGTGGTTAAGCTTTGAAGATTATTATTATCGATAATTAAAATCAAATTATCCAACTTATGATGACTTGCAAAAAGCATTGCTTCAAAATTTGACCCCTCAGCGAGTTCGCCGTCACCTATTAAAACAAAAATCTTTGATTTAATCCCTTTTAATTTGAGCGCCTTAGCTTTGCCAACTGCAAAAGGTAGACCATGACCTAATGACCCTGTTGAAAATTCAACACCTTGAACTTTATGGCTTACATGATTCATCAAATTAGAACCATTTTTACCATAAGAAACTAAATCACTGATAGGGAAAAAGCCTTTTATTGCTAGAGATGCATATAAACTTGAACAAGCATGCCCTTTACTCAATATAAATCGATCTCTAATCGGGTCTTGAGGATTTTTAGGATCAACGTTTAGTATCTCGTTGTATAGAACTGCCAAAATATCAATGTAAGAAAAAGCACTTCCTATATGAGAACTTCCAGAGTCATAAATCATCTTAAGCGTTTCTAACCTTATTTTTTTTGCTAAATCTTCAGATTCCATCAATAATAGATTTATGCATTACGCGATTAAGAAACATAAAGTTTGTAGGGATAGTACTTTCGTTAATCACTTTAATTGGACTAATCTTTTTTCCAACCGAATAACATTCATAATCAAGTTCTCTTAACAAATTTATTATCTCATTAGGGTGATAACCAAATTTTGCAGACCACTTTCTCAACATTTCAAGGAATATTATAGGTTTATGCAAATTAATTGAATTTAAACCTCCTTTAATAACTTTTATTTCAGCTCCTTCTACATCACACTTAATTAGATCTATTTTTTTAATTTCATTGTTTTTCATAAATAAATCTAGAGATATTTGCTTACACTTCACTGGCTTTATATCAGAATCTAATATGTTTTTTTCAGATGATGCAGTTGCATTTTTAGGGTCATAGAAAAATTCAACATCTCCTTGATTATCTGATAAAGCAATATTAAACGTATTAATGTTTTCCTTTTTATTTAACCTTACGTTTGAGTTTAATTGCTCGTAAATAGTAGAAATAGGCTCGAATGAATAGATTTTAGTATTTTTATTTATTGAAAAATGTAACGAATACCAGCCAATATTAGCTCCAACATCAAAAATATATTCACATTGACTGGATAATTTTAATAAAATATCACTAAGATCAGGTTCATAGGTGTTAAAGTTAAACGATTCAATACCAGCGGTTCTTTTATCAAATTCATCAACATTAAATAATAGATGGTTATTTAATTCAAAAAAAACTTTATTGTCCTTTAAAATAATTTCTTTGATTTGAGTGTCATTCAAATTTTTAGAATAGTCAAACAGAATACTGTGAAAATCGTGCAGATTATTAATTAAGTCGTTTTTTGATATTTTACCTTCAGCAAAGTCTTGCTTAATTTTTTTAATTTTTTTCATAATAACTTAAAATAGTTCTTTTAAAACCCTCTCTAGCTGAAGTTTTTGGAACAAACCCCAGTTCTGTAAGTCTATCAATATTAGGAACCAAACGACTAGTTTCACTTTTTAAATAGCCTCCCTTATTTTGTGTGTCATTGATTAAACACTCTATTTCAGATATATTTGAAATATCAATAATTATTTTTGCCAACTCTTTTACAGAAAAAGATTCATTTGGGTTTCCTATATTGTAAGGATAGTTATTCTTCCCATTAGATAAAACTTTTAAAAATCCAATTGTGGCATCTTTTATGTAACAATAAGATCTAATGGCTTTACCATCACTTTTAATTATAATATTTTTTTTGTTGACAATGTTTTTTACAAAATCCGCAAATACTCTCCCATCTTCAAGTGACATACCTGGACCATATGTATGAAAAGGTCTAACTATTTTCACATCGATCCCGTATTGTTTTGCCCAGCTTGTACAAATATTTTCTCCCATTTTTTTCCCTAAAGAATAGCACGACCTAACATTATTAGGATCAATCACTGCATAATTAGTCTCGCAAATATTAATACTTGAAAATTCACTACTATTACCATAGATTTCGCTAGAACTAAAAAACAAGAAAGATTTAATTTTCTTTTCTACACCTAATTTTAATAAATTATTTGTCCCTATTGTATTTGCTGATAATGTACCAACAGGGTCTATCCCAAAATACTTTGGGCTAGCTTGACTAGCTGCATGGATAATAAAATCTATTTTACCATCATAATTAAAATAATTAACAACATCATGCTCATAAATCATGAGCGACTTGTTGTTAAGATAGTTTCTAAATCTATTATTAGCTTTTATAATATCCCTAACAATTATTATAACATCTATTTTTTGATTATAATATTTTTGATTTATGTACAAAAAATATTCGACTAAATATGCAGGCAAAAATCCAGATCCTCCACTAATTAATATAGTTTTATCAAAAAAAGGGGTTGGATCGACTAATTCATCGACATCTTTTATATCTTCAATAATAATGCTATTCACAAAAATATTTTTTAATTATGTTAAAAATATACTCAAAATGATCTTTTTCTAACCCAGGCCAAACACCTAGCCAAAAAGAGTCATTCATAACTTTATTTGAATTTACTAAGTCGCCAACTACTCTCTTTTCTATATCTAAATAGGCTGGTTGTTTAATCATATTTCCACCAAAAAACAAACGTGTCCCAATTTTATTTTCTTCAAGGTGCCGGACAAGCATATTTCGGTCTACTCTTTTGTTGTCTCTAACAGTAAGCATAAATCCAAACCAACTTGGATCGCTATTCGGTGTCTTTTCAGGTAGAATGAAAAACTCCTGCAAAGGCTTCATCAATTCATATAAAATTTTATGATTATCTCTTCTTTTGGCTACAAATTGATCAATTTTTGATAATTGACTCAGCCCAATAGCTGCTTGAGTATCTGTAACTTTTAAATTAAATCCAATATGGGAATAGATATATTTATGGTCATACCCTTGGGGTAAACCTCCCAATTGCCAATCAAACCGCTTCCCACATGTATTATCACATCCTGTTTCACAATAGCAATCTCTTCCCCAATCTCTAAAACTAAGAGCCGGCATTTGCAAGCGTCTATTATTTATTAAGACGGCACCGCCTTCCCCCATTGTTATATGATGAGCTGGATAAAAAGAAAGTGTTGCTAAATCCCCAAATGATCCAGTCTTTTTCCCATTATAAGTTGCTCCGAGTGAATCACAATCATCTTCAATCAGCCACAATTTATATTTATCAGCAATTTCTTTTACAACTTTTAAATTAAATGGATTTCCAAGAGCATGAGCGATCATTATGGCTTTTGTTTTGTTTGAAATCGCTGCTTCAATCTTTGAAGCATCAATATTATACGTTGGAATATCAATGTCGACAAAGACAGGAACACAGCCAAATTGAATTAATGGATTAATTGTAGTTGGAAAACCAGCGGCTACAGTAATTACTTCATCTCCTTTTTGGATTGCTCTTTTACCTAAACTAGGAGAAGTCAAAGCGTAGAATGCTACAAGATTTGCAGATGATCCTGAATTGACTAGAAGAGAGCTTTTAGCTCCTATATATTTCGCCAAAGTTGGCTCAAACTTTTTAGCATATCTCCCTGTTGTTAGCCAAGCATCTAGAGTAGCATCTACTCCAAATAAAATATCATTAGGATCTAATAATTTCCCAGTAACAGGTATATAATCTTTCTCTGGAATAATTTTAGAATTAATATTCCCTTGAATTATGGATGTTAGTTCTTTTTTTAAAGAACTGTTTAAATTAGATAAGTTGTTTTCTGTCATTTATATAATCATTAAAGTCATTCATTATAAGATCATTAGCGTTTTTTTTTAAATAGAATCCTTTATACCAATCTAATGTTTTCTCTATACTCTTTTCGCAGTTCCAAATCGGTTTCCAATTTAGTCTTTTTGTTGATTTAGAAATGTTTAATTTTAAATATTTAGCTTCCTGAACAACAGGTTTACCGTATTCAATTTGATTGTTAAATCCGAGCTTTATTGATTTTTCAACTATTTCTCTTACCGACTGAACATCATTAGTTTCTGGTCCAAAATTCCATGCTTCCTGGTTTTCTTTTGGTTTTTCCTCAAGTGCGAGAGCCAATTCAAGATAGCCCATTAGAGGTTCTATAACATGTTGCCAAGGTCTTGTTGCATCTGGATTTCTTATTTCAACTTTGGTTCGGTCGAAATGTGCCTTTATCAAATCTGGAATCAAACGGTTTTCTGACCAATCACCACCTCCAATTACATTACCTGCACGAACAGAGGCTATTCTTAGATCATCTGATTCGTGAAAAGATTTTTGATAAGAATGTACGATGATTTCAGCAGCTGATTTACTTGCACTATATGGATCTTTACCTCCCAATTTGTCCTCTTCTTTAAAGGGTATATTCAACTCTAAATTCTCATATACTTTGTCTGTAGTTACAACTATAACTGTAGTTGAATAATTCCCTGTTCGAATTGCTTCTATAAGGTTTAAAGTTCCTAGTGTATTTGTGGTAAATGTTTCATGTGGATTTCTATAAGAATCTAAAACTAAAGGCTGAGCAGCAAGGTGAAAAACGTAATCTGGTTTAAAAGAATCTAACTCTTTTTGGAGTAATGAAAAGTCTCTAATGTCACCAATAACTGATTTAAAAAATGAACTATACTCGAGACAGTTAAACAAAGAAGGTTCAGTAGAAGGAGTAAGAGAAAAGCCTTTAACTTTAGCTCCATGTTTATCTAACAAATAGGAAAGCCAAGATCCTTTAAATCCTGAATGTCCAGTTATAAAGACCCTTTTGTTTTTATATTTTAATAAAAATTCTACCATAATTTCCAAGGAGCATTTTTATTTGACCAGTAATTTTCAAGTGCATTTTTGTCTCTTAATGTATCCATCGGCTGCCAAAATCCTTCATGTTTATATGCTCTTAATTCATCATCTTGAGCTAATCCCATAAGTGGGGTTTGTTCCCAAACTGTATTATTATCTTCAATTCTATCTAAAACCTTCGGAGATAACACAAAAAAACCTCCATTAACCAAAGCGCCATCACCTCGAGGTTTTTCTTGAAAGTTTTTCACTACAGTTCCGTCTATTTCAAGTGCTCCAAATCTTCCTGGCGGAAAAGTAGCTGTTAAAGTTGCTTCCTTTCCATGAGAAAAATGAAATGAAATTAGTTTTGAAATATCAATATCTGCCAAACCATCTCCATATGTAAAACAAAATGCTTCTTCTTCTTTAATATATTCTTTTACTATTTTTAATCTTCCGCCTGTCATCGTATTTTCACCTGTATCTACAAGTGTAATTTTCCAGGGTTCAACTCTTTTGTGATGAACGTACATTTGGTTTTCTTGAATATCAAATGTCACATCTGATTGATGTAAGAAATAATTAGCAAAATATTCTTTTATAATATACCCTTTATATCCACAGCATATAACAAATTCATTGACACCGAAATGGGAATATGTTTTCATTATATGCCATAAAATAGGTTTTCCTCCTATTTCTATCATTGGTTTTGGTTTAGAAACTGTTTCTTCAGAAATTCTGGTTCCCAAACCTCCTGCAAGTATTACTGCTTTCATATCTATTTGTTTTTTATAAAAAGAAATTCATTACACCCTTTTCCACCTCCACAGGTTTTGAGTTTTTTTAACTGGTAATCCTTTTGTATGAAAAAATGAATGATTTCCTCGGGTTTAGAAACTTCAAATGGATATCCCCCTACCCAATCTACTACATCTTGTCTAGGAGACATCCCCCGTTGTCTACCATATTCTTTCCAAGTATAAAAGGGCCTAAATTTAATGAAATCTTTGATTGTTGTTGGACCCCACAATCTGAAATAACATAGAAATAAGATAAGTTGTTTAATCAAGTATGGAGAATTTACATAAGTTCTTTTTATGCTGTGCCAGAATTTAGAAGTA
>Ga0209716_1003191_pt1 | contig 10250 bp, 8 predicted proteins | sample COGITO_mtgs_1205_FD_184811 | JGI IMG/M metagenome (GOLD analysis project Ga0209716, IMG submission 184811) | Pelagic marine microbial communities from North Sea - COGITO_mtgs_120531 (SPAdes) (version 2) | ecosystem: Environmental > Aquatic > Marine > Epipelagic ...
GAGCTTTTAACCAAAAACAAAAAGAGAGGTGTTTATAAGGCCATTCACAAACAATACAGTGGAACGGCACAGTTATTCCCTGAAAAGAATTTTTAAATAAGGTAGGGTTATTCCACGGTAACCGACTGTGTTATATATGATGTAAATTCATATAACTCATTTAATGTCAATGACTTAAATAGCATAATTATAAAGTTTGATGTTTCAGTTAAGTCATCCAAATTGACAAATACCTATCACTATAATTCTAAACAACAGGAGTTATACCGTATAATTAAAGATTTACACGATGTTAAAGGTTATGGATATCGTCGAATTAGTGATATTCTTATAAACGATGGATACAGAACAGTTCGATCGAACAAACCTATTCTACCTAACTTTGTTTATTCTATTTACAAGAAAGGAAAAATAAGGGAAGAAAGAATTAACAGAGAATATGATTCATTCTTACACAATATTAAATTATTCAAAAACTAAAGTGGAGAACTTATGTTAGATTTAACAGAAGTTATTCCAAAGATAGGATTTCATGTGACTGAGAAAGAACTTTTTTCCAAAATGGGTTGGAGTGGTTTTTATATCGGAGTAAGTTATTTATTTAAGTGTGAAATTATATTTTCCATTAAGTAGATAAATATTTATTCGTTTATCAACTTCATCTTTTTTTACAACTATCATTTCATGATTTGAATTTGTTAAACTTTTAAACATCAAATTAATTTGTAAAATATCATTCTTCAAATTTCTTTGAAAATGGTATTTATTTAAATATCCGTTTTCGTTGAGAATATCAAAATCTTTATTGAGTGTTGGATTATTATTAATTAAAATCTTGATCAATTGAGATTGAAACTTTGAAATTTCTGTCTTTTTTCTTCCCATTAATAATTGTTGATTTGAAACTATTATTAATTGGTTGGGTTTTTTTCTTAGTATAATTACTAGTAAAATGATAAACATAAAACCTACTAATAAATGCAGAGAGAAATTATTTGTTCTCAAAAGTCTTTTTTCATTGATTTTTTTACCTATTAATTCTGATAGTGGAAGTTTGTTCAGTAACAACTGTTTATCCCCTATGGTTACATAAAAAACTTTATCCCCAACACTTGTGATTCCATTTTTAAATCTTATCCCTGAGTAAAGTGAACTGTGTTTATTGTAGTTCGTTATTGTTTTATTTTCTAGGTTGATTTTTGAAACCAAAGATTCGTAAATTATATAAAAAGAGTTTTTGTTGAAAAAGTGGTAACCATCAAGAGTAATCGGAGTTTCTATTTCACCTATTTCATTCCATTCTTTCTTTAAATTTGAGAAATAAAATATTTTGTTATTTGGTTTTATTTCAAATAACCCATTCATTATATTTCCACCTAAGAAGTAGAAATCATTTTTAATAAAACTGAAAAGTGTATTAGAAAATCCATTTGAAAGATTATTGTCCGAATATTCTAATGGAAACCATTCCGATTGGTCAAAATCAAAATAGGTGATAAAGTTCCTCATTGACCAGAATCCATAACCACCAAATTTAAATATCGTATCATTCTTGAAAATAACTGGTGATTCAGACTGCATTCTATGATCGAAGGATTTGTCGATTCTGTAAAAAGACTCTCTCCCTTGTTTTTTATAAACTTCACCCCCTCTAATACTTACAAAAAATGTTTGATCTTTATTAAATAATATCTTGTAATCATTAATGTCTTGATCAAAAAAAAACTGTTCATCTCTTACGAGATTTAAACTTTTATCAAATACAAGAAGTTTGTTTTGTGAGAATACTTTAATTGAATCTTTATGAGTAAGTAATTTAAACTCTCCTTCTATTTCTAATTTATGTTGAGAATAAATTAAAAATGGAGAAAATAACATTAATGTTAAATAAAATCTTGTCATTAAATAAATATACAATTTAAAATGCAGGTGTTTTATTTCTAAGTTGTTTAATCTAGATTTGAAGAATAAATTAATTAAAATGAATTATATTAGATTTATTTTATTGTTGATAATAACTACAATGATATCTGAGACATTGTATTCTCAATATTCTAATGATAACTTTGTTCTTTTTGAAAATCAAACCTATACTGCTTTTAACGGTAACACCTACAATTCTTATAGAATAGAAACCAATTATACTGTAGTTTACATAATAGATTCTCTTCTTGAAAATTATATGATAGAAGACAGATCAACCTTGACTAAAATCTTCGATCGTATCGATAAATACTACAAGTTTTATTTAGATAAAACAGGTTACGAACCTCCAGGAGGTAATCCACAATTCAATAACAAAACCAATGTTTTTTTTGGACCAACATCATGTGGAAGTGGTTGTGGATTATTAGGAACAAAAGGAATTGAATTAAGTGGTTTTTCAAACATTTACTTTACCATAAAAAATGATTTAAATGTTCAAAGAGATGTTATAATTAGTTATGAATTTGGAAGAAATTGGTTTAATTTTTCTAATAAACTTATCTATCCTGGTCCTTATGACGGTGATTTCACAAAAAATGGAGGATTTGCAGAAGGTTTTGCAGATACAATGTATTTAAACTCAACACGAGATATAATTACAGATACCTCTCAGATTGATTTAAATGAAACATTTCTTCAAATGAAAAGAAAGTTTTCGACTTTTATCGGATACTATTCAAATGTTGAAGCGAATCCGATCAATTCACTGTTCAATTGGGAGTTCACTGGAACACAAGATCCTAACCATGGTAGAGATGGGTATAATTTTTACGATGGATCATATCAAAATACTGTAATTTGGGGGATTTTTGAAGTTTTCGGAATAGATAACTTACTTCCAGACTTCATATCAAATTTAAATTCATTACCAAATGTATCTAATCCAGATCAATCTCTTGACAATCTTTCATTATCTATTGGGAGATCCTTAAACAAGAATGTATATCCATTTTTTAAAAATATATTAAAATTTGATATCTCAGATATTGTTAGAGATGAACTTAATACATATCCAAGTCTTGAAAATAGACTTATTACAGATAATGAAGTTCTTTGGTTTATTTCACCTCAAGATACTATCACACTTAGTATGAGAAGTCTTAACTATTTAAATGACAATGCTACATACAGAATTAAAAATGGGGATACAGTATTATTAGTTGAAGATAATGGAAACTTTCGTTTAGATTTTGGAATACTTGAGGGAAACACTGAACTAGATTTGATTTGTGAAATGGTTATTAATGGATATGTAGTTGATTCATATCCAACTAAATTAAAAATAAGAAATGATTTTAATCTTTTAGATTTTCCAGAAAAACTTTATTCATATTATCTATCCAATAAGATTTTCTCTAATAACATCCAAAACGATACTTTAGTTATGGAGAACATAGTCGTAGATAAGTTAGGTTATGGTAATGTGTTATATGACTTTGTTTTTTCTCAAAATAGGATTTACAAGTTATCAGCCAAAATAAAACACAATTCACTTGAGTATGATTCGAATACTTCTACATTAACTGTTGGTGAGTTACCTACTAGTGGGTATACATCCATAAGTTTTCAAACACCTCGTAGAAGTGATGGTACTCTTAGAGTGGGTTATGATCTTGGAGATTCTTCTAGTGAGGAATTTTATTATGTTGAAAAAATTGTTTCATCCTCAGACTTTATTCCCCCAGATAGAAAATATTTTACAGGACAGATTAATATTGAGTCAGTCGGTTATGGTAATAACGTGAAAATAAGTGAAATAAAGATTGAAGATATTACAGACACAGATGGAGATGGTATTCTGGATGTTGAGGATATGGTATTCAATTTACCCCAAAACAATTTTAGTATTTCAGTTGAAAGTCTTTCCTGTATTGGAGAAAATGACGGATCTATTTCAATAACAGTTGAAGATGAAGATTTGAATTATACCCTTCGAGTAAATGGAGATAATCCTGTTGATCTTAATTCATCCCAAGGATATCAACAAACCCTTTCAAATCTTTCTCCTGGGATCTATCAACTGTGTTTTACTGTAGAAGGAGAGAGTGGATATAACCAATGTTTTGATATCAATATTACCGAACCCGCTCCGTTATCAGCTTCTGCAAAAGTTAACAAATCCAGAAAATCAATTTCTTTCTCTCTAGATGGATCCGATCGATATACAATCGTACATAATGGAGTAGAAAGAGTATTTGATGTTTCAAACCCAGAGATACAACTCAAAAAGGGAGTAAACTTTATTGAAGTGAAGACCGATAAACTATGTCAAGGAACTTACACAGAAGAGGTGTTTATTAGTGAAAAAGTAGAATTCTATCCCAATCCTACAGTAGATTTAGTGAACTTATACATTCATGGAAAAGACAAAACAGTTGATTTAAAGATTGTTGATCGAGATGGGAATATCATTGGAATGAGTTGTAGTGATATTCAATCCAATAGAAAGGTTCAAGTCAACTTAGATCAATATCCCAAAGGTATTTATCTAATTCAAGCAAAAGGAGAAACTGTTCAGAAAACAATTAAAATCATAAGAGAATGAAAAAGTTAATCTTCTTGTCGATGTTAATGACTTCTATTGTAATGTTATCCTGTGGAGGTGGAAGTGATTCTGGAGATGATGATATAATTACTCCACCTGTTCAAACAGTAGATCCACCCACTCAAGCAACCTTGAATAGTCCTACAAACAATGAGGTATGTGAAGAAGGAACATCTGTTTCAGAAACAGAAAGTAGTGTCAATTTTCAATGGACATCGGGGAGTAATACAGATAGTTATGATCTTAGGATTACTAACTTGAATTCCAATCAAATCATAAACCAAACTAATATATCTCAAACCAATAAATCTGTCACTCTTAACAAAGGAACACCCTATTCGTGGAAGATTACTTCAAAGAGAAATGGAACTTCACAAACATCAGATTCTTCTACTTGGAAGTTTTATCTATCGGGTGAAGGAGTGAGTAGTTACCCACCCTATCCATCAACTCTTGTCTCTCCAACATCGGGATATAGTTTTCCGTCCAACACAACAGAGGTAGAACTTCGATGGGAAGGGTCACATTCTGAGAATCTATCCCTTACCTATGATTTATACATAGATACTACTGATGGATTACAAGATCCAAACTCTTCCAATCAAAACCTTACAACAACCACTAAAAGGGTAGAAGTAAGTTCAGGGAATAGTTATTACTGGAGAGTGAAATCTACGGATTCGAACAACAATAGTTCGTACTCGATTATCTATTCATTTAGGGTTGATTAACTGAATTCCTTTAAATCATACCCCACAAAACTCCTTCCCAACTTATCACAAACTCTTCCAACTGTACCACTACCCATAAAAGGGTCTAAAACTAATTCCCCTTCTTTAGAAGTTTGAAGAATTGGTAGAGTTATTATTTCCTCTGGAAAAGGAGCAGGGTGTTCTCCTTCGATATTCAACTTCTGTTAAACCTAACAGAAGTTATCTAATAGATGAGGTTTCTTGTAACTGAGAAATTACTTTTTCCCTAAATTCTAATCGGAGTGGTTTTTATATCGGGGTTAGTTTTTTTCTGTTAAAAATATCATATGATGATATATTTTATTATTTAAAAATATTTCGATTTAAAAAATAGATATTAATCCTATTATCCTTCTCCCATTTTTTTGAGAGAATTAAATCTTGATTTATCAAGTGATTTGATCTTTGATTTATTGAATCGATGAGAATATTTTTTAATCTATTTTGGTGTCCTATGTCCAGTGTCTCATTTTTAAGTATGTCTAAAAATTCATGGTTTTTAAGAATTTTATTCTCAAGAAGTTGTTTAACAACAATAATCCACTTCGGGTCTTTTGTGAAAAGGATTTTATCAATTAATATTTTGTCAGAAAATAAAATTATTTTTCTCTTTCTTTTTTTATACTGGTTTACCGTATAAAACAAAGAACACACTAAAAACAATCCAAATAGGAATTTATAAAAGGTAGAGTTAGAGTTGTAAAGGACGGAATAATCACTCCCTAATTTCTCATTGAAATCATTAATATTAAGTTTTTTGATTTCTGAAAGAGGGTTATTATCTCTTTCTTTAAAATAAATCTCATCCCCAATAACTCCAACTATGTGATGTACTGCAAATTCAATGTCAAAATAAACAGCGGTCATTTCAACGGGATTTAGGATGATTAATAAATTATCAAAGAAAATCCATATTCTGTCGTTAAGATTTAAATAATCATTAGGTGGATTAACAAGGTTTTCATTTAGATTCCCAAAAAACTTTTTACTTGAAAGTGTTGTTAAATTAATTTCATAACATTCATTAATTCTTTTTGTTTTTGAATGATCATTTTCATGATTTGTAAGTCCACCACAAAAGATTAAATTATCTTCAATTATTGCATGAAAGTTTATTTCACTTATTCCCTCAATAGGAAAATCACCTTTAATGTCTTTGGAAAACCATTCTTTATTTTCTTTAGAAAAATATATAATATCATCTCTTCTGTTAAAGAATCCGTAACCACCAAGAATATTTATTTGATCATTATGGAAAAAAGATAATGATCCAGTATGTAGTTTGTGATCATAAGAGTTGTCAATTCTTGTGATTTCATTATCAATCAATTGATACAGAAGACCTCCCGTTTTTTTATAAAAATAGATGTTATCAAAATTTAAAATGTGATATTTTGAAAAATCAATATTATCATTGTTAATGAGTAATTCTTTTGAACAGTAATCAACTTTATTATCACAAAAGAGATATAAAGAATCCTCTTTTATTTCATAAATATATTCGTCTTTAACAAAGAGATTAGGATCCTCCTTTTGAAATAAATTAATAATAAAAAAATGTGCAATTAAGACAATACGCATTGGTTTAAAATATGATGCATAAAGTTAATTGAAAAAAATCTTCTAATGGACTTTAACTTTATAATAATTAAATATGTAATTTATGAAATTAAGTGATTTTCAAAATAAGATAATAATTCTTATTAGTTTTAGTTTTTTTCTTGGAGGTGGTATTTACGCCACTCTAGACAACTCTCACACCACATTTAACATAGGCCTCTTTCTTTTTATATTGGGTGTCTGCTCACCATTTATCCTACCCAAATTAGAGGGTTCTATTAAAAATATCCCGGTTTGGTTGATAGAAAAATCTAATTTAATAGGTTTTATTGTGTGGTGGTTTGGTTTTAATGTTTTGTTCAATTATTATATTTATAAAGTTAATTTTGGTGTATTATATGTCCTTCTTTGGTTATCCTTTTTATTTTCATGTTTTAAACTTTTTAACACTAATATCAAAGATTTGAATTCAACCCAAAATCTACTAATGAAAATTTCTTTTGTAGGAGTTGTGTTTATTTCACTCGGAAGATTTGGATTATTGATTTTTTAAAACTTAACAAATTAGTCCATTAGATTTATCCGTTTGACAAAATTTAATATATGATTGGAATGATTACCTATGGTGATTATACTAAATGTAATATTAGATATACCTTTTATTAGATTAGTATGAGAATTATAAAATTGTTGTTTTTATCTTTTATTTTCTTCTTACCATCAAATTGTTCTAAGGTTAATAGTGAAAGTGGTATATGTCCCAATAATAATTGTTGGGTTAAACTATATACAGATTTTGAAGAAGATTCTAATGGATATCATAATGTTATACCTGAATGGTTTTCAGAAACATCAGGTAGATTTAACTTACATGTAGAATCTTCACCAACTATCGGAAGATGTCAATATAATGCTGTCACTGTTGTTAGTTCTAGATTTGATTCTGATACTTTTTGGGAAGTAGAAAGTGGTTTGTCTTTCACTTTTGGATTATACAATCCTTTTGAGAGTTTGTATACTCAACAAGGGAATATTATAAAGGTAAGAGATACTACAGTAACCTTAAGTTATTTTCAAGGTGAAATCATCCCTATAGTTCAAGAAACCTCTGTCTATCATGATGTAAAGGATAAAATGGAATGTTATGGTTGGGATAATCCTAAGAGTGGAACAACACCTATAGAAACTGGAAATTGTGTTTTGTACTCAAAGAGAATTATAGGACCGTTGATTAGAGAAATGATTGGGGATACAATAAAAATTTACTCTAAAACCTATTTTGATTGTGGAGAAGATTTTAAAATTATTAAAGATTCATTAAATGTAATTATTAAATAAACTGATTCAAATCATACCCCACAAAACTCCTACCTAACTTATCACAAACCCTTCCAGTAGTTCCACTACCCATAAAAGGGTCTAATACAAATTCAAACTCTTTAGATGTTTGAAGAATGGGTAAGCTTATAATTTCTTCAGGAAATGGAGCGGGGTGTTCTCCTTCAATATTTAACTTCTGTTAGATTTAACAGAGGTTGAAATATAATAACTTCAGTGGGATTCTTGACTTAAAATTATAGAAGCATCGTATTGTTAGATTTAAAGGGAACCCAGTTTTTGATTATATTTAAGTAATTAAATTATCCTATGAGACTTATATTAAGTTCACTTATACTGTTATCTATTCTTTCATGTGGAAAAGAAAGTCCTGTAGTTACAGATCCTGTTATTAGTTACACATTAACTGTAAGTTCTGGAACAGGTGGAAGTGTTAGTTCTCCTGGGGGTTCATATGAATCTGGATCCCAAATAACTATTACAGCAACTCCAAATCAAGGTTATATTTTTACAGGCTGGTCTAATGGTTCAAATGATAATCCATTGAATCTAACGGTTAATTCAAACCAAACGGTTACTGCTAATTTTAGTCTGATACAGACTAATCCTCCTTTTGTCTCTAAATCAGAAAGATATTCTGCAATTAATGAAACTACAGGCTATTTCAATAATCAAAATAACTTTTATAGATATACGACCGATAGTCTTGCAAGAAGTTTAGGTTACGAAAAAGACAACTGTTCTTTTTATTGGTTCTCTACAAGTGATCAAGTCACTTATGATTTTAACAATGATGGGTATTTAGATTCAGTAGGTTTTCAATATCATTCAGGAGGATGTGATGCTCCGACCTATGGATATGAAACAGGTGTATTTGCGGTGCATAATGATTTTTTCAATGGAGGTTCTGTCCAATATTTTGAAACAGATCTAAGATGGGTTGCAGGCGATTGGGAATTAAATGATATTGACGGGGATGGGAATTTCGAAATATCCGTGTGGAGTTGGAATAGACATGAAAGTGAAGATTTTCCTCAAAAGGATGTTGTAATTCTAACCATTGATTCAAATTTAAACCTTACGGAAAGACAACTTGAATTTACGGGTTATGATTTTCACAATGGAAGTTCAGGAGATGTAGATAATGATGGTGATATAGATTTAGTCAAATGGTCAATTGGAAGTACTAATTTAAATCAAAAATTCCCCAAAATTCTTATAAATGATGGTTCAGGTAATTTTATAGAAGAACAACTATTAGAAAATCAGCAAGAATTTGAATCTCAATACATAGGTGGTTGGGCATCATCAGTTAATGATTTGTTTGACCTAAACGGTGATGGATATCTTGATATTATTGTTGGATTTAATTTCGGTAATTTTGATCCTATCTCCTCCCCAGTAAGTATGCATGAATATTTTGCTGACATTGTTATCCTATGGGGTAGTAGTTCAGGTAAGTTCAACACTAACAACATGACAATTCTTAATAATTCAAATTATAGAAATACTCTTCAATTACATTCGGGATCAGCATTCTCAGATTATGATATGGACGGTGATATTGATTTAATTACTACTTCAATGGATAATGATTTTAGGTTTATTATCAATATTTTTCAAAATAATGGAGATTTGACGTTTACAGATGTAACCGAAAGAGATTGTGACATCTGTTATGATAATGGAGAATATTTTTCTCATTTTTATAGACTTTACTCAATAGATATTGATAATGATGGGGATTATGATTTAGTTCCCGGGGATGTTAACTCTTGGGCATGGGATGGTGCAAATAATCAGTATGTAGAATTCCTCGATAATCTGCATTGGGAAAATGTAGGAGGTAGATTTGAAATTAGAAAAGAAAACTAATACCCCTTTAAATCATACCCCACAAAACTCCTACCTAACTTATCACAAACCCTTCCAGTAGTTCCACTACCCATAAAAGGGTCATATATTAAATTAACTTCTGTTAGATTTAACAGAAGTTTTTTCAAAGAGGAGGTTTCTTATAACTGAGAAAACACTTTTCCCCTAAACCCTAATCGGTAGGGGTTTTATAT
>Ga0209716_1003192_pt1 | contig 10248 bp, 2 predicted proteins | sample COGITO_mtgs_1205_FD_184811 | JGI IMG/M metagenome (GOLD analysis project Ga0209716, IMG submission 184811) | Pelagic marine microbial communities from North Sea - COGITO_mtgs_120531 (SPAdes) (version 2) | ecosystem: Environmental > Aquatic > Marine > Epipelagic ...
CTTGAAGCAGTGAAGATCGCTAGTGAAAAAGGAATTACGATTTCTACGGACTTGAACTACCGTGCCAAGCTTTGGAAGTATTGCGACGATGCGCACCGTGAAAAAATCATGACAGAGCTTACCTCCTACTGCGACATTGTATTGGGTAATGAAGAAGATGCGGAGATGCACTTTGGTATCAAGCCTGAAGGACTAAAAGTACAAACACAAGGGCATGATGTAAAAGCCGAAGCGTTTTTGTCTGTGTGCAAGCAAATGATGGAGAAGTTCCCTAAAGCTAAAAAAGTTATTACAACTCTCAGAGGTTCAATATCAGCCTCACATAATACTTGGGCTGGCGTATTGTATGACGGAAAGACCATGTATGACACCACCCAGTATCAAATCACGGACATTGTAGACCGTGTAGGTGGTGGCGACTCGTTTATGGGTGGACTTATTTATGGATTACTAAAATATCCAGACAACGACCAGCACGCACTAGACTTTGCTGTGGCAGCCTCTTGCTTAAAGCATACCATAAAAGGTGATGCCAACCTTGTGACGGTAGCTGAAGTAGAAAAACTCATGGGTGGCGACGCATCAGGTCGTGTAGCCCGTTAAACCAATAGATATGGCACAGTTTACAAGAATAGAAGTAGCACAAACGATGAAAGAGAGCGGCATGGTGCCTCTTTTCTTCCACAGCGATGTGGCAGTAGCTAAAAAGGTGCTCAAAGCCTGCTATGATGGCGGCGCACGTCTTATGGAGTTTACCAATCGAGGGGATTTTGCCCTTGAGGTATTTACAGAACTTACAAAGTATGCGATTAAGGAACTCCCTGGCATGATTATGGGCGTAGGATCTGTAACAGATCTAGGAGCTGCATCGGCTTATATGCTTAACGGCGCCAACTTTGTGGTAACTCCCGTGCTCAGAGAAGACATTGCCATGGTGTGCAACCGCAGAAAAGTTCTGTGGTCTCCGGGTTGTGGCTCACTCACCGAAATTGCAAAGGCTGAGGAACTCGGTTGTGAGATTGTGAAGTTATTCCCGGGAAGTACCTATGGACCAGGCTTTGTAAAAGGCGTTTTGGCTCCTCAACCATGGACAAGTATTATGCCTACTGGAGGCGTAAGTCCAACAGAGGAAAACCTCAAAGGCTGGTTTGATGCAGGCGTTACTTGCGTAGGTATGGGTTCAAAACTTATGGCTAAACATGCAGATGGCTCATTTGATTATGCAACAATTGAACAGCAGACTAAACAAACATTGCTACTTATATCTTCTTTTCGAAAATAATCAATTAGGGTTCATGTTTGAGGTTGTTTTTTCAAATCATCCTCAAAAGAGTTCGACTTCACCCCGTTATTTTATGAAAAAATTGTAAGTTTTGATTCGAAAATAGGTCAATTGGGACTACTATAAACTAATGATTTGTTGAATTTAAAGGTTGATTAAATCCTTATCAAAAAAGTTCGACTTTACTCCCTTGTCCTCCACTATTTACCCCCGATATCTGAATTTTTTCGGGGTTTTGTTTTTTTGCTGGGTTGTATGCTGGGTTGTTCGGTCTTTTTTAGCTAATTAATATTTTTCCATTTCTGATAAAAATTTCCCAGGAATCATCTTATTGGGATCAAATAAGTCATATTGTATATCCTTATCACGAATCTCAATTTTTCTAAAAGCTAGTCCCAAAACCAGTGTATTGAATAATTCGCGGCGCAATAATTTTATTTTGTGCACTTTTTTGCTTCAAATCTAAGGTCCAATCTCGACTGCGTCCACTGGGTTCTCTCACCGTGGTAACGCCATGGGCCAGCCACAATTTAAATACATAATCCCAATCTGCGCCTTGTGATACTCCCCCAATATGGCCGTGCATATCGATAAAACCAGGGAGTAAATACATTCCTTCGGCATTGATTTCTTTTCCGCCTACTTTTAACGCTGGTCTTCTTTTATCACTAATCTCAACCCCAGGGTAACCCACTGTTTTTACCTGAGTAATTACATTTTTTTCTACAACTACATCTACTGGTCCAAGTGGTGGAGCACCATTCCCATTGATTAAAGTCACTCCTCTAATAATTAATTGATCAAAAGGCCCTTCGGCTAATTGTGCTTGTAAGACTATTCCAGTAAATAAGGATAGTGCAAAAAATAAAAGGGATTTTTTCATTTTGTATTGATATAGGACTAAAACTATAAAAAAAAGATGATACACAATGGACTATGTTGATTTTTACACTTGGCATGATTTATGCCTAATAATTATTTACTATTTTTATATATAGTTAGTGCAATCGTATATGGGAATTAATTCTACGCTTAAAAATGCTTTTTTATTCTGTTTACTGCTCATTTTTATGGGGAGCATTTCCTATGCTCAAAATGATTTCGACAAACCTGTCTTAACTGAATTTTCAATTTCGCCTTCTCAAGTTGATATTAGTTCTGGGGGAGTAACCGTCACAGCTTCCATTAGGGTTTCTGATACTTCTGGAATCACTACCCCTACAGGAGGACCAGAAGTTTTTAGCACAAATATTATTGGAAACTATATTCGCTTCTCTACCTGGACACTTATTCAAGGAGATACATTTAATGGAGTTTATGAAGCCACCGCCTTGATCGATCCAACTAAAGTACCATCGGGAGATTTTAGTGTAGACGAAGAAAGAAATTCCTTTAAAGATAACGTAGAACTTTCGCCAGATGGAATTCAAAATGTAACCTTAAGCGTAATAAACTACTATGGCACTCAAGCACCTACCAATGGAGACGGAACATTAGAAAACCCCTACCAAATTCAAACATTTGGAGATCTCTGGTGGATATCTCAAGATAGTGGTCGTTGGGGATATCATTATATTCAAACTGCAGATATTGATGCATCATCATCTTCTTACCTTGACTCTGGAAAAGGTTTTAAGCCTATAGGAAACACAAACACAAAATTCACTGGGTCTTATGACGGTCAAAATTTTTATATTGATAATCTATTTATTTCGAGGGCGCAAAATACTGAAGTCGGATTTTTCGGATATGTAGAAAATGGGACTTTAAAAAATATTTACCTGTATAAACCAAATATTACTGGAGATATTAGAGTTGGTGCTGTTGTAGGAGAACTAGTGAACATTTCTAATCAATTTTTATCTAACCATGTCGAACAAGGATATGTTTTAGGAAACACTACAACAGGTGGTTTAGTTGGTAGGTTAGGATCCTATTCTCATGTTAATGAATCTTCATACACAGGGACAGTTACTGGATATCCATCAAGTCAAAATTTTACAGGTGGGGGAGATCCAAAAAATATTGGAGGAATAATAGGCAAAATCAAACCTAATGGTGTTCTAAAGAAAAGTTTTTTCGAAGGATATGTCTATGGAGTATCCTATGTTAGTGGAATAGTGGGCACAAATTCCGGTAATGAAATATCGAATTCATACTCTATCGGAAAAGTCATAGGAGAAAATGTTTTTGTAGGTGGAATCTCAGGAAGTAGTGGATTCTTTAATAGTAGTAGTGGAAGGATTCATAATTATACATCAACTGTAGTACAATCTATTGCTAATTCTAGTTTAGTTGGACCTATTGTTGGAAATCAAGCCACTTCATCAGGATATTCATATGAAGGCGCAGATAATTTTTGGAACTCAACTAAAAATAACTTAACTAGCGCGGGGGGGAACATTGACTTTCCCAAGTCAACTGAAGAATTAAAAACCACATCAACATATACGGATGAAGGATGGGATTTTGACAATACCTGGATGATTACGGGAAATTTGAATGACGGTTACCCTATTCTTAGAGGAAATAACGAGTTAAATCTGCAAAATATTGATTTTGACTACAGTACAAATCAATTAATTATTGAATTAACGACTCCCATTTACAAAACAGGTGAAAACCCTCCTACAACCAATGATTTTATTTTCAGTCTAGAAGACCCTAATAGTAATGTTACAGGGTCAACGGCCTCGCTGGTTAGTTCTACTGCCTTAGATTTAACCATTTCTTCAGATTTAAAAACCATGAGCTTAACCGTTTCTTTTACAGGAACATTTGATGGAGATGAAGAATTGAAAATGTCTCCTTCAGAAGAAGAAGAAGAAGAAGAAGAAGAAGATATTTATATTAGTTATTATCTATCACAAGACAATTTAAGACCTACCCTATTATCACTTACCAGTAACGCTGTAAACAACACTGTACAAGTTTCTGACTCAATAATCATTACAGCAAACTTTTCTGAATCGATGGCCAGTACGCCTAGTTTGATATTATCAACATCCCCACCTACTGTTGTTGAAATGAGTTCATCTAATTATGGAGAAGAGGCGTTGAATCAATTTAATACAACTAGTGGATCTGGAGCTGGAGGGACAGATCAATGGCAATCTTTTACGGTAAGTGAAACCGGACAATTGTCTAAGGTGGCCTGGAGAATGGCCAACCCAGTTACAGACGGAGCTCCTCAACCCATTTCTATAAAAGTTTATCGTGGAGAAGGCATATCTGGGACACTTGTGGCAGAAAGTAATGGGTTATTTACTCCTGCTTACAACGACGAAAACGGAAATTACATCTCTAGTGAATACATCTTCTTTGACCTAAGCGCAGATAATGTCAATGTTAGCGCTAATGAAACCCTGAGTATTCGACTTACCCTTACCGATGGAAATCAAAATGTAGGATTCTTAGATTTAAGTACAGATAACCCCTATGCTGGTGGTCGCGGAAGCAATGACAGCAACTGGGATTATTTATTTAAAACCTATGTTAGACCAATCGCAAGTGGTTCAGAAAATTGGAATTATCAATGGGTAATCCCTCCCACCAATCTAACGCAGATTTCTGCTACAGTTTCTGCTTCTGATTTAGCAGGAAATGCATATTCTGAATCAACAAGTTTAACGCTTAATTTAGTTTTAGAAGAACCAACAGTCGTGATAGAAAGTAATGATCTTGATGGTATAGTTGCCTACAATCAAGTAGTATCCATCACAACGACTTTCCCTACAGAAATGCAGGATTCTCCAACACTTTCTATTACAGCGAGTGATACTTACAACAACCAATATTTAGCCTTAGTTGACAATGTTACCCTAACAGCCCTAAACACTTCTACTTGGCAATACAGCTGGACGGTCAATACAACTAATACATTTGATCATGTGTCAGTATCTGTATCTGGAACAAGTAGTTATGGTATACCCTATTCTGACACTACAAGCTTGAGCCTAACGATTGATAATAATCCCCCAGGAATAGAGTCATTAAACTACCTCTCTGGCTCAAATAGTATAGCATTAATTTTTAATGAAGGAGTATATAGTAGTTTTACTAATAATAATGCAACTGCATCTATCACAACTGCTAATTTTGATCTGACCTTGAATGGTGGAACAGCTCAATTAGACAATGCACAACCCTCAAGTATTACCAGCAGCGGAACTTCTTACATCTTAAATCTTTCCCTTAGTGGATTTATTAATGGAGAGGAAGAACTTTTTATAAACATAGCATCGCCAATTTACGACGTTGCTGGAAATGAACTAAGTGTAGATCAAAACAGTTACAGTGTTTACCTTGAAGACAACACAGCACCATATATCGCAAGTAGTGTTTTAGGTAATGATAACAGTACCGTTACCCTCAATTTTAGTGAAATGCTTTCTGGAACTTCAATGACAAACTTTGATAGTTCTACTGCTAGTTATACACAAATCAATATCCCCACTAAAACCACCGCAACTGGAAGTTGGGAACCCTGGACAGTAGACCTTGAAGTAATTATTCCAGAGGGATATATCGTCACCAAAGTAGGCTTTGATTTTGAAGCTAAAGATCAAGGTTGGGGTGGAACGAACGCGAACGCCACCATTAAACTTAATAATACTGAAATAGGGAAAGCCCAACTTACTCACAGTTTTCAGAATTTCAACATAGAAAAAACAGGTGGTTTCCCCGACTTCAATTATAACGGGGTTAATGAATTAAAGTTTTACTTTATGGGATGGCCTGGGTGGAGTTCAAACACAAAAAATGGGGTTTTTAAAATTTACTATTCACCAGTAAATATTGAAGCAAATGACTTTAGTCTTTCCCTTAACGGAGGTACAGCAAGTCTTTCTAGTACTACCCCCTCTTCTATTGTTGTTAGCGATACAAAAATTATTCTAGAAATTCCCATAAATGGAATAGCGAATGGAGAGGAGGTCCTTGGTATTAGTCCCGCGGGAAATAGTTTATACGATTTTGCCGGAAATGTCGTTTCGCCTACCACTGTAGAGTTTTCTCTTTATGATAAAGTTGCTTCATTTATCACCTCTTCTACTCTAAGCGACACCAATACTCAAGTCCTGGTTAACTTTAGCGAAGAACTCCATATATATTCTAATTGGTCAAATAACGAACCCAATGATTCAGGAACAGAAAACTTCGCTAACCTGACTCCTGAAGGAACTTTTAACGACAACAGAGCTGGTAGAACATTCCCGTCAATAATTGAGGTAGATCAAATTAGATCAAGCTTAAATGACTTAACACATATTGGAAGTTTTAATGGTCACAGCTATTTTAAATTAGAGACTTCCTACACTTGGGAAGATGCTAAAACAATTGTTGACGGATTAGAAACAGGCTATCTCACTATTATTACTTCTGAAGAAGAAAAAGAATTCTTAAAAAACCAATCCTTAGGAGCTATATGGATTGGGTTATATCAAGACTTAAGCGATCCCAATTATAGCGAACCTTCTGGTGGATGGAAATGGGTAAATGGCACCCCTGCTAATATGGATGGCTTTAACCTTAATGCAATTAAATTATCCATCGTAGGAGGTACGGCTAGTTTAACAACAACAACCCCGCCAACAGTAACAGAGGTTAATACCCTAACCTATATAGTTGAATTACCCATAGAAGGAGATGTTTCTGGAGATGAATTAGTTATTATTGATATTGTTGAAAATAGTTTGTATGACATGGCAGGTAATCCACTTTCTTCTTTTCAAACTAATAATACGGTGCAATTAAAAGACACTTCTCAACCTGTATTTAGCTTAACTGATGATCAAACAGACAATCAACTTTCAGGAAATGAAACTGTAGCAATTTTAGCCACTTCAAATGAGCCACTAATTGCTGCTCCCGTTCTGATTTTTTCTAATCAAACTAGCGCAACCATGTCAACTACTAACTCTGCTACACAATGGCGGTATGAATGGACTGTCCCAACCGACTACAATGGCACTTTAAGCGTGACTATTTTAGGATATGACGAAGAAAATAATGCTAATAGCGATAATGCTTCTTTGAGCTATGTAATTGACAATACTTCAGCGAATGCTGAAATAACAACAAATCAAATAGATGCTTTCTTAAAGGCTGGGGAGAGTATTACAGTCACTACAACTTTTGACGAAGCCATCTTGGGAGATTGTATTGTAACTGTTAGTGGCTTAAATACGAATACTATTATTACAATGAGTGCTACCTCCTCGTCTTTGTGGTCAGGAAATTGGGAAATTCCAGCAAATTGGCCTGAAGGTGTTTTTGCAATCATTATTGACACTGCAAATGACACTTCAGGTAATGCCTATACTGGTAATGCTAGTGTATCATTTACCTATGACACCACCTCTCCTTCTGTAGTTCTTGAATGGGATAGCGAAGAAACTGCTTTTAGAGGTGGAGAAGTTGTAACTTTCAAGGCAACATTTAGCGAAGCTTTAGGGGCTGCACCTAAAATGAGTATAGATCAAATTCTACTGCCAACAGAATTTTCGGCTACCGTAAGTGACAGCTTTTGGCAATATGGCTTCTCTGTTCCTTCTGGACTTAACACTACTACTTTTATTAGTATTAATGGTTTTGACAAAGCAGGGAATGAAATGCAATACAGCTATCCCAATTATATTACCATTGATAGTAAATCTCCTATTATTGAAAACCTTAGTTTGTCTAGCGACAACAAGACTTTACAATTAATCTTTGATGATATTATTTACAACGATCAAGGAAGTTCAACTCTGACATTAGATAGCTTCTCTTTTACTATAAATGGAGGTTCGCTCAATCCAAATGATATTATCATCTCCAACATTAATGTAGATCAAAAAACAGTTAGACTAACACTAGACTACAATAACAGCGCTAGCGGAGAAGAAACTCTCTTCTTAGAAATAAAGGAAGATCAGTTATTCGATCTCGCTGGAAATGCCGTTTCTAGTCAACAAGCAACGAATAGCTTTCAGCTAAACGATACTACTGCTCCATATTTAACAGCTATTACGCTAGTAGAAGAAAAAATCATACTGCTAACTTTTAATGAAGAAGTCTCTGCAAGTGAAAATACCACATCTAGTCTCAACAAGGCTAATTTTACTCTTGCTTCAGATCAAGCCTCCTCGACTGCCATCGCGAGCGAAGCAGACGAAGTAATTCAAAACGGTAAAGTGGTAGAAATCAAATTCAACCTTTTAAGTCCTATTAGCAGTGGGGAAAAATTAGTTGTTCAACTCGCTACGCAAATCTTTGACCTCAGCGGTAATGCAACAGATACACTTTACATCAACAATCAAGTAGAATTAATTTTAGATCGAGATCAAGACGGTGTAATAGATGAATTAGATCAATGCTCAGATACAGCAGCTGGACAAGCAGTAGATGAAAATGGTTGTAGCTTTAATCAAAGAGACGATGACCTAGATGGTGTTAACAATGGACTTGACAAATGTCCAGAAACCCCAGAGGGAGAAACCGTAGATAATGATGGATGTACCGCTTTACAACGAGATCAAGATCAAGATGGAGTTGATATCGCCATTGACGAATGTCCAGAAACCCCTAATGGTCAAATTGTTGATGAAAAGGGTTGTGGAGTTCAAGACCAAGATCAAGATTTGGATGGTGTACCCAATGACTTAGACGAATGTCCAGATACGCCAATTAACGAAAAGGTAGATGAAAAAGGCTGCGCCGAAATTCAAATTGACAGTGACCTTGATGGTGTCCCCAACGAAGATGATGCTTGTCCAGAAACTCCCTTTGGCCTTTCGGTAGATGAAAAAGGCTGCAGCGAAAAAGAGGCTGAAATTCTAGAAGAACAAGGAGACGATGATCTAGACGGGGTGATCAATATCTTAGATAGATGTCCAGAAACCCCTTCTTGGATCACGGTCGGCTTAAATGGTTGTTCTATTAATGAAGCTGCTATTATTGCTATTACAGATGAAGATTTTGATGGTGTTGATAACGAAAAAGACCTTTGTCCCAATACAGAAAAAGGGGCAATAGTTAACGCCTTTGGTTGTCCATTAAGCGAAATTGATAGTGACTTTGATAAAGTAAGTGATGATATCGATCGTTGCCCCAATACCCCAGTTGGTGAACAAGTGGATGAATACGGTTGCTCTGAGTCGCAAAAAGAAAACGATACTGATTTAGACGGCGTAGAAAACCATATAGACCGTTGCCCTAACTCTCCCTTTGGAGAAGAGGTAGATAAAAATGGTTGTACCCTTGCAGAAGCAGAAGCTGATCTTGATTTAGACGGAGTCCTTAATGAAGATGATCTATGTCCCGATACTCCACTAGAAGAGGAAGTTAATAAAAACGGATGTTCTCAAGCACAAAGAGACGACGACAACGACGGCGTCCCTAATGGTCTTGATCGCTGTGAAGACACTCCTGAAGAAGAGAAAGTAGACCAATATGGTTGTTCAGAAAATCAATTGGATACAGACGATGATAATGACGGAGTCAAAAACAGTTTAGACAAATGTCCTAACACTCCAGAAGGTGCTCCGATAGACGAAAATGGATGTCCATTTAAGGCTGCTAAAATATACAGTATAAGCTTTGAACAAATCGAAAATAAACGTGACGATGATGTTTCTAACGTTAATATTCTCCTAGGAGAAATCGTAGTAGAAGACACGAATAAAGCAGAAAACATATTCGACAATACCGTTAAGTTAACCATAGCCGAGGGTCAAGACAGTGCACTCTTTAAACTTGAAGGAAGACAACTTTATTTGATTGGAGGACTTGATTTTGAAGAAAATACAGTCCATAAATTCACCCTTCAAGCAACAAATGACAAAGGGATTGTTAGCACAAAAGAAATAGTCCTTAAGGTATTAGATATTCCTAACACTCAAAAGGTCGCTAATTTTGAAGTAGCTGTATTCAATGTCGAAAACGAATCAACAGGTGCCAAAGTTAATTATACCCGCTATTTAAAT
>Ga0209716_1003212_pt1 | contig 10213 bp, 12 predicted proteins | sample COGITO_mtgs_1205_FD_184811 | JGI IMG/M metagenome (GOLD analysis project Ga0209716, IMG submission 184811) | Pelagic marine microbial communities from North Sea - COGITO_mtgs_120531 (SPAdes) (version 2) | ecosystem: Environmental > Aquatic > Marine > Epipelagic ...
CTCTTATGTATACGGTGGGGTTCTTTCAGATAAATTTCGACCTAAAATATTAATCGCTTTATCGCTCTTTTTTACTGCTTTAGGGGGGCTTGTGTTAGTTACCTATCCCTCCTATTTTATGCTACAACTCCTATGGGGGTATTGGGGTTTCACAACGGTCTTTTTATTTTGGGGTGCCATGATAAAAGCGACGCGTGTATGGGGCGGTTCAAAAAGTCAAGGGGAAGCTTTCGGATTGTTAGATGGAGGGAGAGGTTTGGTAGCCGCCTCTATAGGTACTTTAGGAGTGCTTATTTTTTCTCTATTTTTAACAAATGACATTGAGTTGGCTAGCTTGCCTGAACGTAAAAATGCCTTCAGATATGTGATATTATTCTCGTCATTTATTGTATTCTTAACAGGAATCCTTGTAATTGTTTTAATGAAATCAAGTCAAGAGGGGGTTACAAACAAGAATGCTGCTTTACTCCCTAATATCAAATCTGTTTTAAAAATAAAATCCGTTTGGCTTATCATGTTCATCATCATCTCTGCATATGTTGGCTATAAAGTAACCGACATCTACTCGCTCTATGCCTCTGATGTCATGAATTTCAATAATTTAGAAGCTGCAAACATAGGGTCCTTACAAATGTATCTCCGTCCACTAGTGTGTTTGCTAATTGCATTGTTTTCTGATAAGAAAAGGTATGTTCATATAATTATCATTGGTTTTATCATTATGTTAATTGGCGCTTTCATCTTTTCATTAGGAATCGTTCAAGTAAACATGAATTATGTATTTTTCTTTTCCTTAATTGTGGTCGCTACAGGAACCTATGCTATTCGTGCTTTATACTTTTCTCTTATGCAAGAAGGGCGTATTCCACTCGTATTGACAGGAACTGCGGTAGGAGTCATTTCTGTTGTTGGATACACCCCTGATATATTTGCAAGCCCAGTTATTGGCTACTTATTAGACACATACCCCGGAATCATTGGACATCAGTATGTGTTTTCGATGCTTGTTGTTTTTTCAATAGTAGGGCTGTGGGCCTCGATTAAATTTGCCAAATTAGTCACTAGTTTTGAGTACTATTCTTGAATTTACTGTATAAGAAAGAGTCACCATTTTTGATGACTCCTTTGTCGTGTTCTCAATTGAAATATCTTTTCAAAAAACGGCTACCATTAAACAAAGATTATTTTAAGTCACTATGGAGTCGTTTTAAGAGTCAATCAAGATACTTGAAAGGACAAACCATACACTCTTTTAGACACTCTGTAGCTATAAATCTTTAAAAAAACAGGGGCTATAACCAAGCTACAGAGGGTGATGGGGCATTCCTCTATAAATGTAAGCAACCTATTTACGTGGTTTAGAACTCCCTGAATTGAAGGAAGATGGCATCCTATGGTTTATAGGAATAGACGATTAAAAAGCTTTTTAAAGTAGTGCAGGAAAAGGTGCAAGAATTAAAGCTACAGCAACTACAACGCCCAGAACAATATATGAATATCTATTCAATCCTGTAATCATATGAAACCTCTTGTAGTGTTTCTTGTTCTTAATGATTTTGCCGTTATTGTCAAAAATGACGGTTCTATTACTTTTTTTTGAACTTGTATAATTATAAATCCATATTTCTTGTTTTACTTGATTTTCAATCTTTGAAGGGTTGCCATACTTTGACCGGATTAATTCTTTAGCATTATTACTTTTAGCATACAAAGGCAAGTTGATCGTTTTTGGCGAGTTGAAAAGAGTTGGCGCGCAGCTGTATCCAAAAAAGAGAACTGAAAGAATAAGAAGTTTTTTCATAATTAAGTTAGTTTAAACAAATGTAAGCAATGTAAATTTTACCTATCTACTTAGTTTAGAACTCCTGAATTGAAGAAAGAGGATAGGCCTCTGATCAATTTTGAAAAAATAAAAATTAGTTGTAAAAAAAATTATTTTTATGTATTTTGTGCACCATTAAAAAATTAATTTACACAAATCACAATATTTACATTATGAAAAAAATAGCTTTTAGAATCTTGTTATTATCATTTGCAGGAATAATAATTTCATGCAACAAAGATGATAATTCTAATGAACCAGATACAAATGATTCAGCAGATACTCCAACAGTCTATGAAGGCTGGACCTTACAATGGAATGATGAATTTAATGAAGCCCAAATAAATACGAATAACTGGAACTATGAGTTAGGTGACGGAAGAGATTATGGATTGCCTATTGGTTGGGGGAATGATGAAAAGCAAATTTATACATCAAATAGTGAAAATTCAAGTATCATAGAAGATGAAGGGGCTTCCGTTTTAGCGATAACAGCACTTGAAGATAATTCAGGAGGCTATACTTCTGCAAAACTAACGACACAAAACCTTTTTAGCATGCGCTTTGGTCGTATTGAAATAAAAGCAAAAATGCCTAGAGGACAAGGCTTATGGTCTGCCATTTGGTTGCTAGGAGATAATAAAGATCAGATTGACTGGCCAGGATGCGGAGAGATAGATATTTTAGAAGTCCTAGGGAACGAGTCCTCAAAACAGTATTCAACTATTCATTTTACTGACGATGAAAATAAACATGGTGAAATACAAAGAAGTTCTATCAAATCTCCAGACTTTAGCTCTTCTTATCATGTATTTACTTTGGATTGGACTCCTGAATCGATCACATTTAATGTAGATGGCAATACGCTAAATACAATTTTAATTGAAGATGATATGAAGGAGTTTCTTCGCAGTTACTTTTTAATTCTGAATGTTGCTGTAGGAGGCTATTGGCCTGGTGAACCTGATGAAACAACCGTTTTCCCTCAAACAATGTATACAGATTATATTAGAGTATACGCTAAGAATGGTTTTCAGGCTCCAGATGCTCCCGTTTTGAATATTGAAGAAGAAACTGTGGGACAACTAATAGAACAAACAATAGCAGAACATGCCATACAGGACGGATTTACAGATCTTGGTCCTTTAGAGGTAGTTGTATATGGTCCTGGAGCACCAGAAGTAGTATCCTCTGACACCGCGATTGACGGAGATGCTAGTTTGGTTTTTAATTTTCCAGGTGAAAATTGGGGTGGTGGATATCTTCAGCTTGAGACCTCTAAAGATATTAGTGCTTTTACAGCGCTTAAATTTTCACTAAACAAGCCTGATTCTTTAGTAAATTGTGAGATAAAACTTGAATCTGTTGCAAGTGATGCTTTTGTTTACCTAGCAGATTATACTGGAACTGAACTTACCGATGGATTTGTAGAGTATACGATTCCATTGGCTGATTTTTCAGGCTTAAACAATACGGGACTAACAATTCCATTTTCTATGTGGAATCCTCAGGGTTCCAATGGAGCATATGTTAAAGCAACAGTACTAATCGATAACATTTACTTCTCGATGTAAACAAATCAAACCATGTCATCGGTTTAGTAAGTGACAATCTAATCTACTTGAACAAGGACAAACACTATACTCGTATAGACACGCTGGTACTATAAAAATCTTTAAAAGAACTGGTTATAACCAAGCTACAGAAAGCGATGGGACATTCCTCTATAAATGTAAGCTAACCTATTTAAGAGGTTTAGAACTCCCTGAGTTAAAGGGAGAGGATAATGCCTATGGTTTGGGTTTGTTGTAGTTTTTTAAATTTTCTATTATACTTTCTGAATTAACAATAATTTCTTTTGTTAATGCTCTTAAGCCTTTAGCACTATGCGATAGTAATTTTACATTCAATACATATTCCTTATCAACAGTATTAATAATTTCATATATCACTTCTGTATCTCTATTTAAATCAATTAAATCATTGGGAAGTAAAAAATGTAATTTACAATATGTGCCAATCTCACGAAATTTTTCAAAGCTTAATTTCAACTCCTGATATTTCATTCGATATAAATTGTTTATCTCATTAACTAACTCATAAGGAAGATTGTTCCATAATTTTGTGTTTGACAGGCTATTATAAATAGGCGAAATTGCATTGAAATATGGAGTGTCAGATCCCAACAACCTTAATACGCGTTTTAGATCAGTTGTATCAATTTTTTTTGTAGTTTCCCAAGTGTTTATAACTCGTTCAGCTCTTTCTATCCCTCTATTAATAACTCCAATATCATATTTGTTCTCATTCTTTTTATTTTCTATATCTCTAATCAATATATTTACTAAATCCTTTTCAATATTATTTTCTTTTACAGATTCACTCCAATTATTCAACCAAAAAGAAACAGATATACCCATTACTATCACTAAGAATTCGAGGGAGTATTTAAGTAAATATTTTTTCATAATTTATATTATTCTCAAAGATAACAAATGTTAGTTTAACTTACTCAAGAGGTTTAGAAATAGCAGAATTAAAAGAAGAAAAGTTGCCTATGGTTTCGTTAGTAATTCAATTTTTTTTTATTAATTCTTTTATCCGCCATAAATAAGATTCTTTCATATTTTAAAATAAAGTGATATTGAGAGCAGAAAGATTACTTTGGCATCTCAAATCGTTCAAAAACTGTAGCTGAAATCGTTGAAGCTGCATCACGAATTTTCGCAGCTTCTATATAATCAACCTGAGAGAAGAAGTGTTTAAAATGGGAGTGGTCTCTGAATTCAAGAAGCACAACCTTATCGGCTTGCATATCAGAAGACAAAGCTTGCGGATCTTCATCGGATGCGTGAATTATTACCTTTTCTCGCAAAAATATAGGTGTAGCGAGCTCAACATAGCGCGAATACCCAATGTGGTCATTAATAGCGAATTTAGCGAAGACGAGTGTAGGCATATTCTAATTATTTTTAAGTAAAGATAGAAGGAATTGATAAATAGTGCAAATTCCAATAAAAAATGAAAAATTTAACCTATTTAGAGGTTTAGAAATAGTAGAATTGGAGGAGCAAGAGTTGCCTATGGTTTAGGTTCTGTTAGCTTTATTTTTATAAGGTAATATTTTATAAATAAGCATTAACCCCCCTCTATATATCAAAACTTCTCCACTACCATTAAATGGTCTGTTATTCTCTAAAGGAACATCAACTCTTACCTTTCCTTGATATCCTTTGTAATTAGACATTGCATATCCCCCACCCATAAATAACTCAAGAGAAAAACGCTTGTTGATACGTTTTTTATAACCAATAGTCAATCCGTGAAAAACCGAACGCCCCGAGCGATAAGCCCCATCTGGGTCTTCTGAAGATGAATATCTTGGATGAATTATGAGATTGTAAGGTTTTTGAAAAGTAAACATCCCATATCCCAGGTGCGCTCCGACAAACCATCTACTGATGTCTGAATTGCTGTAATATCTAAATTCGAAAAAAGTTTGATTTATCTGTAACGGTTTCCCATCTATAGTGTCCCAAAAAGAGCCCAACATATCAAATTGAATGCTTGTATTTTTTCCAACTTGAAATTCTAAACCAATATTAGGAACTCCAACAGCCAAAGTTGGAATATTTGTTTTTAACTCTATTTGCGCAGAAGTATTATTTACACTTCCGACTAAAATATAAATTAGACAGTAAAAAATTAAGGTACAAACTTTTTTCATGATTTTTTTTATTGATGACGAGGACACCTACCACTTGTATTTTTTCTTCTATTCTTAGGTCTTTTACTTTTTTTGGTCAAATTATCATCTTGTTCACATATGGATAACAAAATGATAATTTGACCAAAAAAAGCAATAACATAGTATATTACAGCGCAATATAATTAAATTTAAATAAATTATATTTTGCTGATTGAATCATTATAATGGATTTATAATAAACAATAGTAAATGTAAGTTTAACTAATTTAAAGGGTTGAGAACTCCCTAAACTAAAAGAAAAAAGTTGCCTATGGTTTAGTTGCAGTCAGAACTTAACCTCCATAGTTTACCACGATTTGAGCCAACCCATATACCACCGTCACAATCAAATGTGACTAACGAAGAATTGCCATCTTTATATGAAATTGTTTGCGTATCCTGATTCCATATGTATGCGTCTGTTCCTGGAATTCTATCTGAAATATCTAACGCATTAAAATCTTCATCGGTACAATTATTTGGCCAGCAATCTGCATATGAAGTATAACGAATACCGTCTACAAACTCATACATTGTATTTGCATATGTTCTATCGTCAGGGTCAGGAGACCATAACCATTTACCTTCAACTGAATAAGCAGGTATCGGATTGTCTTCAGAATCATCATCACTACTACAAGCAAAGATTAATAAAACGGAGAATAAAAGTAGTTTTTTCATAGTATAGGTTTTGTGTGTTTTTATATAAATATTCTTTTCAGAAAATAAATCGTTTAATGAAATTTAAGGTAAATGTAATAAAAACGGCTACCCTATAATAGTATCACCGTTTTATTGTTATAGTAGCGTTCTCTATTGAAATATCGAACATTTGTTTTACCCCAAAAGATTTTATTAAAATTTATATTCTAATCTCTTCAAATAAGGCTATTTTTGGAATCCATGTATAAAATCACCAAAAGTTTTTCTAAATAACCCAAACCAAATTTTGATAATTTAGTTTGTGTGAAAAATTATAGCAATTTGACAAATATGAATCACATGAAAACCCAAAATACTAATTGTATAATAAAAATTATAATTCTTTTGAAGTCGGAGTATTCCCTAACAAACTTTCTTAGTTTATTTTTATGCTTATTTTCTTTTTTTGCAACATCTCAACATAATCATACTGGCCTTCACCACTGGGAAATTCCCAGTAAGAATCCTGATAGGATTATCTTAACTTTTCATGGTGACCCTTCGACATCAAGAGCTGTAACATGGCGAACAGACACAAATATTAGAAATGGAGTAGCTCAAATAGCTGTCGCAGGTGAAAATTCAAATTTCAAATCCAATTCATCAACTTATAAGGCCATTACCGAGCCATTTAATCTTGGACTATACAAGAGTAATGATTCTCTGACAGTTAATTACCACAGCGTTGTGTTCAAAGATTTAAAACCAGATCAAATTTACCTATACAGAGTGGGTGATGGTAATGAATTTTGGTCAGAATGGATACAATTCAGAACGGCAAAACAAAAGGGAGGCATAACAGAATTTGTATATTTTGGTGATGCACAAAATGATGTGCTCTCTGAATGGTCAAGAATAATCAGAATGGCATATCAAACTGCACCAAATGCATCATTTGCTATTCACGCGGGAGACCTAATTAATTCCGCGCACCGAGATTATGAATGGGCACAATGGTTCAAAGCAGGTGGTTTTATACATAGTCAATGGACAGCAGTCCCCGTTTTAGGAAATCACGAATTCGAGTCTCTAACGTATGGTAACGAAAAAAGAGAAATAGCAATTCAGTGGAGACCCCAGTTTACGCTTCCTGTTGAGAACTCTCTCAATGAGAAATTACATGAAACTGTTTATACTGTAGATTATCAAGATGTAAGAATTATAATTTTAAATTCAAATTATAATTTAGAAGACCAAACTGCTTACATTGAAGAAAAACTAAAAAATTCAATGGCCAAATGGAATATTATTACCTGCCACCATTCAATATTTTCTCCTGCTATTGGTCGTGATTTTGAGTTTGGTCGCAAGAATTGGAAACCCTTATTTGACAAATATAATGTTGATATGGTCCTTAATGGGCATGATCACACTTATGCCCGGGGGCATGTCCCTGAGCTCAATAAAAGTTATAGTGAATCAGGTGAAATTAAAACAGTTTACGTAACGTCTGTAAGTGGCCCTAAGCAATATAAATTAAATCTTGAACAAATTAATAATTATTCTGACCAGGGTTACCAATCGGATAAATCAGGCGAACTCACACAATTGTTTCAGGTTATAAAAATTGATAAAAATAAATTAACTTATATAGCCCTAACAGCTACGGGTCAAGAATATGACAGGTTTGTTATTTGGAAAAATTTGGAGACTGGAGAAAAAAAAATAATAGAATAAATTATTATTTAAATTACTCAAAAAAGAATAATAACTCTATTGAAATATCGAACATAAGTCTAACTCCAAGAGTCTGAATTAATACTCATCATATAATGACTCTTATTATGAAAAGTTGAACTAATGTGATTTTGATTTTCCCTCCCCCTATTATTCAAAACTGCAGTACAAATAAAGCGATTGTTTACTTAATTACCTGCAAAAGAAGTTCCAAAAACACCTACTGCCAACTCTGCCCATATTAACATAAATATTAAAACTAATATTCCAATGTATAGGACTCGATTTTTTAAATTCTTTACACGAGTACTCACAAAATTAATTCCAATACTAAGGGAAATTAGTAGAGAGCCCATGATAATGAAATCAAATGGACTCCAGTTAATTTCGTCAGTGATACCCATTCCAATTAAAGGAATTAATAACAAAAAAAGAGGATAAAAAATTCTTTTTGACATACTCAAATATAAAAAAACGGCTACACTTTATAAAAGTATAACCGTTTTATTTTTTTAGTAGCGGGAATTGGATTCATTATTTAGATCCTTCAAAAAAGAATAGTTCCTCTATAGATATCTTAAACAGCTTTGACATCTTAAATGCTGTGGGTAAACTTGGATCAAATTTTTCTTTTTCAATCGCATTTATCGCTTGACGTGAAATACCAATTAAGTTGGCTAATTCTTCTTGTGTCAATTTTTGATTTTTCCTTAACTCTCTTACTCTATTTTTCATTTAAATCTTAATGAATTAACGATAATAGAAGTCATGTATGAAAAGCAAATGAAAAATACTAAATATTCAAACTCAGGTTCCGAATTAATAACTCCAAAATCAAACGAAATCTCATACACAAGACCAACAACTACCGTTAACCCTAATGTAAGAGCCATTGATTCAAAGTGAATTTTCTTTTGTAATTCATCATAATGCTTAAATAAATTTTTATTTGCGATAATCATACCAACCCCAATAGCAAGATTTATAAATAATCCTATTTTGGTAATTAATACGTTATCCCATAAATTGTTTACTCCCGCTGATAAAATTGCAGTACTTACTACCCAAGCAAATACCCATCCAAATAAAATTTTTGTTTGCTTTTTTTGTTCTTTCATCTTTTTATGTAATGTTTACTTTACAAAAGTAGTCAAAATAAATTAAAATGTAAAGTTTAATTTACAAAAAATATGTTTTGATAAAAAAACGGCTACACTTTATAAAAGTACAACCGTTTTATTGTTTTAGTAGATAACTCATTCGAAATATCGAACTTAAGTTTTACTCCAAGAGATTTAAACGCTACTGCAGATCAAATAGAATTACTGATTCATAAAATTTAAGAAATAATTTAAATGTAACGTTTGCGTATCATAAAAATAAATGTTACGTTTGCGTTACACTAATAAAAAAATAAATTATGGATCAAAATATTATTATACCTATTTTTGGAATGCTAACCGGAATCATAATTCCACTCGCTGTATTTTTCTGGCTTTATAAAGAAAGTAAGGACAAGAATAAAACTATCATAGAGATTTCTAAGCATTTAGATGACAATTCAAAATTAGATGAATTACTAAGTATTTTTGATGAAAGAAAAAAGGAGCCAATAGATTATCGTAGAAACGGAGTCATCACAATTTTTGTTGGTATTGGTCTATACCTACTTGGATATTATGCAATTGGAAACATACTAAAAGGTGTTGGTGCCTTGGTTGGATTAATTGGAATCGGAACAATGATCGCAGGCTACCTATACCCAAATACTGGAAAGGAATTAACTGATGCCGTTGAAAAATATGAAAAGGAATAACTATGGGAAGGAACCATTCAAAACTTTTAAATAATTTAGAACAACTGAGGAAGTCATGTGGTTTAACTCAGCAAGAATTATCTATAAAAGCGGAGGTTTCAAGAAAGAGTATTAATGCCATAGAAAATGGAGTGTATGTTCCATCTACTGTATTAGCTTTGAAAATTTCAAAAACTTTAAATTGTTCAGTTGAAGATTTATTTAAACTTCCTTAAATGAATAACCCTCGTTAATAATAAAAAAACGGTTACACTTTACAAAATATAACCGTTTTATTGTTTTAGTAGCGTTCTCATTCGAAATATCGAACATTAGTTTTACTCCAAGAGATTTTGAGTTAACAAACAATTTAATCAAACATTGCTCCAATAACTGGAGCTCCAAGAATTCCAGAAATACAGTATTGATTAGTTAATGCAACCAACTCTGAAAACATCTGTTCTCTTTG
>Ga0209716_1003221_pt1 | contig 10196 bp, 8 predicted proteins | sample COGITO_mtgs_1205_FD_184811 | JGI IMG/M metagenome (GOLD analysis project Ga0209716, IMG submission 184811) | Pelagic marine microbial communities from North Sea - COGITO_mtgs_120531 (SPAdes) (version 2) | ecosystem: Environmental > Aquatic > Marine > Epipelagic ...
TCCTTTGACTTTTCTAAGTTAATTTTTTGAATAGATATTGCACCCATATTAGATACAACTTGATTAATTTTGCCTTGATTTTCTTGTAAAGATTTTAATTCTTTTTCCTCTAGTTTGCTCATTATTATTTATTTAATTATTAATTTTTAACTCCACATAGGGTATAAATATTCATCTATTGGGTTTTTTTTGTCATCAATCATTTGATCTAAATTTTCTTGCATATTTGGTATATTAATACTCGGAGATGCTTCTAACCAACCCACAACATCTTCTTTTGTTAAATCAGCATAGGGGATAAATGGATCACCCTCAATATATTCAACTTCTATTGCACCAGTGATTGATGCTACTAATGTTGAATCATCATTATCAGTTGCTAAATATGTATAGCTTATTCTAAAAATTACATTTTCTAAATCATATTGATTGATTTTTGCAGTCATTTGGTTTATATTCCAAGTGTATGTATTTGCCATAATATTAATTTTTTACAAATTTAAACATTTATTTTAACAATTACCAACAGCTAATATTGATCCATTGTTACCAACTTGCATCCATTTGCCACTAGCGGTTGGAAAATTACCAGTTTCATATATAGCATAATATCCAGCAGCAGCAACTTGTGTTCCACTAATAGTAGTGTATGCAGTATATTGACCACCACCAGCATCAGGCACTAGATTTTCTGTATCAGTATGAAAATAAGGTGCTGGCGATGGTATTGCGGCAACACAAGCACTAGAGCTATTTTGTGTACTGTAAACATAATTAAATGCTGTTCTAGTTACAGTTTGATTATATTCGCTAAACTCCTCAAATTCTAATGGGTTTTCACCATCTGGGCGGTTTTCTATTGGATTTAATGTGTTAACTGCCAAATATGAATTACCAGAGCCACTTGAATCACCACCAGTTATTCTTTGTAAATCTGACATATATATTGGACCAGTTACACTAAAAGTGCCATCATATCCATAACCTAATCGTTCTCTTGCTGTTTTAAGCATTGTAATTTCATCTTGTGATATATCAGGACAAGCCATAATTTATTTTTTTAGTTCTTTAATTTCTTGTTTTAAACTATCAACCTCTGCTTTAAGTTCTTTAATAGCTTCTATAAACACTCCAGCCATTTTACCATAATCTACACCTAACAAATCTTTTTCATCATCATAACTAACAACCTCTGGCAATACTTCTTTTACCTCTTGTGCTATAACACCAATTTTATCTGACTTATCATCAATATCAGTTCTATTATAACTTACACCTCTTAATTTAGACACCTTCTTTAAGGCATTGTCAATAGTTTTTATATTTGTTTTTACTTTTTTATCTGAAAATGCAATTACATCACCACTTGCAGTAACCGAACCAGTAACTGTAATTCCAGATGTTTTAACCTTCATAATATTTGCTGTTGCAGAAGGGTGAAAACATATATCTCCATTACTACAATAAATATTAAATGAACTAGCACCACCCCAAGCTGTATAAGTAGAACCAGCTTTAAAAAACTGTCCATTACCACTATTAGAACTCACTACTGTAGCTGTAACATTGGTGTTGCTAGTATCTCCAATTTCAAAAACACAAGTTGATAGATCATTATGAAACTTAGCAACTGTTGTGTTACTTGATGTTGCGTTTATATAACGACCTCTAAATTCATAAGTTCCAGTATCAGCTGGCTCACCCCAATAAACATTTTTACCAGTTTCGTAATTATAAACACCAGAAATAGAAGCACTACCAGAAATATGCGGGATTCTCCAATAACCGCCACTTTGTGTTGCTGAATCAACTTTATAAGGGTAATTTGTTACGTTAGTATGATCACCACTAGCTGTTCCAGTTGCTGGTGAGAAAAATGTAGTACCATTATTAGTTATATATGATTTTACACTTAAACCAGTATCAGAACCAGCAGTTGTGCCAGTTCCACAATTAAATTCAATTTTACCATCATCTAAAGCAATAATAACTCCTTTTTTACCACCATATTTATTAACCCAACCTGATGATGTGTATTGAGTGTTTCCAGCAATATAAGAATTGAAATTATTTCTAAACAAAACACCAAAAGCACCAGCACTAAACATTTCATATCCTGTGCCAACCGCTTGTGAAGCACTTGCTCCAAGCTCTAATAGGTGGTTTGGTGAATCATTCCCAATACCCACTCGACCACTTAACAAAATAGTCATTACCTCATTGTTTGTACTATTCCAAATTCTATATCTATCAGCATTAGTTGTTAAATATGTGAGCCATTTAGTTGTGCCATTTGACAACCCTAAAGATGCATAGTTTCCTACAATAGAAATACCATTTGTGCCAGACATAAAGGCATCTGGATCGTTAGTACCAACCCCTAAATTTCCAACAGCCGAAAAAGCACCTAAATCTTGATTGTTATTCCTGAAATTAATTTTTTTACCTGATGCTGCATTTAAATATGTTGTGCCACCAGAATCTTGTAATAAAGCATAACCACCACCACTGTTTATATCAATATGAGAAAAACCAGCATGATCAGCATGTCCCATATAACCAATATGTGCTTTTCCAAACTCATAGTTTTTATCTTGATCAACACTAGCTTGAAAATCACCATTTGCATCAATAATTAATCTAGTTAAGTTAGCAGTTTGAAAATTCATATAATCTCCAGCACTACCATAAATATTTATTGAGTTTCTATTATTTTGAACTCCAGATGCATTTAATCTAAGCCAACCACTTGCTCCAGCACCATTAAGATAAACACCATTACTAGCTGAGTAATAAGATAAAGCACCATCTGTTGCATATAAAGTTGATGTACCAGCGGTCATGTTAATACCTCTAACAAGATTTACTTCTCCAGCAAAAGTAGCGGCAGTTGATGTAATTCTTAATCTTTCAACATCAGCACTATTAGCAAACATAAAATCTGCTTGTACTGGTGATGCTTGTTTTGCTCTAAGTATCATTCCCCAGTTAGAATCAGAATATATAGCACCAGCCGCATAAGTTCCACTAGTGCCTATAATAATACTTTTATTAAAACTAGCACCACTTGAATTTATTGTTAAATAAGTAGTTCCACTTGATCCGCTTCTTATTTCATGCGAATTAGCATCATAATAATTAGCAGAGCCACCATTATAACCAACTCTAAAACCAGCATAAATATTATTTGATGTGTCTCTTGCCTCAACTTTAAATTTAGAATCAACACTACCAGTACCAACTCTAACACCAGTATCAGTAGTTATTCTCATTATTTCGGTTCTTGTAGTTGCACTAGCACCACCATAAAACACATGGCTATCTGATTCTAAATAAGTTGTATAAATAAATGTAGAATCTTCAACACCAAAACCATAAAATTGGTAATCATTATCGGCACCCTCGTATAAAACTATTTTTCTGGTTTGAACATCATTTGTGAATTGCAAATCACCATTAGCAGATACATCTCCGATACCAACACCACCACCGCCACCAATTCTCATTCTGACATTATTAGTACCTTGATCAGCACCAGTTGCAGTATGAAAAACTATATCAGCGGCATCATTAGGATAAGTTGTTTGTATATGGAAAGTACCTACACTATTATCATAATACATCTGTGCGCCCTCGCCAGTTATAGCTCCACTAGATTTTAATGTAATTACTGGATCATTTGCGTTTGTTGATGTTTCTAAAGTTATTGATGGTATTGATTGAGTAATATGCAAACTAGATAGTGGAGTTGTTTGACCAATTCCTATTGCTCTTTGAAAATAGTTTGTCCCACCTTCAACAAAAGCCGCATCAATATTGCTCCAAGGTCCAAAAGTAACCCCAGCATATCCATCTAAATTAATTGCTCCAGTTGAATGTCCATATATAGTGCCACTTTGCCAACCGCTACCAAACGCATGAATAGTATTTTGATTTGAACCAGCATGCAAAAATCTAATTCTACCATAATCATCATTTCCATTACCGCTTTCTATACTTATACCTTGATTTGCTAGTGTGTTACTACCTACAAATAAGTTTTTTTCAAATCTAGCGTCTAAAGTAGTATAAAATGAAGCTACTATGTTTGCCGCTCCAGTTCCCCCAGCATATATATAAACATTATCAGTACCAGATTTTAAAAACAATGGTTCGCTATTAGCATAAACCCACGACCCATTCCAATCAACTGAACCATAATTTGATGCTGACCCTAATACTAAAGTGGATGATGAACTTGTACCAACTCTTAATTCTGCAAAAGCTGATGTCCCAGTATTTGAATTGTAAAAAGTATGCTGAAAACCACCATTTGTATTTGCTGTTGCTGTTATTAAACCACCATTAAAATTACCAGTTACGTTTCCAGTCAAAGGACCAGAAAAACTTGATGCAGTTACAGCACCAACAAATGTACCATTTCCGCTACTATCAATGGTTAATTGTGCCGCACTAGATGCTGTATTTCTAAAATTATGTGTATCTGAACTATAATAATTTTCTCCATTAGTATAAGGAAACCAGTTGTCATAACCAGCACCCCTAGATATAATATTACCGCCACCAGTTCCAGCATTAACCTCTAATCCAGTTGCGTTTGCATTTATTGCAGTTCCAATAGTTAACATGGCACCTGGTGCTGAATTATTAATACCAACTTTATCAGCCGAAACATCAACAAACAAAGTATCTGTATCAACTATTAAATCACCAACAACATAAGCGTTATTTAAAAACTTAGATTCACCACTAATAAATAACTGACTAGCTGTTGAATCATATTTTATACTGGGTGATCCAGCACCTGAGCCAAATATTAATGGCACATTATCGTTTAACTGAGTTGTTACAGTTATAACATTTCTGTTAATATTGCCATCTATTCTAAAGTATTCTGTAATATCCCCAATTCCATTATCTGACTTAAATATTATCTTTTTATCGTTGCTGTTATTTTGAATAATAAGCTCACCATTAATATTATCAATATAGCCATCTGTGCCATCATGATATATTTCTAAGTCGCTATCAGTACCAAAATTAGCTTTTACATCATCATTTAATATTAAATCACCAGTCATTGTATCACCAGCTTTTAATACATTTAAACTTGCTGCTCCTGTTACACTACCTGTTAAATCACCTGTTACATCTCCTGTTAAATCACCTGTTACATCTCCTGTAATATCACCTGTAAGATTACCCGTTATAGTGCTACTAACTTCTAGTGTGCCAGTAATATCAACACCTCCTAGAACTGTTTCTAATACAACACCATTTGAATCGTATAATTTAGCAACACCACCAGCAACATATAATCCTTGATTTTGTTCACCAGCATTACCTGTAACACCCCATACTTGTAAATCACTATCAACAGTGATTCTCATTCCTTTACCAGTACCACCAGAATCTGAATGTTGTATATGTGGTCCATAACCAGATGTAGCTCCAGAACCAAAATATAAAAACTCGTTAACTCTTAAATCTTCAACTTCTGCATCATCAAAAACAGCACCTTCAAACTCAACATTACCAGCAAACTTTGTTTTATTTAAAGCATTTCCACTAGCAGTATAAGCAGTTCCTCCAGTTGCAGTTCCATCTGTGTAAGCTGTTGTAAATGTAACTTTTGCTGATCTTTTACTTGTTATATTACACTCTACAATTAAATCTCTATTATCATCATTTGACCTAGCTTGTAGCTCGTAATTATGTGCTGATGTTTTATAAACTCTAATTAAATTAGCATCTTGTCCATATACTAAAGCATCATCATAAAATGGTCCAGCATCAGATTCATCACCTCTAAAAGCAATACTATAATAAATTGTATTCAAACTAGCATTATCACCCCAATATGTATTTGGTTGTAATACTTTAACTTCTATTTGTACACCATTTTTGAAACCAACATTATTAAGAACAACATCAGCAACTTTTTTCCATGTACTACCAGTAGAACCACTATTAGATTCAATCCATCTAAAATTAGTTCCAATACCATCTACATTAAAAGCACTATTATCTAATTCAGTTCCTTCTCCACCTTGATATGCTATTGTATTTAAATAGGCATTACCAGTAACATCTCCTGTTACGTTACCTGTTAAATTGCCAGTTACGTTACCTGTTAATGGTCCACTAAATCCAGTTGCAGTTACACTACCACCAAAAGTACCACCATTTGCTTTTGACACAAAATCTGTAGGTAATGTTTGATCGCCAGTATTTGTTCCAGATAAATTATTAGCACTTAAATCACCACTAAAAGTTCCAGTAGTTCCACTTATAGCACTTCCAGTAATATTGCCAAATGTTACATTACTATCAGTAGCAACAGCTTGACCAATAGCAATTTCTCCATCTGTAATTGTTACACCAGTTCCTTCTGTAAAACTAGCTCTAGCTCTAGTTGTTGTAAAATATAAATTAGTTGATCCCTCACTTAAATCATCTGTGTCTTTACTGCTTAAATCAAGATTTGCACCAGTTTGTAAATTAACCCTCGCATCTGCTCTTGCATTAGTATAGTATAAATTTGTACCCTCTGCTAAATTAGTTGTTGTATGATTAGATAATGAACTAACAGTACCAGTTACATTACCTTCTAAATTAGCTACAAGAGTTCCAACAGTATATCCTGTACCTCCAGTATTAACTATAGTAGTAGGTTCAGTAGAAGTGCCTATAAATAGTTTAAACTTGTTATCGTCAGCATCGTTAAACAAACCTTTGTATTTAGTTACAGCAGATTCAACATACTGTCCAAAATAACCTATATCTAAACTGTTGCCAGCATTATTTCTTGCTAGTTTTATTAATGGGTCCTCAGTAGCTAAATCCTCTACATCTAAATATGTAAGAGTACCACTAACTGTAAGATTACCACTTACTATTAAATTGCCACCTATCTTAGCATCAGAATTAACATGAAGATCATATCCTATAGTTGGAGTTACACCAATTCCTATTTGTGTAGTAGATACAAAGAAAGGTGAATTATTACCAAAACCATCAGTTAATTGCTTAGCACCAATAGTTATATTTCCATTATCGCTAAACTTAACGAGTGATTCGTAAGTATCTTTTATTTTAGTATTCGAAAGTGATGCCATTATTCAAAACAAGTTGGTTGTGAATCGATATGTAATGTACTTTCGTTTGCTGTATCTCCAAAATTAGTGCTACAGTATATCTTTGCCCAATCTATTGTGTTTGCCATTCTCTTTCTTTTTTAAATACGTTAATAATTTTGTTACGTTAACCTTTTTAGGTTTGTAGTTCTTCTTTATATTACCCATCCATGAAACCCTGTATCTTTATCTGGGTAAATATCTTGATTAGAATTACTATAATACTCATTGAATTTAGCAGGTGCATTAAAGCTCATATAATCTATAAACCTTTGTGCATAGTATTCTGCAAAATCTCTCTCCTTTTGAATTAAGAAATCTATCTCTTCTTTGCTCGCATTAGAGCTGTTTTCTGAGTTGTGCTTATACACCCCTCCATTTGATATAGAATAGGCAGCAAATGGCAAGTATTCTACCATAGCGAAGTGAATAAGCATTGGTTGTATGTAGTCATTTACTAAAGATAAGTAATCTCCAGTTAATGTACCAGCTAATATATCAGCACTTATTTTGTCATATAAATCTGTACCTAAGTAATTTTGTATATGTATTTCTTGTGCTAGATCAATAAACTGTATAAATTTATCTGTATCTACATTTGAATTTAGTGCAGTGTTTTTTACTAAATCTGATCGTTTTATAAAGAGTGCTTTTGCCATTATTCTTCTGTATTAATTTGTTCTTCTTCTATAACTTCACCTTCTCCTTTTTTTATACCAGTTTCTTTTTCTACTTCAGCATCTGTAATTGCATTAGTAAGATCAGTAAATTCTAAAGGTTGTAATGTTTTAAAATATATATCTAATTCAATTCCGTTATACATTAATACCTTTTCTAATTCATCTAGTATTGTCACTTGCATTGGTCGTATAACTGTGTTATCCATAAGTAATGAAGCTGTTTGTAATTCTTCAGCATTGTTTCCTAATCCAGTATTGTCTTTTATACCTACTAGCATAGGAGATACAATTCTGTGTGATACCATTACTTTTCTCATGGATTCATCACTAAGAAATTTATACTGCTCATGTGCATCACTTAGTATAACTGGCTCGATACTTGCAGAGAGCTCTTTGCTGTCATTAAATGCCAATATAAATCTACCAGCATTAGAAGAACCACTAAACTTTTCTTGTATGTTTTGTTCAATCAAAGATCGTTGCTCTTCTGTAGGAACACCATTATTAAAGTTTATAAGCATACTTGGAGCCAAGCCATTTTGTATATTATTTATATGATAGTTCGCTATCTCTTCTTCTAATTCTGCATATTGTAAACCACCTTGATAATCTACAGGAGAATAGTAATAAAATCCAGCTCTATAAGGTTTAATGTATAATATCTCTAATCCTGATTTGCTAGTTCCAAATGCAGGTATTCTTTTAGGTTGTGTTTTGTATGTAACTTCTGACCAATCTTTAGCATAGTAATAACCTTGTATTTCTCCTTTGCTGTTTGCTTTTTCTGCTCTTAACGTCTCTACAGGCATGTGCTCTACTTGTACAATCTTTTTTCTATCCTTAGAATAGATTATTTGAATTGCAGCTTGTCCCATCATTTTATAATCATAACAAACTTTTTTCATGCAAGATTTAGTAAACAGCTCTTTCATCTCTTCATAATCTTTACCTTTAGCGTCTTCTTCAACAGCATCTAATCCTTTGCCGTATATCATTTCTGCAATACCATTAATAGCAGCATTGTTTGTGGCACTACCGTTATATCTGTCAATAAGATAATCAAAGTAATTGTTGTCCTCTCCATACTCTACCCAATCTCTATTATACTGTTCTACAATTTCTGGTCGTGTATAAGATGACATATTTACTATATGTATCTTACCTTTTTCTGCTTTTGGCAATGGTTTGTTATTGTATCTTCTTTTTGCCATTTTATTTACTTTTTTCATATTATTACAAAATCGTTATCGTATGTGTTTTCTGTAGTGTATTCTCCAGAATGTACATCAAAGGTATTAAAATTAGTTTGATCTGTACAAAAAATAGAACCTCTATATATTATCGTAGAGCCGTTTTTTATTGCAAACGAATAGAATCTACCCTCTGTCATTAAATTGTTTGACTGTGCGTCTACAAATGCTCCTGTAACGGTCATATAACCATTAGAGTTAGTAACAGATACTGTAATAGCAGTAGTTTTTCTTGTAGATTTGTCAGTAAGCTCAAAAGTAACAGAACTTTCTGCACTTCTAGGTATAACCTTAAAGCTTTGACTACTTGTTGATGTTGTTAGTATTACCATATTATAAGTAACAACAAAAGCTTAATTTGTTTTCACAAAAAAAGGGACACCGAAGCATCCCTTAATTTAACCTAATTAAATTTAGTTATTATGAATTAGTACCTGGTGTTACAGTTACAGTTGCACTAGTCATTCCAGCGTAAGGATCAATAGATGTAGGTGATGCTACAAAATTAGCTGGTTTTACTTCCATACCAGTTAATGTAAGTGTATAACCACTTAAATCTCCCATAGCAGCTCCAGTTACTATTGTTCCACCAGAAACATCAGCTCCATGTTGTAATCCCATTACAAATATGTTTCCGTTGTAATCTTCAACAGCAACATGAGGGCGACCATAAGCTAATAATTTTAGTTCTTTATTATCTTCTTTAGATAATTTGTGTAGTGTTAAATTTAATGTTTGTTCAAAGAACGTTGTTCCATTTTCTCTTGATGAGGTAATATTTTGCTCAAAAGACGAGTTTCCTTTTACTTCATATTTGAAGGCAGTGAAAGTTCCAGAAAGATCGGTAATTTCATCGTCAGTTTCTGTAACCGTACCTAAATCTCCAAAGTCAGTAAAATAAACTGCTTTAATCCCACCAACAACATCTTTACAAGGTTCTTTTCTACCTAATGATAAATCGCAAGCCATAGTTTATTATTTTTTATAAAAAAAGGGTAAGCAGATATTTACCTACCTACCCTTGATTTTTGGTTAATTTAATTTATGAAGAATAAAGAACTATCTCTGTTCCTAATCCATATTGTACTCCAGATGTAAATCTCATAACAACTCTTACGTTTTGAGAACCA
>Ga0209716_1003229_pt1 | contig 10174 bp, 6 predicted proteins | sample COGITO_mtgs_1205_FD_184811 | JGI IMG/M metagenome (GOLD analysis project Ga0209716, IMG submission 184811) | Pelagic marine microbial communities from North Sea - COGITO_mtgs_120531 (SPAdes) (version 2) | ecosystem: Environmental > Aquatic > Marine > Epipelagic ...
ATCTTTCCCTGGAAATCTTTTGCTGTGATCAAATTTTGCTTGTTCATCTTCTTTTTCACTATTAAATAAACTTTTTATCATCAAAGAAGTTTTAGCTGAAGAATCTTTCCATTCAAAAGTTTTCATATCATCATAAAAAGCAGCATAAGAAAAATATGCATATTCACTATCCAGTAAAGGTCTACCACTTTTAAATGAAGTATGTTTCTTAGCTTCTGGTTCGTTAATATATCTATTGATATGATCCATTAATACATCTGAAGGATTAGTACCTTCTGCAGGATTTATTATTTCTAGTTTATGTTTCTCGAATAAATTTTTTAGTATCTCATGAAAATCATTTGCTTTAATTGTAGGTGGTACAATGTGTGCTTGTTCCATTACCAATGCTCTTAATTCTTTTTGACTTTCTATCTTATGAATATTTTTAGCGTGTATCTGTTTAGTTTGTCCCTTCTCATCTTCCACTGTAAAATACCATTCTGGTGTAGGTTTAATATTTAATTTCTGTAATGCTGTTAGTGCAGGCCATCTAGGTTTGTTATCAGATATAACACCAAACTTTCTTTTGACACAAACTGATTTAACACACACAGGTGCTAACAAAGAATCATTACAAGTATAACCTTTTTTCTGTTTAGCCCAACTCTTAATTTTTTGACTTACATGTACATCTGTCCAACTACTATCAAACTCAAAATATTTTCTTGCTGCTTCTATAATTTTATCTTCCCAATTATCTGGATACTTTTTCTTAGCAAACACCATGTAGTTATATAAAAATCTATCTCTACCGTCTGTCATTATTTCTTTAGTTAATATTCCTAAACATGGAGGACCATCATCAAACTCTTTATCACCACCGGTTAACTCATCTTGAATTATATTTGTTTGTATTTCTTTTAATTGTTTTGCTGTCTGAGCATTTGCATCTAATACTTTTAAGAACATATCTAAATCCATTTCTTCACCTGTTGGAAGTAATGCTCTTCTTGAATTATTGTTGTAAGGTAAATTTATAAAGTTACCATTTGTTCTTTCTCCATCTGCATTCTCACCTAATGAAGTTTGCTTTGGAAATATTTCGGTATTGATTGGTAGCTTAAATAAAAATAATAACTGTTCTAAAAAATCTCTTATCTCTTTCGCTTTAACAAATTCAGTGGTGAACACATATAAATGTAATCCACCACTTTTTGATAGGACAGGGATAACTGGTAAATTTTTTTCTTGAATAATTTGTAAATAGAATTGTCTATCAATTGGATATTTATCTACATCAATTGCACCAAACTTTGCAGTACCTTCATCAGTACAAGGTTGAATACCTATAGATTTAATTCCTTTTAAATGCTCTTCGTAATCTTTTTCTGTGACTTCTTTTTGTGCCCACTCATGAGGATATCTTTTTTTACCTGTTTCAGAATCTACATGACCTTCATTAGTTTTACATACACCGTAATTTCTTTTTAATCCCTCAAAATATTTTATATAATCTTTCATATTATCCATCCTATCATTTTTTTATTTTTAATAAAGGCGGCAGTAGTCTCCCAATGCCGCCTCCACTGACCAGTGTCCCTCAAAGGGATTAGATAATATCTTTAGATTTTTTTTCTTCAATCTTTTCGTATTTAGGTTGTGTAGAACCTTTAGCTACTTCAGATTGTAGTTTTTGACCTGCTTGATATAATTCAGCATCTTTAGCATTAGAAACATTTAACATTCTTACTAAAGAAGGTTTATATACATGCCAGTTCTTATCACCCCAACTTTTACCTGCTGTTTTTAAATTAAACATAGCGGTATAAGATGCCGGTTGAAATGAACCTTTATCGTCTTCCATTCTTAAATTTGAAATCATATCATTCAAATCTCTACCTGGAGTCAGATTAGAAGATCTCATAGGTATTACAGCAGATCTAGATCCATTTTCTAAAATAGCTATTACATAGAAATACATTGTCTTTTCTACATAATTACCATTAGATAATCTATATCTACCACCTTTTTCTTCAACAGCATCTGATGGCGGATTCAAGTGTGTACCTACTGGAGCGGCTGTACTATCACCTCTCTCTTGCCATTCTGGATACCTAGTTTGAAAGTGAGATACAATTACATCTAAACCTTTCTCACCATTAATTAAGCTACCAAAACTAGCTGCATAAATCATTCCAGGTTCTGCACCTTCGACATGTTTAGCACTTCTTGAATTGCACTCTGGTGACATTTGGTGAAGAATTTTCAAGATAGGTGTTGACCTATCACTTGATTGCATTTCTTCAGTTCCTTTACCAGAATCTGCTCTTAGATTGATTGTAGATAATGCTCCTGCATTACTTTTTACTTGTACTTCTGTACTCATACTCATTCTCCTTATTGGTTATCGTTTAACGTTTATTTGTTTTTTATTTTTGTTTGACTTCCATCAAACTTCCAAAAAAGATCGTCGGGAACTTCGTTCCCGTTATTTTTCCAATCTTCTAAGGTTACTTTGAGTGTCGATGGGTGAACTTTCTCCTCTTGGATAGGTTCATACCCATTCGACCTCGCAAGGCTAGCGTAATCGACAGCCTTGTTATCTTCGTCTTGACCAAATGATACTGTAATATTATTTTTTACAATATCACCTAGACCATTGTTTCGAAGCCATTGTATTGCCTCAAGCTTTTTATCAGCTTTTATTGTGGCACTATAAACTTGTTTAATAGATAGTTCAGAACCATCTTGTAACTTTAAACTTTTTAGATTCATGTCTTGCATTAACTTTGGAATTATAACACAACTAAAATGTTTTTCGTCTTCTTTTAAATCTTTTATTTCTTCTTCTTTTGTTTTGATTTTATTTTGAATAGTTTTTAATTTTTCTACTTCTTCTGATAATTTTTTAGGATCTATGATATCAGTTTGATCAGGTGCGTCTGCTCTTAAATCTATACTCATAATTATTTTTTCCTCGCTTTCATACTAAAGCTATATAGGATAATTATAAGTTTTGTCAACCCTAGTTTTGAAAAATATTTATCTCGATTGGATAATAGGTTTTTTCTTGACGGTCCCATTTAAGTAATTTGTATTTTCCATTTGTTATATCAGAACAAACAGAACAGACAACACCAATTATTGCAGGGTCACCAGAAAGTAATAAATAATCGTCAGCAGTAAAATCTTTTAGAAGCGTTCTAAGTTTTATAATTAACGGGCCAGGAGATAATATAATTTGTGAATACATTGGTAATAGCGTCACTATGTCGCCATACTTTTGTGCACCTAATACATTGTATTTTGGCTGACCTGTATCTCTATCGACAGGTATCTCTTGGGTTAAATATACTTTGCTCATTGACTTTTTATTTTTTTGATTTATACCTCTTTTTAGAAAGAAAAGCAAATTATGGACATTAAAAATTATAAGTTTAAGACCAAGCCATTTGACCATCAAATGGACGCTCTAGTAGACTCTTGGGACAAAGAAAACTTTGCCTATTTCATGGAGATGGGTACAGGTAAATCTAAAGTATTATTAGATAATGCAGCTGTTTTATATGACAGAGGTTTAATTAATGGACTATTATTAATAGCACCTAAAGGTGTTTATAAGAACTGGTTTGACTCTGAAATACCGGTTCACTTACCCGATCATATACATAAAAAAGTTGTACTTTGGAAAACATCTGACAAGTCTAAAAAACAAAAAGAAATATTAAATACTTTATTTAAAACTGGAACAGACCTACATATTTTAATTATGAATGTAGAAACATTTTCTACAGGTGATGGAACTGCATTTGCACAAAAGTTTTTATCTTGTCATAAAACAATGATTGCAATTGATGAGTCTACTACTATTAAAACTCCAACATCTAATAGAACTAAAAATATTTTAAAGCTAAGTGATGAAGCTAAATACAGAAGAATTTTAACAGGTTCTCCTGTTACTAAATCACCTTTAGATTTATATTCTCAATGCCTGTTCCTTGATCCCTGGCTCCTGGGGCATCAATCTTACTACACGTTTCGTGCTAGATATTCTATTGTTAAAAAAATCCAAGTTAATGGTAGACATATAGAAGTTGTGGTAGGCTACAAGAACCTTGGTGAATTATCAGATAAGATAAAACCTTTTTCAAAAAGAATATTAAAAGAAGATTGTTTAGATTTACCAGAAAAAACATTTGTCAAGCATTATGTTGAGCTGACAAAAGAGCAACAGAAAGTTTACAATCAAATGAAACAAGAAGCAATAGCTTTTTTAGATGGTAAAATGCAATCATCAGCAACTGTTATGACTCAATTGATGAGACTTCATCAAATTACCTGTGGACATTTTACAGCTGATGATGGTACTATAAAAGATTTGCCTTGCAGTAGATTAACTGAACTTATGAATGTTCTTGAAAACATTGAAGGTAAAACTATTATCTGGTCTCACTATACTCATGATGTAAAAAGAATTATTAAAGAAATTAAAAAAGTATATGGCGAAGACTCTGTTGTTGATTATTATGGTGCAACCGATACCGATGCAAGATCAGCTAATATTAAAAAATTTCAAACCGATGATAAGTGTAGATTTTTTGTAGGCACCACTCATACAGGGGGTTATGGTATTACCTTAACTGCAGGAAGTAATATGGTTTATTTCTCTAATGGTTATGATCTTGAGAAACGTCAGCAATCAGAAGCTAGAATAGATCGTATTGGTCAGACTAAAAAAATGACATACATTGATATTATGGCCCAAGATACTATTGATGAAAGAATAGTTAAAGCACTTCGTACTAAAGTAAATATTGCTAATGCCATTATGGACGAAGATCTAAAAGATTGGATATAGCGATTATAGCCCCCACTATAATCATTCCCGACATTTAAAAAAATGTCAACCTCCCAAAAAAATTATAATTTAAACATTAATGCTGTAATCATTCCACCCATACCCATGAGTAAAGCAGCAGCGCAACCGATTAAAATTCTTTCAATTCTATCAATTTGAGTTTCTAATTTATTAATTTTTTCGTGAGTTTGTTTTTGCATTATACGACAAAGTTTTTCGTGAGATTCTATTTTTTCTAAAGCTGAATTTTTTGATCTAGGCATTATAGTAGTCTTTGTTCTACTTGACGTAGAACTTCTTTGTCAAAACCAGATAGATCAACGCCCGCATTGTTTAAGAAATTTTTAGCAACACCATCACCATTGTAGTCAGCGAACTCAATGTCTTTAATAAAGATTCTTCTACCACTTGTATCTAGAGAATAAACTACTGGTATCTTATCAATCTTAACTGACAGCGGACTATCTTTAACCATAATAAATCTACCATCTTCTTTAACAAAGTGACTACCCGCAACGGTAACACCTTTGTAATCATGTATTTCATCAGACGCTTTAAATTGAAATACACCTGTAACTTCTCCGCCTTTAGTATCATCACCAAGCTGTATATTTTTAATTTCTTTAGTTGAACCATCAGCCATTTGAATAGGAGTGCTTGGATCGAAACAGAAATTACCTTCGTTGTAACCTCCACCTGGACCTGATGTATTACTAGATACATCAGAAAATCCTCCTCCACCTCCTGGTCTTGAATCTCCTCTGTTATCTCTTTCAATTGCTGCTTGTTGTTGAACTGCTTCCTGTCTTGATATATTTTGTGCTCGAGCCATTGCTTCTGCTTGAGCCTGTTGAGCTCTTGCTGCTTCCTTTTGTTGTACCATTTGATTAGCTACAATATTTTTTGGATTGAAAATATTTGTTTGAGCAGTATTTAAATAACCTAATCTATCAATTAAATCAGTTTCAACGTCACCTTCATACTCACCAGCGATAGCAGCTTCTATTTCTGCTGGGCTCATTCCATATTTTGTAGCTAAGGTATTTGCAATTGTATCTCTTCTTTTATCAAAAGTATCAGCATCTATTTGATTAGCATTATAACCAGCCATGATTCCTTCAGCAGAGTTATAATCATTAGATACTACTCTCCCAATATCATCTAACATAACACCTGCACCTAATAATTCATTTTCTAAAATTCCTCTTCTGTTAACTGGAAGCATATTACCCAAAGCATTTAATCCTTTACCTACAAAACTATTGTTTAAATAACCTTGTATTGCAGCAGGTATACCTGTTAGTTCTTTATCCCCTGCATAACTTAGTAAACCATCTGCATTTAATGCTCCTGTTGCACGATTAAATTCTGGATCACCTAAGTTTTTACCAAAAGCTTCTTCATACATCATTGATTGATATGGATCTCTATTATAATTAGCTTGACTTCTTACCCCTGGACTACTTGCAGTTATATTATAGGGATTGTTGTCATCACCACCTCTACCTAATTGATCTACTAATTCAGGTGTAACTCCTCCTCCTCCTCCAGTATCAGCATTTGTAGGGTCTCCTAAAATACTTAAAATGTCTTCGTCAGAATATCCAAGGTTTTTATAATATCTTGCTTGATAATTTTTAACTTCATCGTCGTAATTGAATTCCATTAAGCTAGTCCTCTTGATCTTAATTTAATTTGTTTCTCTTCGTCGGATAATAAAGCATTCTCAGTTGGTGTCAATCCCTGGTTCATGGTTCCTGGTGCTCCTACTTGCTGCATAGCTGCTGACTGTATGACTTGCGCATTTGGCATAGCTGTTGGGGGTAATGCTGATTGACCTTCAGGATCTGTATCAGGTAAAAAGTCTTCTAATTTAAATTCAAACGTAGGATCTGTTAATGATTTTTCATTAAAAGCATCATACATTTTATCTATAATAGGCGCAGCTTCTTCAAAAGGATTTGTAAGTCCAGTATCTGTTGCTATCTCTTCAAATTTTAATTGAATACCTTTACTAGGATAATAAGGATCAAATGCACCATCCTCTAAATAAATATAATCTTTTTTATAACCTCTTTTTTGAAAAATTTCAAATATTTTATCATCGCTTAAACCTAATTTTTTAGCATTTCTAATATGAGTTTTCATATTTTTATGTGCATTAAATCTAATTTGATTAGCTACAAAATATCTTTCAATAACATCTTTTGCATCTTTTGCAGGTTTTAAAACTCCTTCAGGACCTCCAGTAAATTCTCTTGAAGCATTTCTTTCACTAGTTATAAAATCAGTAATGTAAAATTCTAATCCTTTATCCGGTCTTAATTTAGTTAATTTAAAACCAAAAACACCAGCTAAAGATTCAGGTATTTCCATAACATCTCCATTACGATCTGGCTTACCTGTAATTGAATCATATACTTTTATAAATTGTTTATATTGCGGTGCTTGAGTTTCAGCTAAATGTTTTATTATTCTAGTAAATTTTTCACCATCAGGAGTATCTTCTGTGTACAACTGTCTATTATCATTTGTTCTACCATTTCTAGTTATAATATCATTAACAGCTTCCGTAAAAATAGATTCCCCTATAAATGGATCTGAAATTTTTGCAGCTGATTGAATTATACCTTGAGTAAAACCCTTTAATAAAACTTCTTCATTTTCAATACCTTCTTGTATTTCTCTCAATATAATTTGAAAAGGTCTTGTTAAAGTATCATAAACATTGTTTTGTGACCAATCAGAATAAGATAGTTCACCTGTATCAGGATCTTTAAACCACATAATTTGTGAATCTTTAGACCAAGGTGATACAAAGTCTCTAGCTGCATCAGCTTCTTCATCTGAAACTCCATTAATAGCTTGAACTCCTTTTACTAGTCCATAAGGTAGTGCACCAAAAGCTGTTATAGCACCTATTAATCTTTTCATACCAATTGCTTTTAATGGATTAGTACTAGTAATAGGATTTATTTTTTTAGTTATAGGGTCTCTTATTTCTTTTAATGCTCTATTTAAAATACCATAACCTGTTCTATAAATTTCTGAAGGCCAAGACATAAAATTACCAAAAGGAGTAACTCTCATACCTCTTACAAATTCACCTACATAAGCATAGTTTGGAATTGTATTTCTTACAATATCAGCAGCTTCTTCTTCTAATTGCTTAATAGCATTAGGACCTATTTTCATTCCTGATTTTTGATAAGCATCTTTTAATCTTGAAAATTCTGTTTCATAGTTTGCTATTTTCCAAAAATCATCTTCTGCAATATAAGCGTCTTGCATAAATTGACCTACTTTTCTAGCTCCTCTAGCTGAAGTTTCTCCTACTTTACCTAAAGATTGTATCATAGGTTTTAAAATACTATCGGTTGCAACGTTACCATTTTCAAATATTTTAGCATCTCTCATTAAATTTTTAAGATCGCCCATTCTAGTATTAGAGTTAGTAACCCCCAATTCTAATAGTCTTCTATATTTTTTATTTGCTTCAGGACTTCTAAGTCCTACTTGAACAATTTTTTTAGCTTCTTTCATTCCTCTTGCAAAGTGAATAGGGTCTAATATAGTTCCATTAGCTAAAGAAAAAGCTGAAGAAGAAAAGAAATTTCTAAAATGAGTAGGTACTGATAATACAGTTTTTGCAAACTGTGATCCCGCTTTTGGTGTTAAAAATAAATTTCTCCATGCCCAAGATGCGGCTTTACCAAGAGAACCTCCTGATTCTCCTCTCATAAATTCAGATACTTTCGCTGAGTTTGAAAAAGCTTCTGCAATATCTTTTGTAGTATAAGTTCCAGAAAGTCTGTTAATTAAAACTCCATCTTGAAATAATTCTTTTACATAAGGATCTATTTTTACAATCTCATTATTAGGTAAAGCATTTCTTGCAGCTACAGGTGAGTCAAAGAAAAAACCTCTTTGCCCTACTGGAGTATCTGCTTTTGCAACTTCTTTCATTGCTGCATCAGTATCTAATATCTCATCAAATAATTGATTTTTTCTTGCAGTAATACTTAAATCATTAATTGATTGGAAAATAGAATGTCTAGCATCTTCTATTTCTCCAAATAATTCTCTAAACGCTTTAGATCCTTTACCTATAACTTTTAATTCTTTAGTTCCATCAGGCAATTCTTTTTCTAAAGTTCTTGCAAATGTTTTAGTATTTACAGGATCCATAGCTCCTAATGTTCTATTATCATAAGTAAAACCTGGAAGTTTACTTTTACCATTATATTTTCTTGCTTGACTTAATATATTACTAACTAATTCTTCTGCTTGTTCATCTGTAATAGGGTTTTTATTTTTTGCAGCATATCTTTTAAATATATTTTTAACTTTATTTACAGATTCAGCACTAGGTTTATATCTATCAAAAAAACTATATGATGTGTTTTCAAATATTTTATAAGTAGTTCCAAGATATTGTTTAACCCTGTCACCCATTAATTTTCTTAAATTAGTTTGAACATCTTTAATTAGTTTAATGTCTACCGGACCTTCTGCTGTGATATCAAAAAGTTCATCTAAATATCCTCTAACATTTTCAACAGATTCAACCATTGTATTTACAGAGTCCTCAGTAGCACCTTTACTTTTAGCAGATTTTAAAAATGCATTATAAGATTTATCAGGTATTCCTTTTTTTAAATCCCCTTCAAATAATAAATCATTTAATTCTTTAAAAAAAATTCCTCTATCATCTTCAACAGTTTTATTTAACATAGATTTAACGCTAGGAAACATTTTATTTACTTCTCTATCAATTCTAGTAACTTGCTCTTTAGCAAAATTAGTATCAGCCATTAATCTTCCAGCTTCTGTTCTTTTAGCTAAAAACATTTCTTGAGGTTTTGATCCTCTAGGTCTAAACCAGCTAGCTACAGTGTCTAATTGTCTTTCAATTCTTTTACTACTATAAGCTAATTGTTTTCCTCTAGTGGCTAGAGCCTTGATACCTACACCTGCACCGTAAACAATAGGTGCTAAAAATAAAGACTCAGTTCCAAATTTAAGTCTATTTAATAGTCTTCTTTGAGCATCTGACGTTGGATCTAAATCTACATTTCTATCTAGTTCTGTTGGACCTGCTTCAAACACATCGCCAAAAGTTCCAATGGTTTCTGTATCTGCAACAAAAGTTTCTCCCAATGCTCCACCACCAATTACCGCTGCCCATGTTTTTTTATTTGATAATTGATTTAATTCTTTAGCTTTTTTAACATCGCTAATAGAGGATACTCCACCTGAAATAACAACAGGACAAGCAGAAATCTCAGCGAGATTTACTGTCTCTTCAAAATTAGGACTAGTTTTCATTCCATC
>Ga0209716_1003254_pt1 | contig 10115 bp, 9 predicted proteins | sample COGITO_mtgs_1205_FD_184811 | JGI IMG/M metagenome (GOLD analysis project Ga0209716, IMG submission 184811) | Pelagic marine microbial communities from North Sea - COGITO_mtgs_120531 (SPAdes) (version 2) | ecosystem: Environmental > Aquatic > Marine > Epipelagic ...
ATGTTAAAATGAGAGCATTTGCTACCGCATTAATCCTTTTGTTTATGAATGGGATAGGATTAGCACTTGGACCATTGTCTGCTGGAATACTAAGTGATTTACTCGAGCCAACTTTAGGGAATTTTAGTTTACGTTACGCATTGACCTTGAACTTAATTTCTCTATTCATTGCGATATTTTTTTATTGGAAATCCGCAAATAGTTATGAAAAAGATTTAGAAAAAGTATAATACCAAGTTTTCTCAAAGGTGTTATATGAACTGAATCCATTGCCTAGATTAAAAGACCTTATAAATAACGAAAACATGACAACATTAGCGTTGTTTCGTAAAGCAGAAGAAAACACAGTAAATAGCAAATTAAAAAAGGCAAATCGGGATAATGAAGTTAGTTTATGAGGGAACGATCAAACACATCAATATTCATTCTATTGATCGATTAGGAAGAGATACTCTTTCGGTGTTTTATTCCATTTATAAAAAAGATAACCTCTTATCTATTTGACGAATTGCAAATGAACTTAGGAGACAAACTGTCAAAGAAAAGCGAAGTAGAAGATAAATAGACAAGCAGTTTTTTATAGACCGCTAATAATTGAACTTAAAAATTGATGAAAGGAAATAGTGTTTCTTTCATGGCAACATTGGTGTGTTCTACAGAATAAAGAATGTTGCTTTTATAATCCCGAACAATTATTTTGGTTATCCTAGTGCCAGTAGGATCGCTTTCTGCCCCGTTTGATCTGTAGTAATCTAGATATAAATACTTAGGATTTTCAACTGTTTTTAGAAAGTTGTGGTCATAGGCGGCTCTCTTTTCGTCCACCTTAAAAGGATTTAAAATAACTAGCTGTGAACCCAAAAGTCGCTCTTGATATATCTGATACCACCCTTTAGTTGAAGCACCCAAATTATTTATCGTTACCAATGCCAAATGTGAGTAATCCTTAAAATCGACTGTCTTTGGCGTTATAATTTTTGTCGATGATTTTAAAACGACTGTTTGTTTTTTAACAGCTGTTCTTTGGAGATTTTCTTCGATGGCTTGAGGCTGAATTTGGCCAAACGAAACCATCGGAACGAATATAAACAATAGAATAAGAAGAAGTTTTTTCATAAAAACAGTTTTTATACAGGAGAACATATTTTGAATCAAAATCCTATGGACAGCTATAGATTGCGATAATCTTTCCATCACTTTTTTGCACCTCAACGATTTTATTATAATCGCGAAGCTTCATAAAGGCAAAACCTTCGGTGTCAAATAATAAGCTGTGGGAGAAGGTATAATTGTTATTGTATATAATAGAATCTCCAACAACAGGCTCGGCCGAAGCCCCAGAGTGATACGCGATATTATAATAATCAGCATTACTTAAAGAGCATAAATACCATTCGTTAGCAATTTCTATGCTATTGGAAACGGTTGTGGTTTTGTAATTATTACCGATATATAAAGGCCACGGGCAACCACTTAAAGAAGCTACGCCTGCTGCATAAGGACAGCTATCAAAAGGGTCTAAAATCCCATCATTATCAGTATCTGGGATACAGGTTGGACAACTTGCATCAGCCACATCTCCGATTACATCATCTAAATCATCTAGAGCTGCTGCTGCATAATACCAGGTAAAAGAATCAGATTCGTTCACAGCTAAATCATTCATTCTAACATACATGCTGTAAGACCCGTCTATTGTGTTTGAAATTAAAGCAGTATCAGGATCTAAGTTTTCTGAGGGGTTAAAGTTAAAGTCAAAACCAGCATGCGAATTATTTGCATTACTCGCCAAAGTAAAAAATAAAATACCTTCGTCTGGAGTTGTAATACGAAGTGCTGAAGATACTTCAGTCATTAAAGTTAATGGTTGAAAAGCACCACTGACTAGATTTCCGCGAACGATGGTAGGTGAGTCGGTACCACCAACATAATCATCTCGAGTTCCAATCCAATACCGTAAATTTGTAATCGCAGCTGCCCCAATATTTTTGGCAGTAGTTGTTACTTCTATAAAATTATCTCCCGCATCAATATTAAAGGAATTTATAAGCTCGAGTTGAGCAGTACCCACAGTAATATTCCCTTTAACTTTAATAACACCCGATCCACCACTGAAACCACTTGAATCAAAAACCGGACCAGCCATAATTGGGTTTGATTGCAAATCGCCTGTCGTATTCCATGTATCTGTCCCATCTCCTCCAACGCCAAATTTAGAGTCTAAAGGATAAGGATTTGGTGCTATTGGAACAGCTAGAAGTCCGTCCGTATACGTACATTGACTCCAGGTACTTTCTTTATTTAAGTAAAACGGTTGTTTGAAGTTTCCGGATGCATTTATTGATAATTCAACTCCATCACCAAAGCGCATATTACCGTTATTAATTACCTGATTTGTACCTGTGTATTGGCAGAAAGAGTACAGACTATTCAAAAATAACACCAAGAAAAAGATATTTTTTGTCATAAACATAGTAACACAACTCAAAACAGAATTTTAGTCACAGATCATTGATCTGGATTCTTGCTTTGTTCAAATATAAGTTATAAAAACTTCATGAAATTTAATTCCAGCTTTTTATGATAGAACTACATAACGTTTGCTTTTTGAGAAAGCCCAATTGCAGTCCCTAAAAATTATCCTTTTCAAACGCTTTTAGGCTCCAGACCATCTCAGGATTTTCAATCAAATCAGGATCAATTCCAACGGCCTTTGCATGAATGTCTTCATCAACACCATCAAATCGTACAACCCAATGATCTATCTTATTAATTTTAGAAATGCCTTCGATTAGCTCCGCATCAATGTTGTGTTCTTTTTTTAAGTAGTGTGAAAAGAAATAACAGCTTTTCCAACTCTGCTCTTTTTTTGGTTTGAAATTTAAAAGAAATCCGTTGATTAATTCCTGTCGAGTCATTCGTGTAAAGTATAAATTAGTTTAAATACAAAGAACGTAAAAGCTTTTGGAAAACATGCAACAAATTTTATTTGCTGTGACAAAAAACTTCTTCCAATTTTAATTATTAAATATTTTTATATTATAATAAACATTAAACCTAACTATATAAATAACTTAAAAAAACTTAACTTAGATTTAGTTATAAGAATAAGCCAATTTATCACGTGGTATTTTTGGTCATAATAAGGTGGTTATTGCATGGTTTGATTTGTTAAACATTGATTACTGCATAAGCACTTTATTAATAAACAACTCTTGGGTTATGTTAGAAAAAAGCATTTTAAAAATTTGTTGCATACTTTATATTTTTTTGCCTATAAATTTGCATTCTCAAGTTTTAAAGGAAACACTTTCCATGCAAGGAGGCTCAAGTCAACTGGGAGATTCGTATGTTTCATTCACCTTAGGACAACCCCTGTCTTCAGGGATTTATACCAACTCAAATAGAACCCTTATTCAGGGTTTTGAATATTTGCTAGAAAACGCAAATCTAAAATCTGATGAGTTTTTGCCTTTTGTTGAAAATATTCTCAGTGTTTCGATTTTCCCTAATCCTTTTCAAGAGAGCATAACCATAGAAGGTAATAAAGACATTTTCCCTGTAAACGTTTATATTTTTGATATGATTGGTAGGTTAATGTATTCTGAAGAAAGGAAAAGTTATTTGGAAAGAACAATCATGTTAGATAATCTAAAACAGGATTATTATATTATTTATGTTGAATCTAAAGCTCAAAATTTTAATGCGGTTTTAATAAAAAAAGATTAATGAAAAATCACCTTTGCTTATTGTTTTTGACACTTATACTATTTTCTTACAATATAACAGCTCAAGACTCAATAAAAAACAATAAAATTCAAATAATTGTAGGCTCCTTCAAATATGAATCAAACGCAATTCGTTTACACCGGTCACTTAAAAGTAAAGGATATAAAGCAGTCAATATTCTACCAAAGTCAAATGGTTTTCACATGGTTTCAATCAAGGCATTTTACACAAAAGAAGAAGCAGACTTGTTTATAGTTGAGAATGATCTTAGCAATAAAGAGTATTGGTATATTTTCCCCAAGAAAAGGAATAACCTACTCGTTCCCGTTAAAAAAGAAATTAATTCAGCAAAACCTGGTTCACCTATTTCACTTTCTTTAAGTGACACTTCTAGCCCGAGCAAATTATCAGAGTTCACTGGTGTCAATGTAGATATATCTAATGACGTTTCAGCTTCGTCTAGTCCAACTAGGGTCTCAAATGAATCAGATAAAATTTTAGAAGATGCAGAAGTCACTGAGGGTGTCACTACGGATACTACAACAGTCACGACCCTTGAAGATTTTGTACCAATTGAAAGCATTAAAATCATATCCGAAACAAGTTCAAACTCTGATGTAATTGCCAAGCAATTTTTTGATGTTAGTTTAGGCTTTGCTTCAACTGATTTCACATATGTAGATTCCTCTGGGAATAGTGATGTTAAATTTATTCCTGGAAATAAAAACTTTCTAAGTTTAAACTATTCTTTTCAAATACGAAAGAATTTCTTTTTAAGAACAGGTATTGACCTATTGTCTTTTGGGACTACTTCTCTAGATTTAGCAAATGGCAATTCGTACGAATGGGATACTAGCTATGTAGGAATTGGTACTGGAATAGACTGGAAGATTTTTTCAATAAAAAAAATAAGTTTAAAAGTCCAATCAAGAATTGGTTTTGCAAACATAACCTCTGGCACTCAAAAAATAAATTTAACAACATACGATATTACAGATAATTCAGAATTTAATGGAAATCACCTCTATTATTCTTTAGGATTTGCATTGAATTTTAAATTATCAAAAAATATAATTATCGGTATTAATGTATCGAAACTAATCTACACTAACGTGGGGCTTACTGTATTTCCAAAACCTGATGTAGAAAGTCTGAAGCAAGGAGCAGAAAATATTGGGTTTTCTGTAATATTTCCAATAAACAAATAAAGAATTATGAGGTATAAACTAATTACGTTAATCTTTTTTATAGTATTTAAATTAAATGCTCAAACCGAGGGAATAAGCTATCAAGCCGTTATTTTAGGCGCAACAGACAAAGAGCTTCCAGGAATCAATGCATCGAACAATCTTCTTGTTTCTTCAAGTGTTTCTTTTGAGTTTACTATTGTAGATGAAAATGATAATCCACTATACCGCGAAACCCAGTTTACCCAAACAGATAGTAACGGACTAGTACATTTGATAATTGGAAGTGGTTCCCCTTCAGTAGGACTATTCAATCAGATTATGTGGGATGGAACATTAAAAAACTTAATTGTAGAAATTGACCTCAAGGGGGGTACAGATTTTTCTTTCTTGTCCCAGCAATCTTTTCTGTATTTACCATATGAATATCATAGGGATATTACAGCCTCGGGTAATGTAGGTATAGGAGGAGACTTTAATGTTGATGGGCTAACCCAATTTAATGATGACGTTATTCTAGATGGAGATAATTATGTAGGTGGATTGCTAACAGTAGATGGTGGAACAATTTTAAATATAATTACACCCACGGCTAGAAATAATAATACTAAAGCTTTGACTGTTAACGGTTATTCATTGATTAATGGGAATTTTGAAGTTGCAAACTCTTCGACAACTTCACTTACAGGGAAGCTTACTGTCAAAGGGACCACTTTTTTAAATAATACTTTAAATGTTGATGGTAAAACTACACTTAACGAAACATTTACAGTTACAAACTCAAGCACAAGTTTTCTGACAGGAGATTTAAATGTGAAGGGCGCTTCTAGTTTAAAGAACACGTTAAAAGTCGATGGAATTACAGATTTAAATAACAATTTAATTGTAGACGGAACTACAATACTTAAAAGCCCCTTAACAGTAGCCAATGGAAGCGTAACGAGCTTAACAGGTAATTTGAATGTAGTAGGAACCACAGGACTTGCTTCCAATCTAACAGTTGATGGCGCGACTCAACTAAGTAGCCTATCTGTTTCTGATGAAACTCAGCTAGGCAATCTTTTTGTTGCTGGGGCCGCGTGGCTCAATAGTTCCTTAACAATAGCAGCTAGTAGTACCAGTAATTTTACCGGCCCAGTTAATATTGATGGCAATACGGATTTAAACAGTAATTTAATTGTAGACGGGACCACATTGCTTAATAGTTCTTTAACAGTCGCTAATGCAAGTCCTAGTATACTTACGGGCACCTTGCGGGCAGATGGCATTACAGATTTAAACAGTAATTTAATTGTAGACGGGACCACATTGCTTAATAGTTCTTTAACAGTTGCTAATGCAAGTCCTAGTATCTTTACAGGCACCTTGCAGGCAGATGGCATTACGGATTTAAACAGTAATTTAATTGTAGATGGGACATCTGCTCTTAATCAAGTTACTATTGATGCGGGAAATTTAGGATCAACAGCAACTAATTATGGTCAATACCCCTTGAGAGTTCAAGGGAACGGACAAGGGATTGCAATAAAGGTAACTGCTGGATTGCCTAGTAACAGTAATAATTATATTACATTTTTTGATTCTTCAGGGGGTGTACGTGGAAGAATTGAAGGAGAGACAGCAAGTGATGTTTTTGGATCTAGAGATTATAATTATCGAAACGATATGTTTATTTCAAATTTAGTTGTAAAATCTGCAAATGTTGGATTAGCAGCTATCCCAGTTGTTGTGGTTGGGCTAGGAGGATCTGCAGGCCCTTGTGGAGCGTGTATTGCAACTGCAGCAGCAGATTTGGCCATGTTAATTGTTGATGAAGTATCGTTTCAAGATTTTAAACAAGCTGATCGGGGAGTAACCTATCAATCGGGATCTGGTGATTATGCCGAATGGTTGGAAAGATTGAATCCAGATGAAAGCATTAGTGCTGGTGATGTAGTAGGAGTTTATAATGGTAAAATTTCAAAATATATTGGTGAAAACGTTCAAAAAATACTTGTGATTTCCACCAGTCCTGCAGTGTTAGGGAATATGCCATCTGAAGAAAATATTCCACTTAATGAAAAAGTCGCTTTCCTTGGACAGGTGCCGGTGAAAGTTAAAGGGGATGTTTTTGCTGGAGACTATATTCTTCCATCAGGAGATAATAACGGGATAGGTATTGGGGTGTCAAAATCAGATCTTAAAGCAGTGGACTACAAAAACATTATTGGAGTTGCATGGACAAGTTCCTTAGAGAATGAATACGATATTGTTAAAATAGCTATTGGGCTGAATTCAAATGATATTGCTGATTTTGTTGATAAACAACAGCAGCAAATAAATTCGCTTAAAGAAAGAGTGGCACTAATAGAATCTAAATTGGTACCTAATAGTGATTCCTTAAAAAATATAACCAGTAAAAAAGAGCCTCAGCAAACTCAGAATAACACTCAAACTTATAGTAATAAAAGTTTAATGGATGGTATTGCTCCTTATTTAACCGAGCAAACAATAAAAGATGTTGAAGAAAATCTGAGGACCATCTACAATACTACGAAAGCATTAGGAACTATACCTCCCGGCTTGGAAAAACTAGTTAATGATAGTGTTTTTCGTTCTAAAATTATGGACAGAGTCAAAAATATATATCGACAACAATATTTAAGTAGACTAAATGAATACAAAAAAATAAAATAAAACGATGAAATAAAAGAAAACGGTCCGATCGAATAAAACAATATCTCGTGTTGATATGTAAGAGGTTGTGTTTTTATTTATTCAAAATATCAAGGAGCAACAAAAGAAAATAGATTTACTTGAGAGGAGAATAACTTTACTAAAGTAATTTCTAAAGCGGATAATTAATATTGTTTAAAAAAACCACATCAAATATAAAAACCGATTAGTTAAATTAAAATAGCACCCTATCAAACCGCAACATATTTATTTAATCAACAGGGATTTAAAAAATCTTTTTCTTATCTTTGTAACGTAAATATGGTGCCAAACCACTTTACAATATTGAGGAGCAGAACTTTTTCCGGAGGTCTGCTCTTTTTTTGCATACAGCTGTTTGGGTAACATTAAAAATGTTCTACTTAATTACAACTGTCTTTTACCCATTGAGCTGAAGCATAATGACCCAGGCTTGCTGCTTTTCGCCAATCTTCACAGGCTCCTTCAAAGTCTTCTATGTTTTCTCTGGCAATGCCTCTTTCACTATACCCATAGGTATAAGTAGAATCCAACATTATCGACTCTGTATAATCTGTAATAGCCCCTTTGTAGTCTTCTAACTTAGTTTTTGCAAAACCTCTTTTGTAAAAAACATCTGCATCGTCAGACTTGATTTCTATTGCTTTCGAAAAATCAGCGATTGCACTGTTGTATTCTTTCAAAGTGACTTGTATATTACCTCTTTTAATATAAGCATCTGGCTTTTCAGGACTAATAGCGATTACTTTTGTATAATCATCGAGCGCACCAGCTGTATCTTTTAATTTAAGTTTAGCATTTCCTCGGCTAATATAAACTCCAGTGTTTTCTGGATCCAGTTCTAGAGCTAAAGAAAGATCAGCAATAGTTCCTCGATAGTCTTTTAGTTTAGTCTTGGCACTTCCACGGTTAATGTAAGCTACAACTTCTGGAGTCAGTTCAATTGTTCTCGTAAAATCTTCAATTGCTCCCGTATAATCTCTCAATTTGAACTTCGAAAGCCCTCTTCTAAAGTAAGCAGAGCTATAATCAACATCCAAAGCTACTGTTTTCGAAAGGTCCTCTATTGCCTTGTTATAATCCCTTGATTTGTATTCTGAATATCCTCTGAAGTAGTATGCATCAGCATTTTCAGGGGCTAGTTCTATAGCTTTGGTGAAATCAACAATAGCTTCAGCATACGCTCTTAAATCAGCTTTTTCCTTACCCGAAAGAAGGAACTCATCGGCCGTTTGTCCATAAGAAACCCACGGTATAAGGAGTACAAGTAGTAGTTTTTTCATAAGGTATACTTTAAAATAAATATAGAATTACGTGTAAGTTAAATGTTATTTTTTGTCCCACAGAAGCATCGCCTCATTTTCAATAATAGTATTCCCGATGTTTTTTAATTTTGATTGGTCGAGCATTGCTTTTGCAACTTTTTCACCCCTTATGGCTTGAAGTTTTTTGGGCATCAAAAAGGAAAATAGAGGCATTATAATTTGAGCCAATCGCTCGCCAGGTCTAAACTCATTTCTTTTTCCAAGTAAAAGTGAAGGTCTGAATATCGTTGTGGCGGTTAATTTTAGGTTCAATACAGCATCGTCAATTTCGCCTTTTAAGCCCATGTAGAAATTTAAGCTTGAACTGTTTGCTCCAGCTGTAGAAATAAATAAAAAATGGTTGACCTCTTTTTTTTTGCATCCCAAAGCAATGTTATGACTTATGTCATAGTCTATTTTGCGGTATGCTTTTTTGTCTCCTCTTACATGAGCTTGAGTAGTGCCAATACAAGAAAAAACCACATTACTATCTCCTATACTACGTTCAATTGCTTGAGGGTTTGAAAAATCAATTTGAAAAACCTCCATTTTTTCTTGTTGCTTCTCGAGAGGCTTCCGTGTTATGACATTGACTTTTGTAAAGGTATCATCTGCCAAAATAAGGTCTAATAAAAAACCTCCAATCAGCCCAGTTCCTCCAAAAAGAGTTGCTTGTTTTTTGTCCATCATTTTTGTGTAATGTTGCGCTACAGTTTTTTATTATTAAAAAAGAACAGGTAGTAAAGGGCTATTTTTTCTTTTTTCTGTTCGCAATCTTGTCGCCTTTTCTTTGTGGCTTGCTATACTTCTTGGCAATCTTAAATTTATAAGATCCACCTAAATTAACCTTTCGGTTTTTGGGCTTTTTTTCTTCCATTACTTCAAAGTTAATAAAACATATACTGGTCTGTCTAAACGAGTTGATTAATACAACATATTTCTTCTGAAGACTCTATGTTATTAATCATTTGAAGCCTTATACCTTCTTGTTGTCTAGTCTGTTTTATAAATTAATCTTTCAAATAAGCAAGAAAGCAATTCTTTTGGGGATGTTCTTTTGTAAATTTGCACTTCAGAACACCCTTTGAAAATGAAACAAGAAGACAAAAACAAAATTAAAGAGTACAGCAAACAAACTCCATTGTACTTAAGTAGGCGAAAATTCGATGCTAGTGGCTCACTTACCGAAGTGCTATGCAGC
>Ga0209716_1003266_pt1 | contig 10085 bp, 6 predicted proteins | sample COGITO_mtgs_1205_FD_184811 | JGI IMG/M metagenome (GOLD analysis project Ga0209716, IMG submission 184811) | Pelagic marine microbial communities from North Sea - COGITO_mtgs_120531 (SPAdes) (version 2) | ecosystem: Environmental > Aquatic > Marine > Epipelagic ...
AAAGGCTGCGAGGAGGCTGGTTGCCTCGTCTATGAGTCCTGTTAGAAGCAAGGCGTGAGCTGACCGAATGGTTGCTTCAAGTTGAGCCACTTGGGTTTGGGGAGCGGAGACTGGTACGTCCGCCACCTTCTCCTTGTGAATTCTTTGGAGTACTATTGATTCGCTAATTCTCTTCTATCTGCGCATTTGAATCCTCATTTTCGCTTGGCGGATTCAAGATTGTATGTATTTGTTTCATGAACTTCTTTGAAATCCGGAACTTGTGTGGTTTCTTTGCCCCGTCTAATATAGATTGCAATTCTTCGTTCGATGCTTCTCCAATATACGGCTTTAACATCTCAGCTGCTTCGATATCCGTGAGAATCGGCATCAATCTTCTGTTCTTGATTGGATTTGACTTGAGTAGCCCTCTGTTCGAATGAGCATTGATGTATTCTTCAATACCGTCATTATTGAACTTGAACGGTACTTCAACATCTGGCATCTCTGATCTGGACTTAATCAAAGCCATGACTTCCTTAATCGCAACTCCTTTTTCTGGAGCGGGTAGCAACTCTTCGATCATTTCGAGAAGTTCATCATCACTAAATGGCCGCCCTATACTGAGCACATGCTCGCCTGGTTGCAAATGAGCATGATGCAAACGTGTGTCCTTAACTTCAGCTTTAGTTGCTTGGATTACCTTTCCAGATGCAATCAATTCGAGACCAGAATGCGTTATGATGCCCTGTTTAAACGAAGGTGCTTTCACTCTGTTTTCGTAAGGTTTCGGTCGTCGTGAATCTTTTTTGGTCTCTGGTTGAATCCATCGGCTATCTTCTGCGCTGAGAAGTGACGGTTGCTCTGCAAGATCAGTCACCCGTTGCTTGACAAATTCAAATTGTTTATTTGTCCAAATGATTGTATCCTTGGGCAGGTTGACAATCTTTGTTCCACCTCTCGAACTGAGATTGGTGGACGTTGGTTCGATAACAAGTTCCAGAGGGAAGCCGTTGAACAGAGAATCGTGCCACTTCGAAAGTTCAATACTCGCAGTTGGTGAAAGTTTGACACCGACTTCAATGCCAGAATTCAAACCGTGACTTCCATCGAGGTTGGCAGTGAACATCAACGCTGTTTCCTCGTCTGCGATGACATGCTTAGCATGCAAGCGAGGATGTCCAACCATGGTCAGATTCTTGCAGCGAGCGATGGCACTGAACCCATGTGCTTCATGTTCTCTTGGCGGTCGGCCGATTGCAGTTGATGTTGCGTGGTAAAGAATCGTCGTTCGTACGCCTCTCGTATCAGCTGCGAGGATGGCTTTGAGAACTTGGCCCCCTATACCTGATTCAAGGCTGGAAAAAGCATATGTGGAAATTCTCAGAGATTTTTTTGCGGCATTGATGGTTGCAATAATCTGCTTTGCAAGACTCATCCTACGGTTCGAAAGCGTCCAACAAGCATCGCCATCGAAAGTAGGTGGTTCCGACTTGTCAGATTTCCATGTATTTCCAAGACGGGGGTCCGAACTGCTGGGCCGGATATGTTGTTTTGCTTCCTGGAGCCAGACGTGTGCGTACATCGACCTGAAATCTTTGACAATCTGCGGATTTGAGGAGAGCACTCCTGTCTCGATGTTCTTTTCGAGGGAAGTATCACGGATGTTTGCAGAAGTGACCAAGACTTGATCATCGACAATAAGGAACTTAGCGTGTGCTTCGGGGTGCAATCTGATGTAAACACCTTCACCAGCCAATTTTTGGAGCCGACTCAAGTCATTGAGAGCAGAATCATCATCGGTATATCGGCTGTGAACACTCGTTTCCAGTGTTGTCAAGACGTGAACGCGACCATTCAACCGCCTCGAGGTACGGGCCAAGGCTGACTCAACCTTCGCATGTGATAGCATCCAATTGCAAAGAAGGACATTGTCCTGGGCGTTCTCAATCATCGCGACCATGGTGTTGAGAATGCATGGATTCGATGGATGAGTACAGATAATTCGATCGGATTCTGTTTCTTGATCGAGAAGCGGGAAATCTTCCTTGCCCCCCTCTCTTGGTAGCCAAGTGAAGAGATCTTTCAGAGGTGCATCTGGAATGTTCAGGGTCATACGTTCAATCGGCATTCTGGAACACCTCCCTCTCATCGATTCGATATTGCAGTTCCCACTCTCCTTCATCTCGATATCTTGTGAGTACGGAATCGAGATTGGTTGCCTCAAGATTCTTGATCAGTGTATTGTGCCACTTCTGTGCCTGGTTATCAGGGTCGGACCATAGTTCAGTCGCTGATTTCCGTAAGGATTCGATCACATGATCAACTTCAGATCGCCCCAATGATCCATCAGGTAACTTTCGCATTTGGGCATCGATCATGTCCTTGCACCAGTTTGCGATGTTCTTCTGAGTCGGCAGGGGTCTTACAAGAGCCTCAATTTGCGCCTCTCCATCCAATGGTATGCTGATACGATGAGGCTCGGGTAGTGTAATGTCGGGAAGATCGCGATACTCATGTGAATCCACTTCAATTCCTATCAGTCCTTGATGCAATCTAGGTTTGTGCGACCCGTTCCTGAAAGGAATCGTGGTGATTTTCCCAGACAATCCATCAGAATTTCTATTCCAATTACCGCCGGACGTGTGAATTAACGCCGATGAAAGAATCGCTTTGCTTAGATCTAAGCTTGGTCTTTCTCTCAGGATCCTAGAAGCCCAAATGCCAGGAATACGTGCCTTTTGATAAGATTGAATCTTCGTAGTAGCCCACTTTTCCTGCTCGATACCAAAATCATCTCTTCGCACGGTCTCTTCCAAGGAGATGCCTTCGATTGAATCATCCACTCGACGTGATTTCCGTTCTGTTCCTTCGAACCATGAAACAATCGAAGAAATCGAGGGTTTCCTCATGTTCGACCAAACCGGCTCATCCCAATTTTCCGTCTTCATCATGCCTATGTTCAGCGGTAGGAATTCGCCGGTTTCTTCAATCATATGTAGGGTGATATCCTTCGGGACAATCGGTCGAATCTCTCCTTGTGTTGCAGCAAGTTGACCTGATTCTGTCAATTCAAAGAGTTGATTGAATTGCGTAATCTTCTGGTGTCTTCGTTCTTCATCTGTATCTGTTTCGAAGAGGAATCCTTCTTGCCGTCCGCCTAATCTCGACTTTCTTTTCAATGAGGGTTGAATCAAATCGCGGTAAAGCAGCATTTCCAGCAACTTCTGTGAAAGGTTGAGTGGAAGTCCAAACACCTGTTGAACATCTCTTGATGAAATAGCTTCCAATTCATTGACTAAACGAGTTGCATGAACGAGCAACGGGTCTTCTTTCACCCCCACGTCTCTGCATCTCAGATTTGTGAATCGGATTTTAATGACCGATACAGGACGAGTATGCAGTGCCCAAGCACCACCATTGACAAGACGATTCGACAGTGTGGGTCGTACAACTCGCGGATCCTTGTTCATCGCTTTCGCCCCCGACTCTTGTTTTTCGCTTTCCGAACCAAATCGATGCTTGACCAATCATTCTTCAAATCCTTTGGACTAACCTGGAGAGACTTACCATGTCGTTCGACGTAATCTAACAGTTGCGAGACGAAATTGCTCGGTGCAGCATTCTCAGTCATACTCTGATCGGAATCACCTTCTCTGGTTCTCGCATCATATTTCGCTCCCATCTCTTGTAATTTTCGTGCGTTTCCGACCAAAATGAGTCGATGTTTTCCTCGTGAGGTGGCGACATTGATTCGATTCAGAACCGTCATGAAACCAAGTTTCCCACGGTCGTTTGCTCGAGTCATCGGTAGAAGAACAACATCGGCTTCCCTACCCTGGAAACGATCAACGACGTTGACTTCAATGCGAACCGATTTGGTCTTCTTATCGAGGAATTTCCATCCTGATGGTTCGACGACATCACTCACGCGAAGTGCGCGTTGAATTGCGTTTGCCTGCGCTTTGTAGAACGAAATGATGGCAATCTCCCAATAACGATCTTCAGGATGAGGAATTGATGAAAGATCACGAGCTATGTCATCAATTGCTTCAACGATGACCTTTGCCTCTGCTACATTGACATATTTTCCTCTCTGTCCGCGATCCAGTTGTTCCATCGCCTCATTTCCGAAGAGCGACGTGTCGAGAAGCACAAGGCTGTCTTCCTTCTTTAGAGGTGTTCCAAGAAGCCGTGTTGCAACTCCTCGATCTACCATGCGAGAACCACTGAAGTATTGATCGCCATAGACGACGGAACTGTTGAATTCTGCAATTTGAGGGTGCATCCGATGCTGAACGTTGAGGGTGACGATTCTATCTTGCTTTTTGTTGTTTGAAAGTCGTTCAGCAAGCAATTCAAAACCACTGTTGTACTCAAAATCAGCGACCATCAAGAGATTTCTCCATAGTCTTTCAAGACTGTCAGCCCTCGCCACATCAAGGCACCAAGGCTTGATGGCTCCTGACACGTGAGGGGCTGTTCTTTGGGGGCGCATTCCTCTCGGAAGAGGTACCATTTGACGTAATTTCTTGTCCCACATCGCATTAAACCAATTTCCCGTTTGTTGGTTGTAAAGTTGCATGATCTCTGGTTTCTTGTTGGGGGGGCGTCGCCATGTCTTTGCTCTTTGAACAGGCTCCTCAGGGTAAGCCTTCTTGACTGGTTTCTTCGGCTTTTGATAAGAGCCGGGTTGTTTGATTTCCTTTGGTTCTGCAGGCGGAGTGAACTTTCTTTCTACGAACTTGGTTGGTTGACGCGGTTTAGGTCCACGCTCACTCTTCATTTTATCTTCCCAATCTGCGACTGCAGTTTCATAAGCTAGTATTTTCTGCTCATGTTCCTTTAATCGTTCATCCTCTTTGGCTATATGTGCAGACTCTGCTTTCTTGAGTTTTTCAGGATAGAGGGCGATTACCTTCAGATATTCTTGATGATCCTTGACCTTCTTCTCATGTTGAGCCTTTGTGCGAGTACAAGCATTTTCCCATTTTGCAATATCTCGAATGAAATCGTTATCGATTTGCTCTTTCTCTTTCTCCCACTTGCGAATTGCTGAATTATAAGAGATCACAGACCATTTGTCCCGTAGGTCCGCTCGAAGGTTTAGAATGGAACTAAAAATTCGCCATTGGTGTTGTCGACGGAGATTTTGATTGTCTGACATACGGTGTTCAAACCACTGCTCCAATGAAATACGAACATCCTCAGCACACTTTTCAAACATTTTCTGAATTTCAGGCGCCATTGCAAAGAATCCTGTCAACTCGTTCCCATCCTTTGAGACTGGAACGCCTTCTCTCATGTGATTGGCTTTCGCATGCTTTTCATCAGGCTTGGTCAGTGGTGCGACCCAGACTCTCTTGCCTCCTTCCGAATCTTTCTTCCTGCGAGGCTCCCAGATGAAATGCTGCCAAATCATGCGAGCGAGGATGAATTCGATTTTTGCTTGATCGACGTGCGGACTCAATTGCTTCTCGTCGCCGACGAGTAACCATCTCTTTGCACGGATACCTGGGACAAGGAATTCGCTCAGCGTTGCTTTTGATGCTTCATCGATGATGGCGAGATCGAATGGAATACCTTCTGCTTCAAACTTGCCTCCTGTCGAAATCCCGATTGTGGTGGCACAAACCAGATTGACATTGTGTTTGAGCATATGTCCTATGATGTCTTGCCGCTCCTCTCCATCCTCATCTCGCCCTTTGGTTGGCTGGCGGAGTTGTTGAAGCCAATCCTTCTGAATCGCATTGATTTCATCATTCGTAATTCGTTCTTGTAATCCCACTTCGAGAGTGTCCCCCAGCCGACGCCTTAGGCCATTACTGAGTTCATCCCAAGTGAACATTCGCAGTTGTGAGGAAACAGCATTGGAATTACTCGCATGTCGAAGCGGATACACACCGGGAAGGAAATTCGGGCCATCAATAAGTCCGATGCGTTCGAGGACGTTATCGACAGCTACATGGGTTGGAGCAACCATCAAAATCCGAAGACCCTGTTGGACTGCCAATTGTTGGATAATCTCGCAAATCACCGTGGTTTTCCCCGTGCCAGGTGGTCCTCGAATCAAGGAAATGTCTGGGCATGAAAGCCCAGTTGCTACAGCCAATCGTTGTGTTTCAACACCTCTTCGATCTTGAGCAGACATACGGGGGCGCAGATTGAGTCCCGGATTGAGGAGTTTCTCCTGATTTATTGAACGAGGATAACCCGGTAATTTATTCGCATCACGAATCGTTTGCGCCAAGCTTTTTGCTTGTTCAGTCTTTTCATGAATCAGGATACCAACGGCTTGGCTTTTTCGGAATGTGTTGTAGTCATCCGCTCCCTCTCGGAAGTGGAGTGGGCCATTTGTTCGATCGAGCAGATTGGCCCATTCCTTCGCTTGTTCCGGCCGCCATTGATCTGGTCGCAACGTCATGACGCCTGCATCAGCATCGAAAGTGCTGATGCGAACTCGAAATGATCTCGTCTTCATCTGTCCATTCTTTTGTTTCCAACTCCTTTCGAGTTCTTCGATCTCGATTGAGAAATTCCCTTCAGCCCATCGAGGCGGCATTCTATCGGTCTCGTTTTTATTCAATCGTACTCGGAATGGATCGGCTTTCCTGTCTTTCGAGACTCGATTCCATGCCCCAGCATTCGGGAGATTATCGAGCATGTTTTGGAGCGCATATCGCATGCTTGAATGTAGTCCAAGTCGTTTGCAGATTGAATTGACTCCTTCTTTGCGAATCTGGCCTATTTTTTTCAGGCCATGTTCCTCGATCTTCTTCATGTCCTCGGGACGAACATCATGTACTGCAAGTTCTCGATTCAATTGCAATGCATCAGGAGGTATCAGTTTTGTATCTGCAAAGAAACTGAATCGCGGTCTTCGTCGCGGATCCTTATAGTAATCTTCTTCAGCAGAAAGATGTGAATTCAAGCATCGAAGTGTATTGAGGTTCTTGGGATCAACACCCAGCCCCCAATCGTCGTGATCATCAGCGAAGCCGAGGTTGAATTCTTCTTCACTCAAGACATCACCTCCGAATTGATTTTGCTAAATTTGTTAAAAATATAACAACTTCCCCGGCACGGTTTTGCCATGTCCTTTGCTAATGTAGCAGCTAGTTGTTCAAAGTCGCCTTCAGCAACACAGTTGTGGTCCCACTCCGAGATATCTGTAAGCAGGTTTTCATCCACGCAATCGAGTAAATTTTCAGCATCAGATCCAATGATTCCATCGCGAGATAAGAGTCGCCTGAGTTGCTCCTCACGAGAGATTTCGAATCGTATCGTGACGGCTCCAATAGACTTACAGAAATCAAACTCAGTAGGGTATCGAATGTCCTCGATAACGACAGGGCCTTCAATTTGAGCGATTTTTTGTGAAACGACCTCGAGTAAGAATCGTGGCCACATTTCTCGAAGTGTGGTGCCAAGACGAGCAAGATAATTCCTATCATCAATGAACTGATCACCTGCACACTTCGCTATCTCACGAAGTGCATCAGCAAAGGCGAGACGCGTATATCCGTGATTGTTCACGAGATGCTTGGCAATCGTACTCTTTCCGCATGCACGAGGTCCGGAGAGTGCCAATATGATATCGCCCATTTCAAGCATCTCCTTGGTTGATGACTGGAAGCTTTCGAACATCTGAATTCCATTCGTAAATCCCTCCACGATCATGAAATCGATCTTCGAGGAAGCAGTTTTCTTCCCAAGCGTGCATGACTCCGACATCAAGAATGGAAGGGCCGTAGGTATGGCCACCTTCTGTGTTGGAGTAGAACCTTCCGAGTGCATCGAGCATAGCGTAAGATCCTCGCATAAGTTCATTGCTTTCCGGAACAAATTGAATACCCTCGTCCGCAACCCACTTATGACGTTCAACCCAGGAGTTGAACTCATCTTCTTCGAGAAGCATATCGTCAACATCACCATCGTTTTGTCCTTCAACTGGCAGGACTTCGAAAATCTTCCATCGTTCAGGCTTGAGTTCCATAACCAAAGCTGACATATCGTCCTCAAGATTGGCCTTGCAAACCACTGTGTTCAACTTCATCCGAATTCCACGTTGCGTGCAACGTGCCCAAACCTGCTTAGCTAGTTCGAGATGATGGCTGCGCTGACGTGCAAGATCGCCCCGCATACCGCGCCCTATCTCTGCGTGAATCTCATCATTCGAGGCATCGATGGAAAGTCCAACCCAATCGATCAGATGGCCCCATTCGTCGAGAAATTCTTCCGTCAATCCCGTAGCATTGGAAACGATGCAGGTGGTCAGACCAACAACCTTTGAGGCTGCGAGTAAATCTCCGAGATATGGGCAAAGTGTAGGTTCGCCACCAACGAATGTAATCTTGTCCGCACCTGCTGCCGCAAGCATTTCCGGTACGGTGATTGCAATTTCCTTCGGCAAACGATCAGCTCGAGGGATGTCCTCGAAACGGGCAAAACAAAACTTACAGCCATAGTTACACCATGGCCAAAAGTGCCAGTTTACAGCAGGTGGAATTTGCTTCATCAGAAACACACCCACCTTGGTTCCTCTTCATTTCCAACATTTTGCCAACCAGAAGAAATGTAAAGTGTGCAAAGAGTTCGCTTAACAGGATCGATGACAAGTGTCAATGGAATAGGGGGGTGCCCACTTACAATGAAGAATGTTTGCAAGTGGAAAAGTTGATGCGCCTCATGAACAAACTCGGTACGACGGACGAGATTGTACAGGTTCTGTCGAATGCTTTCTCTCTTGTTTAGCCGCAGACGAGAGTTTTCTGGAACATGAGGCAGTACACGCTGCTCAAAGCGTTCGATAGAGTGCGTGGTTGGGTGGATAGTCTTTTGGCGCATTGGATAGCCGTAGTAGCGAGTGGGATACTAAGGAATTGCTTCTGAAACCCTCCAATCGGAAGTGATATGAGGCCATTTCGCAGTTTATTCGCTTCCGATGGCCGCCAAAGGAAGTGATTCACTTCCAGGTTATTCTTCTTCAATTGAACTGTCATAGAACATTTGAAGAACATATTTGCCAAGAAGCGTGGAATTGTAAGAGTGGGTCTTTCCTTTCTCAATAACAATCAACTTTCTTTCCTCAAGAACGCGCATTCCATTTCGTACAGCACGATCGGTAATGGGGCTGAGTGACAAAGAGATCTCATGAGCATTGCGAATCTCATCGTTCGCTTCTCTTCGAATTACTTCATTGAGGTATCTCAAATTATTTTTTGTGGAATAATGCCCTTCTCGAAGCCAAGAAATGGTCGACATCAATTCATTCATGAAATCGATTTCAAACAATAATCTTTCAGCACGGTCAACGGTTTCTTCATTGACATAGTACGTTGTGATGCCATCGTTTATTGCAGCAAGTGCAGAACCAATGACCATCAGTTTTGTCCCACCAGCCACTCCAGCATAGAATTCCAACTTGTTTCCATTCGCTCGTGCAGTTGCTTTCATCTTGGCATCATCGATTGCAGAGAACATCTGAAGGACTGTATCTTCACAAAACGCATTGTTGATAAAAATCATCTCAACATACTCTACGTCTCGGACTGAACGTCCGAGTTTTGCTTCGTTTCGGTCTTCGAGATGTTTGTAGATTAGACGAGCTTTACTGGCGCCATGATTGCTGATCAGGAAAACCATGTTTGGACGATAGTATTCAATCGCTTCACGTAGTGGCCCTTCTGAGTTTCCTTGAGAGTGAATCAGAACCTTCGTTGAGTTCGCCATATTCCCTCCTCAAATTTACAGAACTTATGTGTCTTGCGATTTTAATAAAGTAAGCAAGATCATCCAACAAACCTCGGTCAATCTTCGGTTGGACTACGGTCGAAAGGCGGCGAGGAGGCTGGTTGCCTCGCCGATGAGTCCTGCTTGGAGCAAGGCATGGGCAGAGCGAATGGTCGCCTCAAGTTGAATCACATAGGTTTGGGGAGCGGAGACTGGTACGTCCGCCACCAACTTTGAGTCCGTACCTCGTGAATGGGGTATGAGAGGCTTGTGGAGATTTGAAGTCCGAACTTTTCTAAATCTGTCGAGCCATTCCGGCTGTGCCGTTCCCTCCACCAGAACGAGATGAATGCCGACCGAACGTAAGTTAACCA
>Ga0209716_1003270_pt1 | contig 10078 bp, 7 predicted proteins | sample COGITO_mtgs_1205_FD_184811 | JGI IMG/M metagenome (GOLD analysis project Ga0209716, IMG submission 184811) | Pelagic marine microbial communities from North Sea - COGITO_mtgs_120531 (SPAdes) (version 2) | ecosystem: Environmental > Aquatic > Marine > Epipelagic ...
GAGGGTCTATACAGAGAGTAGGTTTTGGGGTCTTTTCCCTCGATAACATCTCTGGTTTCGTTAATTCATGCTTTAAGCAAAAGCAATGTAAATCAAAATCACAATTGCTGCAATAACAATTCCCATAGGCTTTACAAGTCTCCATGGAGTAATATCGACTTGCTTTGTGTATTCTAATTCAAATTCTTCTGTTCTTGGCTTGAAGTATCCTATAGCAAGCATCAACAATACATTGAACGAGAATAAGATCGCCATCACGTGTAAATAGTGAGGGTAGGTACCCCCTGCGGCTTCGACTTCGCCTTTGAGGTAAAACTGACTGAAACAGTAAAGAACAACGCCCGAAAGCATAGCAACTTTTGCGGCAACTGCGGGCACTCTTTTTGTTAAATACCCTACAATGATAATGGTTAAAATTGGTATGCTATAACACCCATTCACCTCCTGTAGATAACCAAAGAGCCCATCGGGTGCATTGGCAATGGTAGGAGCAATAAGCATAGAAAATAAGGCTAATCCAATTCCAAAGGTTTTTCCAGCCTTTACAACTTCTTTTTCTGTTGCGTCTTTTTTGAAATATTGTTTGTAAATGTCTAGCCCAAATAAGGTTACTGAACTGTTTAGTGCTGAATTAAAAGAACTTAAAATTGCACCAAAAAGTACTGCTGCAAAAAAGCCAACCAACGATACCGGTAATACTTTAGCAACCAACATTCCATAGGATTGATCTCCTTGAGATGCATCCAGTTCATTTCCAAAGATATGGTACGCAATAATTCCAGGGAGTACAACGATAATTGGACCTAGAATTTTAACAAAACCAGCATATATAAGCCCTTTTTGACCTTCAATTAAATTTTTAGCTCCAAGCGCACGTTGAATAATTGCCTGATTGGTTCCCCAATAAAACAACTGCACAAGCATCATTCCTGTGAATAATGTTGAAAAAGGAATAGAAGAATCAGATGCTCCCATTACTTTTAGCTTTTCAGGATTGGATACAACCAAGGCTTCAATACCATGCATTATACTTCCATCACCGATATACATCAAACCAAATACAGGTACAAGGGTACCACCAATTAAAAGTCCAACAGCATTTACAGTATCAGAAACTGCAACTGCTTTTAAACCTCCAAAAATTGCATATAAAGAACCAACTATTCCAATGGACCAGACCGTAATGGTTAGTGCGGTTTCATCTGATACACCAAGTACGGTTGGAACATCGAACATTCCGTTCAACGCGAGTGACCCAGAATATAAAACGATTGGAAGCAATACTACCATATAGCCACTCAAAAACAAACCAGACGTAATGGTTTTGGTCATGGTGTCGTATCTTTTTTCTAAAAACTGTGGTATTGTTGTGATTCCTCCTTTAAGATATCGCGGCAACAAAACAATGGCAGTAACCACCATAGTCAATGCTGCGAGAGTTTCCCATGCCATGACCAGTATTCCTTCTTTATAAGCTGCACCATTAAGCCCAACTAATTGTTCTGTTGATAGATTGGTAAGTAAAAGAGATCCAGCAATTACAACCCCAGTAAGGCTTCTACCTCCAAGAAAATACCCATCGGATGAAGTCTCATCTGTGTTTCTTGTTGCTAAATAAGCTATGATACCTACTAACGCCGTAAAGGCAATAAAAATAAAGAAATGCATAATTTGGTTTAAATAATTTGAACCTTCAATATAACCAAAGTATTCTTAAAGTGAATGGTTGGTATACTATTATTTTAGTGATTCTACTATACGAACAGCAAGGTCTAGTTCGTCTTCATGAACAAACACTTCTTGTAGTCCAGGAGCCACCATTCCAAACCCGGCTAAACGTGCTGATTCTGAATCATCTTTGATTACCGCTACAATTTTTTCTTCTTCTAGCGCATTCCTAAGGGCAAGTATATCAATAGCATTTCCGGTAAAAATTTTAATAAAGCCTTGGGATTGATTCATGGGTATGTAGATTAAGATTTATTGTATTTACTATTCCAAATCGCAGGATTGAAATTTTTTCCAAGCGCAAATCCATAAAAGATTACGATGGCTGCAATTCCTTTAAACATAAAGAAATAGGTCATCCAATAAACACCCCAGTCATTTGCTTTCGAAAACAAACCAACAGGGACCAATTGGGTTGCAAACCAACTCAGTAGCAAAATCAGTGCAAATAAATTTGGAATGGATTTAAAAGGCCACATCATCACTTTTCTGAACGGATGTAAATCATTCCCCCATTTATGAATTAAATAATAATATCCATTTCCAATGGGAGCAAAAAGTAATGGATCATCTGTGTTTTCTAATTTGAAAAGCTTGGAAGGCGCCATAATTTTATAATTCCCTAATCTGGTATTGTGAAGTGTGTTCAGATGATTAATCTCATCAAAGGCAGCTTGTGGTATTTCATTCTTAAAATACTTCGAATCTAAGAAGCGAAGACGAAAATCAATACAAGTTTTTTTAATGTCATCAATATGAAAAATACGATTGCGTTCCAAATGATCAACATCAAACTGATTTAAATTTTCTTCTGCAATTTCTTCGTTAGAAACGAAACTATTAGCTATGAAGGCCGGATCAGTAGGAGTAGTGCTTGTTCGTATTAATTCTTCTTTAATGTTGGTGTTCGAAAATAGGTTCAACTTCATAATCTACGTCATTTATCAAGTCAAAATTAAACATTAATTATCAAAAACCCACATCAGAATTTCAAATATAAACGATTATGCTAACGCAAAGTAGCTCCAAAATTATCTTCAAATTCTTTTTGAAGTTTTTGCATGATGCGATCAACGTTTTTATCTGTTAGGGTTTTGTGTGGATCACCAAAATAAAAACTCATCCCATAGGATTTCTTTCCATCGGGAAGATTCTTACCTTCATAAACATCAAAAAGCGATACTCTTTTCAAGAGTTTTCGATCAGTCTTGTAGGCAGCTGCTTCCAAATCTGCAAAACGTACATCACTATTAATAAGCAATGCAAAATCTCTTCTTGAAGTTGGAAATTTCGAAATTTCTTCAATAAGAATCTCTTTCTTGAAAGCATATTTGTAAATGGTATCCCAATCAAAATCGGCATACAATACTTGAGCATCTACAGAAAAGTTTTTGGTTATTTTCGATTGTACAACACCAAAGTCGACCAATACGTTCTTGTGCAGACTCAATGAAAGCCCTTCAGAGAACACATCATTTGTAGTTACTTCTTCAGTAATAGCAGTGATTCCAAGGCGGGATAATACATTGATCACAATGGCCTTTAAATCAAAGAAACTGGATTTGGTGGAAGGACTGTTCCAAAGTTCGGAATGTTTGTTTCCAGTGATGCAAATTCCGAGCCTTTTCGATTCTTTATATGTTTTTTCAAACGTGCTGTAGGTTTTCCCGAACTCATAAATATTCAAATCCTTTTGCTGACGATTGCTGTTAAACTGAACAACTTCAAGCATCGAAAATAAAAGGCTAGAACGCATTTGCGATAGGTCTTGACCTAATGGATTCAGCAAGTTAACCTTTGCCATATCGTCTAATTGCATACTCAAGCCTGCATAGGCTGGATTTGTCAAGGAGTTATTCATAACTTCAGAAAAACCATGACCAACCAATAGCTTTGCTGCAGTTTGTTCAACTTTGTGTGGACTTTTTAAGTCAAAAGATGGGAAAACAGTATGAAGGCTTGAACTTACTTCAATATTATTGTATCCATATACTCGTAAAATCTCTTCAATTACATCCGCTTCTCTAGTAACATCTACGCGGTAGCGTGGAATGGTCATTGCAAATCCATCTTCGTTTACATTATAAACTTCAATTTCTAATGAGTTTAAGATTTTTATCAACGTGTCTTTTGGAATTTCACTACCAATTACTTGCGTGATTTTTGCATAACTTATAAAAAGGTTCACTTTTTCGGTAAGCGGCTGTGCGTGCTCTTGAATTTCGCTACTAATTTTACCACCTGCGATATCTTGAATTAAAATTGCAGCAGTTTTTAGTGCATAAATCCCTATTTCAGGATCAATTCCTCGTTCAAATCGAAAAGAAGCATCTGTATTAAGACCGTGTCTTTTGGCAGATTTACGAATACTCACAGGATTAAAATATGCACTTTCAAGAAAAATACTCGTAGTAGTATCGGAAACTCCAGAATCTTGACCACCAAAAACTCCTGCTAAACACAAGGGGTTGTTGTCATCGCAAATCATCAGGTCATCCTGATGAAGCTCGCGCTCAATTCCATCTAATGTTGTGAATTTTGTTCCAGATGCTAAGGTTTTTACTCGAATTTTACCTTCAATTTTCTCTGCATCAAAAGCATGTAAAGGTTGACCTAGATCGTGTAGGATATAATTTGTAGCGTCAACAACATTGTTCTTTGGAGAAATTCCAATGGCTTTCAAACGATTTTGAAGCCATTCTGGTGACGGCTTAACTTCTATATCGGATAGGGTTAATCCATAGTACTGAGGTGCCCGTTCGGTATCGTCAACTTCAACAGTTATTACATTGCTTGTATCTGTAATTTTAAATTTATCAGTGTGTGGTGTTTTCCACTCAGAACTTACTCCAATTTGGTTACAACCCGCTTTTAAGTCTCGGGCAACACCCATATGACTCATCGCATCAGACCGGTTTGGTGTTAATCCGATTTCAATTACTGTATCAGTCTCAATATTGAAAATTTCAGAACAAGGAGTCCCAGGAACTAAAGCATCATCTAAAACCATAATCCCATCATGAGATGCGCCAAGACCCAATTCGTCTTCAGCACAAATCATTCCCAAGCTTACTTCGCCCCGTATTTTACTTTTCTTAATTTCAAACGCATTGTCGTCAGCATCATAGAGTAGGGTACCGACAGTAGCAACAGGGACTTTCTGTCCGGCAGCTACATTGGGCGCTCCACATACAATTTGAACCGGTTCGTCTGCACCAAGATTGATTTGTGTAACTCGCAAACGATCTGCATTGGGATGCGGTTCACATGAGATTACTTCTCCAACAACAACACCTTTCAAACTTCCCTTAACAGATTCAAAAGGAGTAGTACCTTCTACTTCAAGTCCTAAATCGGTGAGTAGTTCAAGTTGCTTTTCTAAAGAAATATCTATTTTTAGATATTGTTGTAGCCAATTATGGGAAACTTTCATGCGTTTAATGTTTTGTCTTTGAGAACTTCAAATATAAATCAAAAGGGTGTTTTATTTTAATTCTCAATAAGCTACAAATATAAGCATCTGTGACCTAAAAAAAAGTACTAGCTAATGTAATTCCAAATGTTTTTGTGTGCTGTGATTTTAGAATATGTAATTCGAACTTCTCGATGCGTTTTATCTACAAGTTCAGGATCTTCTGTTATTATTTTTTTAGCATAATAACGAGCTGTTTTAAGAAGTTCTTGATCTTTTAAAAGATCTGCGATTTTAAGTTCTAATACCCCACTTTGTTGGGTTCCCATAAGATCACCAGGTCCACGCAATCGCAGATCAACTTCTGCTATTTCAAAGCCATCGTTTGTCTGAACCATTGTCTGTAGTCGGGTACTGGCAACTTTAGATTTTTTATGACCGCTCATTAAGATGCAGTAACTCTGATCATTTCCTCTACCAACACGCCCACGTAACTGATGTAATTGAGATAAACCGAAGCGTTCAGCACTTTCAATAATCATAACCGATGCATTGGGTACATTTACACCAACTTCTATTACAGTAGTTGCAACCATAAGCTGGGTTTTTCCTTCCACGAAACGTTGCATCTCAATATCTTTATCTTTTGGTTTCATTTTTCCATGAACGATACTGATGCGATAGTCTGGTAAAGGAAATTCCCGAGTCAAACTTTCATATCCATCCATCAGATCTTTGTAATCCATTTTTTCAGATTCTTGAATCAAGGGATACACAACATAGATTTGCTTTCCTAATTTAATTTCTTCCCGAATGAATTGGAAAACTTGAAGTCGATTGGAATCACTTCTTAGAACAGTTTTGATGGACTTTCTCCCCGGAGGAAGCTCGTCAATTACAGAAATATCCAAATCCCCATACACACTCATTGCTAAGGTTCTTGGAATTGGAGTAGCTGTCATTACTAGAACATGAGGTGGTAACGTGTTCTTGCGCCAAAGTTTTGCTCGTTGTGCCACACCAAAACGATGTTGTTCATCAACAATAGCAATTCCTAAGTTTTTAAAGCGTACTTTTTCTTCGATGAGTGCATGGGTTCCAATGAGTATGTGGAGGCTTCCATCTTCTAATGCTTGGTGTATTTCTTTACGTTGAGCAGTTTTTGAAGATCCAGTTAAAAGGGCTATGTTCAATGGCATTCCGCCTAAGCTTTCTTCTAATGACTTGTAGTGTTGCTGTGCTAGTATTTCTGTCGGTGCCATCATACACGCCTGAAAACCATTGTCGAGACCAATGAGCATACTCAACAAGGCAACCATGGTCTTACCAGAACCTACATCCCCTTGTAACAAACGATTCATTTGTTTACCCGTACCCATATCGTTTCTAATTTCTCGAACAACACGTTGTTGTGCATTGGTGAGCTGAAAGGGGAGGTACTTGGTGTAAAACTCGTTGAAATTGACTCCTACATTTTCAAATACATACCCTTTTACTTTTTGTTTCTGCAAACGATTCTTCTGCAATAACTGCATTTGAATGTAAAAAAGCTCTTCAAATTTCAATCGAAATTGTGCCCGAGTCAATTGGTGCTGATTTGCCGGAAAATGAATTTGAATGGTAGCTTCTTTTCTAGAAATCAGTTTTAGTTCTTCTATAATATAGGTAGGGAGTGTTTCGTGAAACTCTTTGTGAACCTGACGAAACAGATGTTCCATAGATTGTTTCATCACACGCTGACTAATACCCTTGTTAATGAGTTTCTCTGTTGACGGATAAACGGGGTGAAATGCACCCAAATTACTTTGTTTGTATTCGTCTTCTGGGGTTAGCTCTGGATGGGCGATAGAGGCCTTACTACCGTACCAGTTTAGCCGGCCAAAGACAATATAGGTGGTGTTCTTTTTTAGGCTTTCTTGAATCCACTTATACCCCCTAAACCATACCAACTCTATGGTTGATGAGCCATCTGAAAATATAGCTGCCAAACGCTTTCCTTTTGCCTGCGGAATGATTTTGTGGGACAGGATGGTTCCTTTAATCTGAACTTCTGAAGTATTCTGTGGTAATTTGCTAATCGCATAAAAAGTAGTGCGATCTATATATCGATTGGGAAAAAAGTGCAACAAATCCTGATAAGTCTTGATTCCCAATTCTTCTTTGAGCAAGCTTGCTCTGTTGGGACCAATTCCTTTAAGATATTCTATGGGAGTTTGTAGTAAATCCATACGATTTCACGAAGTTACTTGTTTTTAAGATTTATAAAGATTCATTTTAATTAAAAACATTGTAAATTTAAGTAACCAAATTTTAAATCATACACATGTCAAAATCTGCACTAGTAATTTCTGGAGGTGGAAGCAAAGGCGCTTTTGCTGGTGGGGTTGCTCAATACCTTGTTGAAGAAACCAAACAACAATATGACCTATTTCTTGGGACTTCAACAGGGAGTTTGTTGGTGTCTCATTTAGCATTGAATAAAATTGAGGAGATTAAAAGGGCGTTTATTTCTGTCACACAAGACGACGTGTTTGATAATTGCCCATTCTTAGTTCGAAAAAAAGGTGTTTTAACACGAATTAAAATCAATCATTTTAATGTTTTAAAAAACTTCTTGAGAGGAAAGAAAATATTTGGCGAAAGTAATAATTTAAGGAATTTAATTTCACGTGAAATTACAATTCCATATTTCGAGAAACTTCAAAAAGAGACTCAAGAAGTTGTTATTTGCGTTTCAAACTTATCTTCGAATAAAGTAGAATATAAGTCATTACAAGAGTCTAGTTATGAAGACTTTATTGATTGGATATGGATTTCGTGCAATTATGTACCCTTCATGACTTTGGTGACTAAAAATGGTTGCGAATATGCCGATGGTGGCCTAGGCTGTATCATTGCAATTGAAGAAGCAACTCGACGTGGAGCAACCCATGTTGACGCTGTTATATTGAATACCGAGTTTCAACAAACTAATCGGGTCCATTCTCGTAATGCTTTCGATGCTTTAGGCAGTATTTTTGGATTTATTTCTGATCGAATTGAATATCAAAACCTAAAAATAGGTGCCTTAGTTGCACATGAAAAAAATGTTAAACTGCGTTTGTTTTATACCCCAAGGGTATTGACAACGAATTCACTGGTATTTGAAAGAGGTAAAATGTCTGGTTGGTGGCAAGAAGGATGGCAGTTTGCGCAACAGACCTTAAAAAATAAGGTATAGCAACTTGAAAGCTGTTGCTATACCTTTTTAGTTTTATTTATTGATTTAAATAGTCAAGTGCCAAATCGACCATTACCTTAACCCCATGAATCATTCCTTCATCTTGAACTACAAAATCTGGTGTATGATGGGAAGGAGCGTCCGCTGGATTCATTGCTGGATCCATTCCACCTAAGAAAAAGTATAGGCCAGGAACTTGTTGTTGGAAGTATGAAAAATCTTCAGCACCAGTAATGGCCTTAATCACATGAACATTTGATGCTCCAACAGCACGCTCGAGTGTTGGTACCATCATTTGCGTTAATGCTTCATCGTTATAGGTTAGAGCAGCTGTTTTGTTGATGGTTACTGTTGCTGTACCACCGTACGCGGCAGCTATCTGAGGAACCATGTCATACAAGCGTTCGTGAATGATGTTTTGCATGTCTTCATCTAGGGTTCTAATTGTACCTATCATTTCGGCAGATTCAGGAATAATATTGGAACGAATTCCTGCGTGAATTGCGCCGACAGAAACAACAGCACCTTCATTTGTAAGTTGAGAATTTCGACTTATAATGGTTTGAATTCCGTTGATGATTTGTGAAGAAATCATAATGGGATCAATACTTTTCCAAGGAGTAGACCCGTGGGATTGTTTTCCACCAACAACAATTTTATAAGAATCTGCAGCAGCCATGATCCCTTTCGTCTTATAATTGATATGACCCACTGGAGTTTCTGAACTGATGTGTAATCCAAAAACAGCATCTACATCTGGGTTTTTAAGTACACCTTCTTTAACCATCAACAAAGCACCTCCTTCTTCACCAGCGGGTGGTCCTTCCTCTGCGGGTTGAAAAATAAATTTCACAGTTCCTGCAAAATCACGATTTTCAGCTAATATTTCTGCAACACCCATCAGTATCGCAACGTGAGTGTCATGACCACAAGCGTGCATCACCCCAGTTTGTTGGTTATTGAAAATTGCTGTTGCTTGAGATTTATATGGTAAAGAATTGCGTTCTGTTACTGGTAGCCCATCCATATCGGCGCGTAGTGCAACTACTTTTCCAGGCTTATTCCCTTTTAAAATACCTACAACTCCTGTAATTGCGATTCCAGTTGTAACCTCTATTCCTAATGATTCTAGGTGGGCTGCTACTTTTTTGGCTGTATTGAACTCACGATTAGATAGTTCCGGGTTTTGATGAATCTCATGGCGCCATTGAATTACTTTAGACTCTATAGAACTAAAAGTTGAGTCGCTAATTTGTGCCCCAGCCGAGAAGCTGATTAGAGCAAAAAGCAAACTAAAACGAGTAAATAGTTTTTTCATTATCAGATTTATTTTTTGTTTAATTATTTTAATTGATTTTTAAAAGTAGTCAAATATTTTGCACTTCCGACTACAATAATTTAATTGTCTTAGATCAACTGATTTTGTTCATTTTTTAGTTCATAATTAATTGTATAAAATGAATTAATTATGCAGCATTAAGTTTTCAATGTATTATTTTAGTATTTCATGAAACAAGATTTAACAGCCCATATAAATACGCTCAATGAAGCGCAGAGAGGACCAACTTTACACAAGGATGGACCACTAATCGTTATCGCTGGTGCAGGTTCTGGTAAGACCCGTGTACTGACTTATAGAATTGCCTATTTGATGAGTCAGGGTGTAGATTCGTTTTCGATTTTGGCACTGACTTTTACCAACAAGGCAGCTCGAGAAA
>Ga0209716_1003272_pt1 | contig 10075 bp, 9 predicted proteins | sample COGITO_mtgs_1205_FD_184811 | JGI IMG/M metagenome (GOLD analysis project Ga0209716, IMG submission 184811) | Pelagic marine microbial communities from North Sea - COGITO_mtgs_120531 (SPAdes) (version 2) | ecosystem: Environmental > Aquatic > Marine > Epipelagic ...
TGTGACTGATCCGAGCGATTTGACCATGCTCTGGATGATGCAAAAATCCCTCGATTGCTTTAATCGATCGATAGCCATTTTTATCGAGGGTTCGAATCCCTTCCTCTCTGCCATATTACTCCCCGTGTCAATGAATACGGGGATTGTTTTTTATACCTTCCTGAAACCTTCCTGTTTTTGTAGTCCGCTTTCTTGGAAATGATTTAGATTCAAAGTGTGATCCTAAATCGTATTATAAAGATACGAAAATCAGTTTTGCGGTGCAATGCCAATCACTTTTGTTATCTCACTAATGCGAGCCGTCCAACCTTTAGTAATAGCAGCTTGTAAAATGTTCCACCTGCTGTTTGTTACCCGCTGAGGTCTTGTTTTAAGTTCGTCTATTCCCCTGTAAACGAGAATCAAGAAATATCGTTGTTGTTGCTTTAAAGTCTTTTGGCGATCTACGTTTATTTTGAACCACAAATCCACATCATCATGAGTTTTGACTTCCATCTCAAAAAGAAGAAAAATACATATAATATATTGTAAATAAATACTCTGCCTCAGCTCTTTATATATTTTATTTAATGACTGATTTTTGTGGGCTCTATCAAAATTACCTAAAATAACTTTCTATTACTGGAGAAAAAGCTAAAACCTATTCCTATTAGCAATACAACGATTTATCTGTTTGAGGATCTTATTAGGCTTGAAAAATACAAAACGATCTATAAGAAAGACAAACCCCCACCGATTATGGTAGGAGTTAATCCTTTTTGGAGTTACAAAATTATTTAATTTCTCCTCACCCATTTAAAACCTATTGGTTTTCCATAACTTATTTCCTCACTTCCATTTCGATAATTCTTAACAATCATCTGGTCATCTGTTTTTGAAACTATCTCATATTTTCTAATCACTGAACCTCCTATATTGTGCTCGAAACTATTACCGTCACTGTTTATAGTATATGAATCAGTATTAATAGGATATTCTGAAGAAGTACAATTCCCGTTAGGATAGTTTATACCAATCCCTTGAGTAGATATGTTACCAGTAGTTTTATTTATTGTGAGATAGGTATATGGTTCACCACATGTAGGGACATCATAAGTGTTTTCAATATTTGAGGTGCCGGCAGAGTACAAGTATAATTCTATCCCGTCCCAAGTTCCATTTAAATAATTATCCGTTAATGACAATGGAACAGATACATTTATAATTCTATTAACAGTAGTAGAATTACCGGCTGCATCACTTACCGTATACGTAAGGGTATATGTTCCCGTAGTTGAAGTGTCTACTGAACCCGAAACTGATATTGAATTAGTTAGATTACCATCCACATCATCACTAGCTGTTGCTCCTGGGTCTGTGAAGGTATCACCAACTGCTAATTCAATTGTAGCTGATCCTGTTAGTGAAATAGTTGGTGCTGTTGTATCATTTACATAATTATCAAATAGTGCATTTACCTCACTCTGACTTAATGCATAATTATACATCTTAACATCATCTAATTTTCCGTTAAATGCATCGTAAGCTGGATGATTCATCCTACCCAAAGCAAAATCTCCTGATAGCGGAAGAGTCTTCCCTGAATTAGCAGTTGTAATCACCTCTTGACCATCCACGTATATAGTCGAACCACCATCTGAATTGAAGTTATGAACTACATGATACCAAGTATCACTCTCAGACACTTCATCAAGATTTTGATATTTATTATTCCCATTTGCCCATGCTGTTCCCCAGTCATTTGAATTATTACCTCCATCATAAAAGTCAAATACTCTTGGAAGCTGACAGCCATCTCCAGTTCTATTGATCCAAAAAGAAATACTAAACTCATCTATAACAGTCGACATATCTATGTTTGAATCCATTCGAGTAGCACAGCTAGCTCCAGAAAAATAAATAGCTTTACCAGCCTCACCAAATCTATCAGCCGTATATACACCACCTGTATTTGTCCCATGATTAGCGTTGCCACTAGAATCTTGAGAGTCTCCTTCAAACCTGTAATCTGCAATTATTGTTCTAGTACTTGCTGAATTAACTATAACTGTTCTATTAACAGTAGTAGAATTACCGGCTGCATCACTTACCGAATACGTAAGGGTATATGTTCCCGTAGTTGAAGTGTCTACCGAACCCGAAACAGTTATTGATGAGGTTAAGTCACCCTCAAAGTCGTCTGTTGCTGTTGCTCCAGGATCAACAAAGTTATCACCTTGATTTAGATAGATTGTATTTGATCCGTTTAATGTTATTTCAGGAGGAAGAATCCCATATCGGTTTTCTCTAACAAGTTTAAAACCAACATCATTTCCGTTATAATTATCGGATAAATCATTTCTGAAAGATTCAATAATTAAAGTGTTATTATCAGGTTTATCTAAAATGACCCAAGTTCTTTTTATAGAATTTGTGTAATGTACTACTTGATTTCCATTAGAAGAAATAGTAATCTGGGAATCATTTTTTTCAAATGGTGCTGATGTACATTGATTTTGCGGCCAATTAATTCCGATACCCTGATTAGTTATTGTACCAGTTGCTGAAATAGTATGGTACATGAATTGCTTTGCACAAAAAGGAATCTGAAAAGTTTGAGTTATTTCATTTGCTTGATCCAAATAATAAAGCTCTTTCACATTCCAATTACCCGCTAAGTCTTCATTACTCATTGTAGGTAAATCTATGGTATCAGATATAATTTCTGTGAGAGCATTTGCTATATCTGGATTTTCAATATCCCCATCTAGGGTTGGTTGTTCATCTGATATAAGACCATTCCCGTCGTAAGAAACTTCATCTTCTTCTGTCTTAGTTAAATCAACCCTAATTGTTTGATTAACCTCTATGTCACCTTCAGAGGTAATTTCATCACTGGAATTACTTATTGTACTAAATGAACACCCCAGACTATTTGACTGGCTAAAACTAATATTACTCATATAAATTGAGTTTCCTAATGAGCAACTATTATTACCCCAAAATTTAACCCTAGAACGATATGTAAATCTTTGACCAGTTCTATTCCATGATTGGAAGTAACAATTCATTCCATAGTCAATAGTGACTCTCATTCTTGAGTAGTATCTTGGAGACGACTTTGCTGCTTCATTGTCTAAAGCAATATCCCATGTTCCTACAAGTTTTCTAGCTAATTCATAATTAAAATTTGCTGTTATTTCTTGATTATCCGTAATTGTTATTTCCTTCACTGAAGTAGTATCTATTTCAGCTTCATTCCAATTCATAAATACATGACCTTGATCAGGTAAAGCCTGTAGCTCTACTCTATCCCCTGATTCAAATAATTCATCAACTTCCTCAATCTTATTTGCTGAAGAAATCTTTGATGCAGTTACATTTCCATTCCCGATTGTGTTAATGGTTAGCGTAAACTCTATTTTTTCGAAAACTGGAGAAATATTTAAGTCCTCTGCAAGAGAGATTATTAATGGGTTTTGATCATATGTTTGCCCAGTATTAATGTCAATCCATTCAACAAATTGATAATTCTCGTTTGGGGTACTAGAAAATGTAATTGATGTACCTTTCTCAATGGGACCTGATTCACTTACGAAAGCTTCTCCACCGTTAGATTGCTCTAGATTTACTTCATAGTATACAGGGTCTTTTTTGCATGAAAAAAATAGTAATGCACATAAAAAGTAGGATAATTTTAATTTCATTTAGAAGGTTTTTAAACATCAATATTACATTTTTAAAACACCCCCACCTTTCATTTTTAGTAAAATACCCTATATTACCCTAATGAAGAGAATTGTTTTTTTATTGTTAACTTCATTAAAATGCTTTGTTTTACTAGGGCAAACTGAATTGATTTCTATTAAAATAAATTCTAGCTTAAAGCTATTGGACATTGATGGAGTACCACATTTGCTAACAACTGACTCTATTTACAAAATTAGAAAAAACTCTATTGATGTATATCCATTAGAAAAAGGGGTTCATAAACTTTCTCATGTTGAAGATTCTCTTTTTATCAATAGAGGAGGTGGAAGTGTGTATAAACTTAATTCAAACTTTGAGTTAGATACTTTACTCTATGCACCTAAAATGGAAACTAGTTTTTATCACTCAGCTAAGTTCATTCATAATGATACGTTAGTTTCTTTTGGTGGATACGGAAATTTTAGTTTTAATAATTCATTCACCTATTTTCATTCTAATCTTAAAACATGGTTATATTATCCTGATTTTACTTTAGAGAATAATAAACCACCACCGGCTTCAGTTTATTTACCATGGAATTATTCCGATGGTGTTTTCACAATTTATCGAATATTGCATAAAGTTAATGGAGGGGCTGAAAGTCGTAATGTGAGTTTCTCCATGTTTCAATATCATTTTGATAAAAAACAATGGATTACGAAGAAAAGCGTGAGTAAACTTGAGAATTTATTTAACATATCATTAGGAAGACATCATGGGAATGGTTTTATGATTTTCAATCTTGACAATAGATTCTTTCTTTTTGATTGCAACAGATCATTAATTGAAGAATATCAAAAAACTACACCATTGTTTTCTAATCTTATATCGTTTCTTATTTTGGATAATTCGATATATACTCTTAATAAAGAAGAAAATGGCTTTAAAGTATTCAAAACATCTTTGAATGTGTTTCTATCTAATAAAATAAATTCTGAAAGTGTTATTGATGCAGAAATCAATCATTTGATGATTTACTGTATTATAGTTTTTATTGTAGTTTTTTTAATCTTGCTTTTCTTCAAGTTTAAGAGTGCTAGTAGCTATTTTAAAATAAAGAACGAGCTCAAAGACCTGGAAAATGAGTTACCTGATGTCCAGTTCAAATTTCTCCAGGAATTAGTTGAAAGCTATCCAAGAGCTGTTCATTATAAATTTATCCTTTCCCTTTTTGATGACTCTATTGGATACGAGGCGAAAAAAATTAAAATAAGAAAAACAGTTAAGGATTTAAATAATTATCTTGAGACAAAGCTTGATTTAAAAAAGCCGCTAGTTACCAGAAGAAGTTCCGAAGACAGAAGACAGTTTGAAGTTTATGTAAAAGATTGATTCTACTTTAACTCAGTTTAGTTAAAGGTTTGAATTACTCACTATTTTAAAAATCTTAGTTAATGCTGTTTTTATAAATCTTAAAACATCGTAAATCAACTCCTCAGTATATATTTTGTCTGTGACTGATTTTTTAGTCTCACTTTGAAAATAGCCATGAACTACTTTTGTTTTTCAAGACTTTCCAGTTGATGAAAAGTCTGCGTTTGTTTTAGTGCTTGGTTGAGGCTCCCCAGTATTTTAAGGTTGCTTCTTTTCTGTTCTTCTGTATCGTGGTTTAAGAACTTCTTTCCTGATTGCTTTTTCCAGTCTCCTAAACTGTATGGGATTGAGAGTGATTTTTGTTTCTGGTTTCATTTGATTTTTTGATTGAGTGTGAGAAGATCCACTAACTACACAACTGCTCTGTCTAATAGACGATTGAGTTATGCCTGATAGAATGGAGATTGGCTTAATACTTTTTTATATACTCCTGAATATCTGCTTGTGAGAAGCGGACAGAGTTTCTACCAACTTTGACGAAGGGTAGTATACCCAGTCGCATATCGGTATTTATCTTTGCGAGAGATATTGAATAGTTCTGCATTAAGTCATTTTTCGTGAGGTTTGCTGCTTGAATCATTGTTGTTGTTTATTATAAATAGGGGTGTTCTTGAGTAAACGTGTTTATTCGTGTATCTTTTTTAGACTATATTTCCTCTGGATTCAGTTTGAGCCTATATTCCCCCTCCATTCATTTTATTTATTTGATACACCCTAAATATGATGCATCTACGAATTTGTTGTATCTTTGAGTAACATTAAATCATAGATGATGAAGATATTTTATAGTAGAGTTTCCACATTAGACCAGAACAACAGCAGACAGATTGCTCCTGATGGTTACGACGTTTTTGAGGATAAGATTTCTGGTTCAGTTGCTTTTGCTGATAGACCAGCTGGTAGTAAGATTGTTGATTTATCTGCCTCAACTGATGTGGAGGAAGTGATGGTTCATTCTATTGATAGATTAGGACGTAACACTCTTGACATCCTGAAGACGATTGAAGACTTTACTGCTCTTGGAATAAATGTTGTTTCTGTTAAGGAAGGACTTTCTACTTTGCTTCCCAGCGGTAAGCAGAATCCTACTGCTAAACTGATGATTAACATTCTTGCTACGATCGCTGAGTTTGAGCGTGAGAGATTACTGGAGAGACAGCGTGAGGGAATAGCACTTGCTAAACAGAAGGGGGTTTATCAGGGTAGAAGTGTAGGTTCAACAGAAGAAGAGGAGGTTTTCTTAAATAAGAAGAAGACACAGAATGCTCTTCGTGAGATTAACAGAGGATTTAGCGTGAGACGTGCTGCTAAACTTTCAGGAACATCGCCGAACTTTATTGTGAAGGTTAGGGGTATTGCAGAGAAGCGAGGATTGTTGAAGGTGGTTTAGGGATCCATCTTCTGACCTTTGCTGTGTCCTTAGAGACCTCCTCAAGGGGGTTCTCTGCTGCGTTCAGTTAGCTCCGCTTGTAGATTTGCGTTCGTCTGTTATGAGGTCTCCTCTTTCCATTTGCTGAATAGTTCATTTGGTAAGTTTGATGATTTCACAAAACGGTAAATCTACAGCGTCAAGCTCTGCACGAAAAAGTCCTTGATCGGTTTCAATATCGTAATCAAGTTTTGATATTCTGTCAATCTTTTTGATGGTCTTCACTCCCATATTATTCAAATAGAATGCAATGAAGTTTGATTGAAGTTGATAGTTTTTGATGCTACTGATTATTGTGCTGTATAGCTTTTCTGTTGTTGATATAATGTCTTTCATAAATATTCTATTTTCTCAGTTGTTGTTATTGTTGTGGACAAATATGTCCGTCAGACCCTGACCTTCTAAGCTGAGTAGGGTAGTGGTAAAATCCCGATCTGTTCAAGAGCATTATATCGGTCATTGATATCAGGCTTTGGCTGTTTCTTATACTCAGCGTATTTTTTAACTTCAGCTTTAGCCCGCCTTTTTGTTCTGGAGCAAGCATCAAAATATTCCTCTTCAATAACGCCATTAATAAAATCATAAACTTGCTTGCCTGTTTTCTTAGCTTCCTGATTCGCTATCTTGAAGATTAATCTATTCTGTAGACTGGTATTTGGTGTTGTCTCTATTTTGATCTGCCTTCTAATGAACCAAGAGCTTGTAGCTTTATTGAAAAACTGATTCATAATATCCTCGTGTTCCAGAGTGTCAAGGAAGTCCCCAAACTTCTCAACTTTCATTCCTGTTACATATTCATAGTGCTTACGACACCGAATGTTTGTTTCCATTCGTATTAAGGGCAGTGGGGTTAGAGCAGCTGCGCTGCTCAAACCTTTCCTCTGCATCTCTAATGATTTGTCGTAAATATGAAGGAAAGGCATTTGATAACTTTCTTGAACATCCTTTCTATTATGATGAGAACTAAAAATCCTTTTTCCCTTCTTGTTAGTTGGTGATTGAGCTGGGGATACTCTCATCATTGAGATTATTAGATCAAATGCTTGCTTCATTGTAATGCAAGAAGGGAGTTGTCTGTCCCGTGTAATGTCTACATCGGTGTAATAGCTGTTGTTTCTAAGGTCTTCAATACTAAAGTTGAATAGGTTGCCCCCACCGATTTCGTTAATGCATTTAACTAAGAACGGCAGCGTCTCATTTGTGATCCCTTTTAGATATAACTCCCCCAATAACTTAGCACTAATCTCCAGCCTGATCTTCTTAGTGCCTGAACCGAAGCCTCTGCTTACATAATGGATTTTACAAAATCCATCTTTAGGTGAATAGTTGTTTCTTCCTTTGCTTCCTGTTTCATAGTTATCGTGATCCGATCTATGGCTAATGCCGTTTACCCACATTGGATGGCTTTCATTGATGAGTCCTTCCTGAAATGGAAGTTCAAGGGCTAAGCTGTCAACCTTTGTTCCGTAACGAACCCCGCTCATTGTCTCGGAACCTTTACTTGGGATAGATCAACTTTCACCCAGTTTTCTGGTTCGACTAAAATCTTAGTATCAATGTCAGCTGTTTTGTAACGGTAAGAGTTTTTTTCTATACCGTTCACTCTCTTAACGCCAACTCCATAATAATAGGCGAGTTTCTCAGCAGTCTTTTCGCCCATTGATAACCGACTCGCAAGCTCTTTTCGGTTTAGATCAGGCTTGTCAAAAGGGGAATCTGTTTTTCGCTCTAATGAAATGGCGAGCATCCGCGTTAGCCGGGCAATATCTCCTTTTAGTTCTTTTACTTCGGTTTTGAGTTCTTTTAGTTCTTTGAGTTGTATACTCATTTAAGTTATAATGTGCATAAGGCATCCACCCTAAATAGGTGAACGATTTTCACATATAACTTGCCAACAGACGTTGGGCTTATCTTGATCCCACTTAAGACCTATGCAAATAAGCGGGGGTTGTATAACTTGCCGACCTTATGTCGGGCTTATCTTACATACAACATAACGAAATAAATCGGATTATGCAAGCTTAAAGTTTTGGAGGATTCTTTAAAAGCTGTTCTTCAATATCACTTTGCATTTTAGTTTTACCCTGCTGTTTATCGTAATAACTTTTTTCTGCAGTTTCTGTGCTGTGCCCCATAGTTTGCGAATATAGCTTGTCACTTAATATCGGTTTGTAAAGTGTTGAAGCAATATTTCTGCACGTTCCAAATGTTACTATTTCGTGCATCGGGAATAGCCCCCTTATGCTCGGATTCCTTCCTTGCTTTTTTGTAGCTTCAACTTCACGATCAAGCCCAGCCTCCTTAAAGATGGTCTTAAAGCCCTGTTGAAGCTTGTGTTTGATTTTATCTTCGCTATTAGAATTAGTCCATTTGGAATAGGGTATTAGTTTATCGTAAAGCTGTTTTGCTTCCTTTGTTACGAGCATCCCAGTTACTACTTCAGTCTTTTTCCCAATATTCTTGTCCCTTTTATTAACGATAGAATAGCTTCCTTTGTCGGTGATTGTTTTGTGGTCTTGAGTGTATGATAAAAAGTCATTAATGTGCTGACCTATGAAGATACCAAGCTTAAATATGTCCCTGTATAGTTGGTGATCCTTATCTGTGAAATCGTATTGAAACAACCGATCAAGTTCTTCCTGAGTTGGCTGAACCGAACCTAAGGTATTGTCTTCTGCCTGAAGTGGGAATAATCCCATTGGGATTCTTGAATGCGGGAAAAGACTCATTGTAAAGTCACAAATCTGTCTCCAGTTGCTAATCCAGTTGTTACGAGTCTTGTTTGTTCCCCACTTAGGATATGTTAAAACCCAATCCATTATTTTGTCACAAGCTTCCCAAGTCAAAATGTCTTCATCAAACATAGTGGGTAGCATAATCTCAGTAGTCTGTTTATGCCAAGTATTCCATTTAGATCCCAATCCAGAGGTTTTTGTGTAATCCCAAGAAGCACATTTTGGATTTCTTTTTGGATCATTAAAATATTTCCATACTTCAGAAAACGGATATTTGACATTGATATCTTCGCCGCCATTATTGTGTATTTCAATAGCTCGTTTTAAGAATGGAGTAGTCACCTGTTTGTCTGTCTTTCCCCGAACTTGAACTTTTACAGCATCATATAGTTCATCAAGTTGATTGAAGAGTTTTGTGCCAGCTTTAGGTCTTTTGGCGTTCTTGTCCCAGTCCTTAATATATGTTTTTTCTCCGATTGAAGCTTGACTTTCACCATATCGTAAGTAGATTGACTTTGGGGCGTTAGGATCTTTTGAGAATGCCTTGAGGTTGTAGTTCAGTTTAATCATATTACAAAGATAGATATAATCTTCCTGAAACCTTCCGGTTTTTATTCCTGCTTATGCTCATTTAGCCTTAACCGATGTTTTAGTTAAAAAGCCCTATCTTTTCTCAAGCTAATGTTTATCTGTTATTGCAGGGTTTTACTGGATTTTATGAGTAAATGGGTGCAGTCCCTTCCTCTCTGCAATTTCCAATAAAGCTCTTGAATTTCAAGGGCTTTTTTTTTAGAAGCATTTTTACTCT
>Ga0209716_1003277_pt1 | contig 10072 bp, 11 predicted proteins | sample COGITO_mtgs_1205_FD_184811 | JGI IMG/M metagenome (GOLD analysis project Ga0209716, IMG submission 184811) | Pelagic marine microbial communities from North Sea - COGITO_mtgs_120531 (SPAdes) (version 2) | ecosystem: Environmental > Aquatic > Marine > Epipelagic ...
AGTAGTAATATGCTTGTATTTTTCCATCAATTGCCTTTTCTGGTCTTAAATTTTGTATTGGAATATGCTTTGCTTTCTTAATCTCAGTCTTGCCCTTGTTCCAAACTACATTGAACGCAGCTTGACCTAGTAACTTTAAATCTAAAGACACCTTTCGTATATCTTCATCTCTAAAAATGAGCTTCATTTTAGCGTAGTCTAATGGTCTTTTGTCTGCATCCGTTGCATCAAGACCTTGACCATAAATCATCTCTCCTATACCTGTAATAATAGCATTGTTAACTGCACTACCGTTGAACCTATCTATTAAGAACTGATAGTAGTTGTTATCTCGCCCATATTCAACCCACTCCCTTGCAGGGTTCTCCTCAATCTTTGGAGTGGTGTAAGATGACATTTTTACTAAATTTATCATGCTGCTTATTCTTCTGTGTTATAGTAAACGTAATTCCTTGCAGTTGGGTTTGCATACTCAGTAAATGTAACCTCACTATCTGCGTCTATTATCATTGTACCCTCCCATCGTAAACCCAATACAACTGCGTTTGTTGGATCTATATTTGAGTTGTTTGTTTGCTCATATACAACAACATTGTAAAATGAGTTTGTCTTTAATGCATTAAATGGAGCTGCGTTTGTAGGTACATCAAATCTTATTGCTCTTTGAGATCTGGCAACAGGAGAAACTACTCCGTATGTTTCAACTCTTGTTTGGTCATCTATTACACCAATCAAAAAGTAATTACCCTCTGCATCTACACATTGATTGTAAATGTTTAAAGACAATTTATTTGCAGCAATATTTTGTACCCAATGCTCCATTTACTTTTTCTTTTTTACTTTGAACGATTTGTGAATTTCACAACCTCTTTTTTTAGCATACATATCAGCAAACTGCTCTGCATCTTTGTGCATGTCAAAATATCTTGTAATAAGTATATCATCTCCATTTACATGCGTAATCTTGTAAACAGTTTTACTCTTGACTTTATGTTTATCAAAGTAAATCATATTATTGAATCGTCTGAGTTATCTCGAATAAATTTAGCTGCTTCCGTTCTTGTCATTAAGCAGTTGTTTGGATATTGCTTACCCTTACCTAAATCAAGCAAAGCAGATAACTCTCCACCTACCCAACTTGCTTCGAGTTCTATTATATGATATTTAGCTTTGCCAACTTTAACCATTGGGTTAGCACCAAACTTTCTACGATTGTACTCTCCAAGCTCTTTAAACGTTGGATGAATCACTCCGTTTTGGATGCCCTCTTCATCGTACTCAGGTATTCCGTACGTAGCTACTAACTCTGTTGGTATTAGTTTATTAAAAGTTGTGTTATCTAAACACATATATACATTTCCTCTCATAATTAATTTGTATGTGCAGATAAACCTGCGTTATAATTGTTTTCTACTTCGTCTGATGTAAGAACTCTATCATAAATCAAGAAATCACTAATATGACCATTATAGTCTTGTGTTCTTGTTCCAGAAAAATGGTTCATACCAATACCAAATTCAGTTGTTGTTCCTAAATTTATAGCAGTTATAGTTTTTGTAACACCTAATTGAGATGTGCCAACAAAACATTTTAAAGATGTACCATCAAAAGTAAATGTAGCAAAGTTCCAATCACCATCTGTTATAGTACCAAAGTTTTGCCAACCTCCTGTTATTTCGTGAAAAACTGATAATTGAGAACTGTTAAAACCTAGAACTATTCTATCTGTTGCAGAATGTAAATCTGCTAAATACAATGAATCATTACTATTAACATTTTTAAACCACAACTGAATTGTTGCTTGTTTACCACTTAATGTAAAAGCATCAACTGTTGCACCTCCAAACTTACCTAAATTAAACGAGTTCAATCTATCTCGAACTAGGCTTCCAAATATATCCTTAGTTGGTATAGTTGGGTTAGGTATAAGAATTGTTGATGGTACAGTTGTGCCTGATGTTGGTCTGTAACCACCTAATGTAGGTGAATCATCAATTTGTGTTCCCCAAACTAAAACTTCAGTTAAATCACTTGAACCTCTAAAATCAACTAAATAGTAGTTTCCTATACCTGCTCCTGATGTTGGTATAGCACTAACTCTTTGCCATTCTGTTGTTAAATTAAATAAACTATTAGAATTAGAATTATGTGATGTTAAATGTATTTGACCTGTACCCGATACAGTTCTTGCCCAAACACTTCTAATATTAGTTGTATTATTTAAATCATCAAAAATATAAGGCTGAATTCCAACTCCATCATAACTTGCTTTATAAGCAGTATTACCACCAAGAGGGTCAGTAAACCCACCTGTAACTGATGTTCCTGTTCCTTTAGTCCAAACAGAATTGGAAAAATCTTCACTAAAAGTGAGCGAGTTAGAACCCTCACTCCAATTCATCATACCTAGTTGTGGTATTCTTGGTTGATTCAGTACGTAGTCAGCTCCATTAATATTACCTCCGTGGTCGGATGCGGTTAGTTCTTTTACGGAAAAATCAGTTACAAATATATTATCTGCAGAGTAAACTCTAATTATATTATTAACTTGAGTTGCAGTAAAATTTAAAGTCAAATAATTAATTTCATCTGCTAATATTTCTCCATTTTGACTTAAAAGTTGAGCTATACTTCCATTATCTGCACTATTTCTTATTTGAAAAGATGTATTTGAAAGTGTAGTATCGCCAACAGAGTTTAATGTAACACTTGCAACATAATGTCTTCCAACAATTAAATTAGAAAATGTTTGTTTTATTATACCACCTGCTCCTGTATGTGTAGCTTTATTGTTTGCTTCATCAATATCCCAACCTGTACCCTCTGACCAATCAGAATCAGTTGCAAAATCTCCATTAACAACCTCTTCCTCTTCCAAATTAGTTCCACTATCGTAAGCTACCAATCCATCGCCCTCGCTCAAAGCCCAATATGCTTTTAAGTTTGTAACGTTTAAAGACGTACTAGGGTTATCTATTGCAAGTTTATTTGGGTTTGCGTAATCGTATGCTATGTCATCTGTACTCCAAGCTGCATTGTATATTTGGAAGTCAGACATTTCTCCGTCAAAAAATGATTGGTTATGTGCAACATTTGCACCAATTATAGTATCAGTAGCACTACCTATATTAATAGCATTGATAGTTTTTTCAACACCTAATTGAACACCATTTACATAACATTTTGCACTTGTTCCATTTGTAACAACAACACATCTATTCCAAACATTTGTGCTTATTGTTCCAAAATTCTTCCAACTTCCATCATACAATGATAATTGATTGTTGTTAAATGATATAATAAACCTATTTGGATTTATATCAATCATTCTACCTAAAGTATCATTTGAATTTATCCAAAATGCAAATGTAGATACATTGCCACTCATTTTGAATCCATCAACATCAACATAATCAGTCGACCCATCAAACTCAAGAGCCTTACCTGTAAACAACTCGCCTACATTATTGTTGCCCGATTTGTCAGGTGTGATTTGTTTATCTCCATCAATGCTGTTCGTTTCAAATCCAAGCCACATCTTTAGATTGGTTGTGATTACTTCAGCAGCAGCTAATGCACTACGGAAACTGCTTATTGTATTTTGTATAATGTTTACTAACATATAGCTCTATTTTAAAATAAAGCTACTATGTCAGTTGCAGTTGTGTCAGTTGCTTTTACATGCGTAACTTGAACAGGTAAAAATGTTCCGTTTGCTATGTTCTTTAATAAGACAGTAGAGCCACCTAAAGTGATAACATTTATATTACCTCCTGTACCTACAAATAATGCAGCAGGAGAGTTGAAAGATGCACCTGTTATTGGTGTACCATCGCTTGGTGTTACTGCTAAAGCAGTTGCTGCTTGTCTTACTATTGTATTCTGTGGCATAATCTTGTTTTTTAAGTATATTAATAAATAGTAAACTACGTGTTTTGTTTTAATATAGAGCAAAAAAAACCCTCACATCTCTGTAAGGGTTCTAATATTATAAAGGAATTTATACTTCTACAACTGTTATTGTAGAACCTAAACCATCAAATATGGTTGTTGTTCCCGGTTCAACGAAAAGAGCAGATTTACGCTCTCTCGATGTTATCGTCAATGTATAGCCACTCATATCGCCAAGAGCTTTACCCAGTGCAACACTACCACCTGTAACAGTTGCACCATTGTAAGCACCTACTAAATAACATTGCCCAAATCCATTCGCTTCATTCACATTGTTGTCCTCTGTGAATATTTGAAAGCGACCAGAAGTTAATAAGCGAAGTGCAGAAAGTGCTGCCTTGCTTAAATTTGGTAACATTAATGTAGTTACTTGCTCATAAAATACCGTACCATTGTCCTCAGACACAGTTATAGTTTCAGTATATTCAGAGCTTTGTGGGTTTAAAGCATATTTGAAAACATTTGTAGTTCCTGCTACATCTGTAAGCTGACCATCTGCGTCAACAGTGTAAGCACCTAAAGTATCATGATTAGCAAAGTAAACGTTTCTTAAACCACCTACTGCTTCTCTACACTCTAAGCCTCTACCATTTGTTAATAAACATGCCATACCTTAACGAATTATGCGTAAAGAACGATGTCTGCACGAGTAGAGTAACCTACACCTGCATTGAACTTCATTACTAGATTAACATTATCTGAACCATCAACCATAGTTTGGTCAAGTAGTTTTACCTCAGTCATATCTCCCTCTAAGTCAGTTGCAAAGAACAAGTTAGATTTACGACCTGCTACCATTACGTTAGCTGCCATACCCGGACACCACTTGATAGGAATACCCTCAAAGTTTGACTCAGTTACACCTGCATGGTATTGGTTTAAGTAACCTAAAGCTGCTTGTGCTGAGATGTAATGTTTGAATGCTGCCGTACCCATAAAGATACATAAGTCATCCTGTCCGTAAACTGCGTCTGCAATTCCATCTCTAACTTTACCAATCTCAGCAATTACGTTTGCAGCAGTAATACCACCACCAACTGCTGCTACATCTGCACCACCATCAGCAGTTAGTAACGCTTGGAATCCATCAAACTCTCCACTTGTACCTGCTGCACCTTGCCAAATTGACTTTTCTACTTGCTGCCCTACTAAAGAACCTGCATAAGAGATTAAGTAAGTAGCAAAGTCAGATTGTAAAGTACCATCTAAACCTGCTCTCATGTTTGCACCTGCCCAAGTTGAAAGCCAATCGTTTTTACACAATGCTCTGTTTACTTGTAAACGCTTTGGTGCAAGAGCTTTCTCAACGTATGTAACATCTCCTGCACTTGTAAAGTCACAAGTTGCATCTGCTACTGCTGCTGCTGCTAAATTAAAATTGTTTAGGTTTACTTTAAATGCTACGTTTGGTAACACAGTCAAGTAACCTTTTGCTAGTGTTTCTCCACTTAGTAGAGATGCACTCATAAACCCTGCTGCTGCTTTCCCTGCATACAGTTTAGTATACGAATCTGCCATTTTTTAAATATTTTGGTTTTTATTAATTAAATATTGAACTCTCTCTTGTGGGGATAACTTAGAAAACTCAACCATTGATTTAGTTCCTGTTGTCTTTCCCTCTGGACTTGGAGTTATCTCCTCGCCTACTTTTTCGAACTCCTCAACTTTAGCAACTGCTTCTTCTTTTGCAGTTTTCAAAGTATTGAACTCTTCTTTAATGCTTGCAAATTCCTGTACTAAATTCTCTAGCACTCCGATTGCTTGCACTAATGCGTCTTTTGTTTCGGTGTTAGTTTCGCTAAGTTCCTCAGTTTTTGAATCCTCAACTACTTCCTCAACAACCTCTTCTTCAGGTATTCCGATACGAGCAATAATTCCCTCTTCCTCTACAACTAGCAAAGTACCATCAGCAAAAACATACTCTCCAATTGGCATCGCTTGACGCTCATCTTCTACAACGATAAACACCTCGTTACCAATCTCAAATGAATCAGCACTTATTATAGTACCATCTTCAAGAGTTGCCTCTTCGAATTTTAAATGTTCTTTTGCTTCGGATAACTCAGCAGGTGTAGGTTCGTTTTCGCTTACCACTTCTACCATACCCAAAATTTCTTTGATTTTGTCTAATGCTTCCATTTTCTAGGGTTTGTTTCTATTCTATTAAATAGGGTTAGTTTTTCTTTGTTTTATTTTCGCTATCCTTTATGATTTGTCTGAGCTTACTCAATACATCTTCTTTCTCCATTTTAATGCCCTCAGATTCTTTAGTATCAAAGTAGCCCTCAATAGAGAAACCTTTAACCTCGCCCTCTTTTATATAGTTGCTCCAAACATCTTCGTTCTCAATCTTCATGCAAGCAACCCAAGTTCCAACAGGATAATTGAACCCATGCAATGCAGACTTGTCAATCTTTGAATCTTCAACAATCCAAGTTTCAATTGTGGTAACTCCGTTAACTGCTCTCTCATGACCTAAAGTTGCAGATTGATGTTTGCTATTAATCATGTAAAGCTCCTCAACTCTGCGTATCGTGTCCTTACTAAAGAAGCAATTATACTTCTCGCCCTCTGCATCAACTCTTAATATAGGCATATCAGGAATCATAACTGCACCCATGACAATACGTTTCTCATCGCTTAGTGTTGCAAACTTTTGAGGCTTGCCAGATTTAGAGAAATACATAAAGTTTTCTTCTATTGCAGGATCTTCAACTAAGCTAATAGCAAAGACACCAACATCTGCATCATTCTCGTTAAGCACGAACTCAACTAATTTCATTTTATCGTATTTCTTTTTTTTACGCTTCTCTTCGTCTTTCTTTTTCATTATAGTACAGTTTGAGTTTTAATGTATAAATCTGCTTCTTGTGAATCCGTTACCTCTTGTGAAATTACATAGGCCTGCACAGGAGGAGTTTCGTTTCCTTGATTAACTAAATCGTTTAGGTTAGCATTTACAGGAATTGCTTGTCCTATTGTGTTGCCTATTGGAGATGCGTTCGGTATTGATGCAGATGCACCACCTCCTGAACCTTTAACCTCAGTTTGCATTATGTTTCTAACATTTGCTAAACCTGCTGCAATAACTGCTGCACCTGTTATAAAACCTGCAACCCCACCTTGAGCAAATGCTTTGTTTGCACCTACATAAGTATCTATAATTGCTGATGCAACTGCAAGCTCTTTGTTATCTCCTGCAAGACTTGACAATGCACCTGCTAATTGTGCACCTGCTTGCAGTTGAGATTCTGTGTTTGACTTTCTTAGTAGCTTTTCATCTTTGCTTAATTCCTTTTCAGAATCTAGTAAAGCATCGTTTAATTCTTGCCTTGTATCTATTAGCTTAAGATTAGTTTGCTCTGCATCTTCTACCCTTAATTGATTTAAAGTTTTAGAGTTTTCCAAAATTATTGCATTTGTCATCTCCTCATTCTTTACTTTTGCAAATGCTGCTTCTTGTTCCTGTATTTGTAGCTGCCCATTTAAAGATTGTAATTGCCCTATTAAAGCCTTTCTCCTATCTGCTGCCTCTGCTCTAATATTAATTAAAGCAATCTCTGCATCAGCTTCCTTTTGCATGTCCTCTCTTGTGCTTTCTCCTAGAGCATTCTTTGCAAGTATTGTATCAAGGTTTAATTTTGCAATTCGTTCCTCTTCAAGAGCTTGTTCCTCAATTATAGCCATTGCTTCTTTTAGCTTAGTAACCCTTAAGTCTAAAGATGCGTTTTGGTCTGCTGCTAATGCTTCTGCCTCTCTAATGATAACATTGTTCTTAGCTTTCTGAACTGAAAACTCTCGTTCCATATCAATCAAGCTCTGCAAAGTTTTCTCTAACCCTGCTGCTGCTTTTGCTTCTCTTACAATCTCATCGCCTAAGCCAGAAAACGTCTTTGTCATTCCCTCAACTGCACCTGAGAAATCTCCACTAAAGAATTTTGTAATACTATCGCCAAAGCTCGAAATCCTATCTATAATAACATCAACTGCTGCACCTAGACCTGCCATTGCTTGGTCAAGTAAATCAACCCCTTTTTGTGTCTTTGTAAAGAATGCAACCAAAGAACCTAAAGCTATAACAAGCAATCCGATACCTGTCGCAGCAATCGCACCTTTTAATGTTTTAAAAGAGTTTATAACAATCTTAACTCCACCCTTTAAAGACTTAAACGCATCTTTTAGTTTGTCAGTAGCTTTTGAGAATATAGTCTGCTCTTCTGATGCTTCTTTAATTTCTTCCTTTACGTCTTTGATGTCCTCGACTACCTCAGATGTATCGGCAGTCATTTTTAATTTGTACTCTTCTGCCATATCTCTTTTTTAAATTGTTGCCATGCCTCTATCATTGATGTTGGATATTTAAAAGCTCCAAACAATACTTTGTTTTCTTCCGTTTCTTTGATTTGGTTAGATGTAACCAACCTTATAACTTCGTTTATCATGGTGCTGCTGTTACTCTTTCTAATATTATTTTTGCTCCGTTTATATGCTTATTTGCGTTTAAGCTGCTACATTTTATTGTCCAATATGTACCCTTGCTTGCATATTGACCGCTTAAACTTACAGTTGAATTTATTGCAGTTGTAGTTCCTACTTCTGTACTTGTATCAATATCAACATCTGATGTATAAACATTAAAGTTTGACGATGTGTCATTACCATATACAACAACTGAATTAGCTCTATAACCTAATGGAAGTTGAAAAGATGCATATAAGTTTGAGCTTGCACTAGATGGTTTTATATGCCCTCCGTTATTATGCATTATACCACTTGCACCAGCATTAGAATCTTCAGCTAAGAAATCTCTTGCAGTAAGATACATCTCAGTATCGTAAATTGTGCCAATGTTCTGTCCTCTTATTGGTACTGAGCTAGGAAACTCTGTGCGTGTTACCCATTCAGTATGTTCGTTTACTTCATCATAGCTTAAAACCTCGTTTACCTTTGCCTCCTCGCCTATTCTCCTAACTGTACCCTCTAGGTATATCTGTGTTGATTCGTTTACTACAACACTTGATGCAGTTTGTCCGACTATAACCTCGCCACCTGTGGTATTTACATTCTTATTTTGATTAAATACTATTGGAGATGGTACAGGTTCTTGTGGTAATACAGTTGTATTCCAATAACAAACATTGTCTATAAAGCTAAAATTGTTAGCCTCACAACATGCCTGTGTTGGATTAGCTGATGTTCCTGCTGAATTTACCCATGTTGTAGTTCCGTTTATATTTGTTGATAATAATTGTAAATCACAATTAACAACAAGCATTGAATCATTAAATACACCCTCAATAGATTTTATCAGCTCTACCTTTGTACTTTGGTTTTTACCTAAAGCATAAGATGTAATTTTGTTAATTCTATAATACGAGTTTTGAACAAATATCTTATCGTTGTACTTAAACTGAGCAATATCTTCTGGAGTTAGGTAAAAGTTTGCAGTTAGTATTCTTGCCTCCTTACTATATATATTATTTAAATACTTTCTCCAACACTTTGCATATGTATCGTTTACAGGTTGTGAATCAACGTAAAATTGCAAATCATATGCACCTTTAGTTTTAAATCTAATATCCGAATCAGTAGAAACAACTGTATCGCCACTCATCAAGTAATGGTTACAAAAAGGGTAAGATGTTTCTGTTGTATATCCACCTGTTGCTTGACTCCAATATCTGTATGGTTGGCAAGACTTTAAACCACTATAAGCGAACAATCTAGGTTTAATCTCTACAAAAGTAGGTTCTCCATTATCCCATTTATAAGGCATTGCAATTAGCATGTTATGACCTTGTGGTCTTTTGGTATTCCAAGATGAAAATATTGTTTTAATCTCTAAATCATCCTTCCCAAAATCCCCACTAAAATCAGCGGTATAACTATTGTAAACCTCATCAAATGTATCTTGCCAATAATAGTTTAGTCTGTCCTCATCTTCTAAATCAAACATGTTAATGCGTTCTTTTCTGAACTCATTTGTTGGCTTTAGCTTTACATCTTTGTTTAAATCTATTTTATTACTCCAATCCTTACTTGTTCCTGTATCAAAATAATCTTGTGCAGGCTCTATGTTTAATTGTCTAGGAATTTCTTTGTCTAGCTCAATTATTAAATT
>Ga0209716_1003281_pt1 | contig 10068 bp, 13 predicted proteins | sample COGITO_mtgs_1205_FD_184811 | JGI IMG/M metagenome (GOLD analysis project Ga0209716, IMG submission 184811) | Pelagic marine microbial communities from North Sea - COGITO_mtgs_120531 (SPAdes) (version 2) | ecosystem: Environmental > Aquatic > Marine > Epipelagic ...
GGTACTAGAATAGGTGCAACTAGAGCAAGTCAAATTATTGCTAAAGAAAAATTATCTCCTAGTACTGTTAGAAGAATGTTTAGTTTTTTTAGCAGACATGAAAGTGATAAAGCAGCAGAAGGATTTAGAGTAGGAGAAAAAGGTTATCCATCAAATGGTAGAATAGCATGGGCACTTTGGGGTGGAGATGCTGGATTTAGTTGGAGTACAAAAGTTAGAAATCAATTAGAAAAAGAAAAAAATAAATTTTTAGAAGATGAGATAGAAGAAAAAGCACTTTCAGAAGCTGTTAAAAAAGGTCTTAAAAATAAAGTTGATGAACATAATGAGAAGTATGGGGATAAAAAAGGCAAAAGAGTAAATTTAAGAATGTTAAGTGCTGTCTTTAGAAGAGGAGTGGGTGCTTATAATACAAATCCAGGAAGTGTTAGACCAGGAGTTACCTCATCAGATCAATGGGCTTATGCTAGAGTAAATGCTTTTTTATTTGCAGTTAGAACAGGTAAATTTAGAAGTGGTAAATTTGATTTGGATTTATTACCAGATGGACACCCATTAGCAACATGAGTGCAATAAAACAAACAAAATTATTTATAGAGAAACTAAAAAATAAAAATGAGTGTGAAGTAGTAATAAGAATAGGAAAGTTTAAATCAAAAGAAGAAGCTGCACATTATACTTCTTATATTTGTATGACAAAGAGCATTGACTTTGATGCTGAAACCATTCTTGACAATATTGCTGAACTTGAAGAAAATTATTATGGAGTTGACAATAGAACATTACATTAGAATAATTCTAATCTTATTTCTAATTTCTATGAATGGTTGTGTTTCAGTTGGTAAAATGGATTTTAACCCAGCAGGAACAGTAGTTAAATATTTAATAAAAAATAATGGAGAATAAATAAAATGTTTTTCAATCGCAAACAATTAAAATTGTTTAAAGGTGTTAGAGAAAGAACTTGGTATCAACAAGAAAGATTAAGAACACCATTTAGACGACAATATTACAAAGTATTAAATAGATACTTTAAAGAGTTTGCAAACAAAATTGAAATAGCATATCACTTATTTTAACTACACTTTATAGAAGTGTTGCTTATGCTTTTAAAGATTATGCTTTAGGAAGATTTTTTTCTAAAGATTTTGATGATGACTTTGAAAAACAATTATCAGAATTTATAGATTATAACACTGGTGTTTGGGTTGCTGATATAGACGAAACAACTAGAAAAAGATTAGCAAAAGTAATTGATAACTCTTATAATGATGGACTATCAGTTGAACAAACTGGAGTAGCTTTAAGAAATACAGTTATTGGTATGGGTGTGTATAGAGCAAACCTTATATCAAGAACAGAAGTACATAGAGTTGCAGGTTTTGCAAATGAAGCAGTTGCTGAAAATATGAAAATAGATGGTACTGTTAAAGAATGGGTAGCTATTCAAGATGCTCGTACTAGAGTATCACATTCTATCGCTTCAGGACAAAGAGTTGCTTTAGAAGAATTTTTTGTTGTAGGTGGAGAAAGATTAAAATATCCAGGCGATCCTAGAGGTTCTGCTGGAAATACAATTAACTGCAGGTGTGCATCAATTTATATTACACCTGATTTTTTATAGGAGAAAAAAATGGAAATAATAATAGGAATAATAATCGGTATTGCGTTATGCAGACTGAACGACAAATATAAATGGTTTGATAACTGTTGCAAAAAGGTTATGAAAAAAATTAAGGGTAAATAATGCCATTAGTAAAACCAAAAGATAAAGAAACGAGAGAGGATTTTATAAGTAGATGTATGTCAGATGACAAGACTACTTCTGAATTTCCAACAACAGAACAAAGATTAGCTGTATGTAATTCTCAATATAAAAATAAAACAAAGGAGAAATATTCAATGAACGATATTGAAAAAATGGGCGAAGCTATAAAATCTTTGACAGATGTTATCTCGTCTAAAGCAAAAAAACCTGAAATGGAAGAAACTGATATGCAAAAAGTAGCAAGAGCAGAAGATCAGTTTGATAATCAAGATGATGCTAGAGATAAAGCAAAAGAAATAGGTTGTGTAGGAACACATAGTATGGATAAAGATGGCAAAACTATTTACATGCCATGTAATACTCATGAGTCTTACGAAGAAGCAATTAGCAAAGGTTATGGTAATGATGAAGAAGAAGATAAATATCATAAACCTAAAAAGAAAAAACCTATGAAAAGTGTTTGTGTATGTCAAGATGATGGCATCTGCCAATGCGATACAGAATTAAAAAAAATAGTTTTTGAATCAGAAATCAAAGCAGAAAATAATAAAGGAATATTTACTGGTTATGGTTCTATATTTGGAAATGAAGATCAAGGTAATGACATAATGCAAAAAGGTGCATTTACTAAATCATTAGTGAATAGACCAGTAAGCAAAGTTAAAATGTTATACCAACATAAAACAGATGAGCCTATTGGAGTCTTTACAGAAATTTACGAAGATAATAAAGGTTTATTTGTTAAAGGACAACTAGCTATGGGAACTCAAAAAGGTCGTGAAGCATATGAACTTTTAAAAATGGGTGCATTAGATGGTATGTCAATAGGATTTAGAGCAGATCCCGAAAAACAAGGGTACAACGAAAATAAAAGAGGAGTAAGAACTCTTAAAGAAGTTGACCTTATGGAAATCAGTTTAGTAACTTTCCCAATGAATGAAAGTGCTTTAATAGAAACTGTAAAAGGGAATGCTAAAAATATTCGAGAGTGGGAGAAAATCTTGCGTGAGGCAGGAGGTCTTTCTCGGACAGAGGCGAAGATTGGTGCGAAAGCATTATCGGAATCTTTATCACAGCGAGATGCTGGAGATGACAATAAACAATTAGCTGACTTAATAAATAAAGTTGCTAATATAATTAAACAATAAAACCAAAAGGACAATTATGGACAACAATGAAGTAAAAACTGCTGTTGAAACTCTTGGAAAAACTTTTGAGTCTTTCAAAGAAGCAAATGACGAAAGACTTGCACAAGTTGAAGCTAAAGGTACTGCTGATCCAGTAACAGAAGCAAAGCTATCTAAAATCGAAAAAGATATGGATAAATTTGCTGATTTGGAAGTAAGTATGAAAGCACAAGCTGAAGCACAAAAGCAAGCCCAAGAATCAATGGCTAAATTAGAAACTATTATATCAAGACCAGGATTTGCAAATGATTCAAAAGTAGAATCAAAACAAGTTCAAGTTTTTGACAAATGGTTAAGAAAAGGTAAAGAAAACCTATCTCCAGATGAAGTAAAAGTATTAACTGTTGGAAACGATTCAACAGCTGGTTACCTTGCTCCACCTGAATATGTAAGAGAACTAATTAAAGGAATAGTTGAATATTCTCCAATTAGATCAATTGCTAGAATCAGAAGCACATCGCAAAGAAGTATCCAAGTTCCTAAAAGAACTGGAGAGTTCACTGCACAATGGGTTGCTGAACAAGGTACAAGAAGCGAAACTACTGGTTACACAGTTGGTTTAGATGAGATTGCGGCACATGAAATGTATGCTTTAGTAGATATTTCTGAAATGGAACTAGAAGATTCAGTTTTCAATTTAGAAGCAGAAATGAACTCTGAATTTACAGAGCAGTTTGCAAAAGCAGAGGGTGCGGCATTCGTATCAGGCGATTCAATAGGAAAACCAGAAGGTATTCTTACTGGATTACCAGCAGCTAGATCACAAACATCAATCACTAATGACGTTTTAAGTGCAGATGATTTAGTTAATGCGGCTCACAATGTTAAAGCAGAATATGCTAGAAATGGTTCTTGGATTATGTCTAGAGCAACTCTTGCTGTTGTTAGAAAAATGCAAGATACAGCAGGACAATATATTTTCCAACCAGGTGTATATACTATGGGTGTTGGTTCTAATATTTTAGGACACCCTATTGTTGAGTGTACTGATATGCCATCAGTTGCAAATGGAACTGTTCCAGTTGTATTTGGTGATTTTAGAAGAGGATATATGATTGTTGATAGAACAACTCTATCAATCATGAGAGATCCTTTTACTCAAGCTAATACAGGTAACGTAAGATACATCGCTAGAAGAAGAGTGGGTGGTCAAGTTATTCTTGATGAAGCTTTAACTAAAATTACAATTCAGTAATTAATATTAATAATAAAGGAGAATAAAAAATGTTTGATTTAAAAAACAACATTAAACTTGTTGAATCCCTAAATGCTATCGTTAAAGATGCTGATACAAACAGTACTGGTATTGATACACAGGGTGCTAACAGTGCAATGGTAATGGTAAATGTAGGCGCACCAGGAATTACTTTTAGTGGAACTAACAAAGTTGACATTAAACTAGAAGATAGTGCTGATAATAGTACATTTGCTGCAGTAACAAATAATAATTTTGTTACAGGTGGTACTGTGGATAGTAATGGTATCTGGCAAACTATTGACGCTAATGGAGAGTGTAATGCTGTCTATGGTATCGGTTATGTTGGTCCAAAAAGATACATCAGAGCTGTACTTGATTTTTCAGGAACACATGGAACAGGAACTGTCTTTGGTGTAACTGGTGCTCTAGGAAATCTAGAAAGTGCACCAACTGACGCACAAGCTAATCTATAATTTATAGATAACTAATTATCTTAGGATAATATTTTTGGGGGAGGAAAGCGAGAGTGGAACTTCCCCAAGATACGCAAAATTTAAAAGGAGAAAAATATGAAAATAAAAATGAAAGTAAATAAAATAGCTACTGCTAATCAAAATGGTTCAGATACTATGACTTATGTAAAAGATAGTGTCTATGATATGAATGCACCATGGCAAATGAAATTAGCTACTAACCTTATTAATAATGGTCTAGCTGAATCAGTAGCAAATGAAACAACTAAAAAAGTTGTAACTGAAATGGAAACTAAAGTAGAAAAAAAATCAAAAAGCTTACTTAAAAAAGTTTTCGGTAAAAAAAAATAAGGATTAAATAATGAGTGGATTAAAAATAGATACAGCTTGGGCAACGAATGTAGTTAGCATTGCTGACTTTAAATTGTTTGCAAGAATTGATAGTTCTGATACTTCAGAAAACGCACTCATTGAATCTCTTGTATTTTTAGCACAAGACATGGCAGAAGCCTATACAGGTAGAGCAATCACACAACAAGATTTAACTTTGTTTTTAGATAGATTACCTTTCTATTCAGATGAAAGATTACCAGAGGGTGTATATACTGCACCTGACTTACAAGCTAATCAAAATTATATAGTACTGCCTAAACCTAATTTGATTTCAGTAACTCATGTTAAGTATTATAATAATGAAGATACAGCAGCAACATTTGCTACAAGTAATTATTATGTTGATACTACAAGTCAACAAGGTAGAGTAGTTTTAAAGAATGGATCAAGTTGGCCGACTGCTTCTGAATTAAGAAATGCTAATGCTTATGAAATAAAATTTAGAGCAGGTTATGGTAATGCAGCAAGTGATGTACCAAAGCCTTTAGTACAAGCAATTAAAATGTTAGCTTTACATCTTTATGAAAATAGAGAAATAGCTACAAGTATGAATGTTAATCTTATACCTAATACAGTAGCAATGTTATTTGCACCATATAAAGTTTTAAGATTAAATAACTTTTTAGGAATATAATATGTCAGTATCTAGAGTAGGTAAAACTAAAAATTTAATTACTTTGCAAAATGCTGATTTAAGCACAGACAACATGGGTGGTTATACTACTGCTAGAAGCACTTATGTTACAGCTTATGCAAAGATGACACCTAAAGGTGGAAAAGAAATATTTACTGATAAGACAGGGCGACAAATAGAAAACCCACATACATACGAGTTTCTTATAAGACATAATGGTACTAAAAATGCTATTAATACAAAGATGAGAATATTATTTGGTACAAGAACCTTTAATATAATTAAGATTAATGATATGAATGATGATAATAATTATATTACTTTAGAAGCTATTGAAGATGTGGCGAACTAATGCAAATTAATCTTAAAGTTACTAATTTAAAAAAAGTATTAAAACAATTAGACAGATTACAAAAAGATATGGAAGTACCTTTTCAAGAAATAGTAAAAGGTGGTGGACAGTTTATAAGAGGCGAAGCAATTAAAAGTATTCAGACAGGTGCAAAGTCAGGAGTTATTTATCAAAAATATAATCCTCGTAGAGAGCATAGAGCATCTGCTCCAGGACAAGCACCAGCAAGTGATACAGGAAATTTAGTAAGTAAAATAATTGTTAGACAAAAAACTAAAAATATTACGAATGTAGAAAGTAATGCAGACTATTCAGCTTTTTTAGAATATGGTACTAGTAAAATGGAACCAAGACCATTTATGCTACCAGCTTTTGAAAAAAGTAAAAAACCAATTATTAATGCAGTATTTAAAAGAGTTAAAAATAAAATTGAGGAATATACAAAATGACAGATTTTTCAGTTACTTTACAAACAACAGTATATAATGCTTTGTTAGCAAGTACTCCTTTGACCACTGCTTTAGGTGGAAACAATATTTACGATTTTGTTCCAGAGGGAACAGCATTCCCATATGTCAAAGTAGGCGATCAGACTATGGTAGATGATGGAACCAAAGACAAAAAGGGAAGTGATTTTACCCTTATTATTCATACTTTTTCAAGATATAGAGGAAGTAAGGAAATAAAAGAAATTATGTCATTAGTCTATGATGTATTACACGAATCAAGTTTATCAGTATCAGGTGCATTTAATAATATGAGATTTGAGTTCTCTGATATAATAAAAGAAAATGATGGCTTAACAACACATGGAGTACAAAGATTTAGAGTTTTTGTATTGACAAATTAAAAAATGATTAATAAAAAAATAAACAAGGAGAAATAACATGGCGGCACAAAAAGGTAGCAATTTTTTATTAAAAGAAAATAGCACAGGAACACCAGCAACAGTTGGTGGTATGAGAAGTACAAGTATGAGTATTAATGGAGAAATGGTAGATATTACGACTAAAGATTCAAATGCTTTTGTTACAAGTGGTAATGATAAAGCAAGAGATATTTTACAAGGTGGTGGTATTAGAAGTATGTCAATATCAGCAAGTGGAGTTTTCACTGATTCATCAACAGAAAACCTTGTAAGAGGATTTGCGTTTGATGGAGCAATACAAAACTATGACTTGATGTTTGCAGATGGTTCTAAAGTAGCAGGTGCTTTTTTAATCACAAGTTACGAAAGAGCAGGAGAGTATAATGGAGAAGAAACTTATTCACTTACTCTTGAATCTCACAACACAATAACATATACTAACGCATAATAAAGGTTGAACAAATATGGATCACACAGATGGTTTTAAAATGGTAGAAATAAAATTTCAAGGAGAATCCTATAACGCTTTTTACAAGGTTACTAGAAAGGGAGTAATAATCGTTGAAACAAGAAAAGATATTCCTATCAAACCTTATGATCACATAATAATCGGTGTAGATGAAGTTGTAGTGCAAAAGGTTTCAGTTTTTGAAAATAGATATGAAATTACTTGTGAAGCAGTAGCTTCAAGTGATATAGTTAAAGCTAATAAAACTTTAAAGAAACTTAAAAAAACACAAACAACTGAAAAGGAAACCGATGGCGAATCAATATAAAGGCGAAATCACAGGTAAGTTGGGAGATAAAGAAAGAACTTTCCGACTTACCTTTGATAGTATAGTTAATATAGAAAGCAGAACTGGTAAATCAATTTTAGACATTACAAATAGTTTAGGTCTTAATAATTATTCATTAAAAGATGTAGTGATTGTTATGCACGAAGCCTTACAAGGTGCTGGTGGTAAATTTACTCAACCAGCAGTTGGCGATATGGTAATGCAAACTGGTTTAATGAAAGTAGCAGTATTATGTGCTCAAATATTAACAACAATATTTACAGGCGATAAATCAGAAGAAGATTCCCCTTTAGTACAGGGGGAGAACGAGCAACAAAATACCCAATCCAGCAATACCTAGAAATAGGTCTTGGTGTATTAAGATTCTCCCCTAAAGTTTTTTGGGATTTATCAATAACAGAATTTATGTCAGCTTTAAATGGTTATCATTTAAAAAATGGCAAAACTAATTCAGAACCAACACAAAGAAAACAAATGGAAGAACTAATGCGACAGTTCCCAGATTAATATTATGGCATCAAATTTAGCAACAATCAGAGTAGAACTTATAGCAAATGCACAGAAGTTTAAGTCTAATATAGACAAAGCAACTCAAAGCATGAAAAAAGTTGATAAGGCTAGTATAAAAACTGGTAAAGGTACAAAAAAACTATCTTCTATTTTTCAAAATACAGCAGGTTCTATTGCGGCAGTACAGGGTCCTTTAGGTCCAGTAGCTGGTAGAATATCTGCGATAGGTGCAATTATTGGTAGAGTTAATCCTTTGATGTTAGTTTTTACTGCAGGAATGGTTGGAATAGGTTTAGCAGTATCAAAAACAGTTAGTGCAATATCTAATTTAGAAGTACAACAAGGTAAATTAAATGCTCTTTTAAAAGCAACAAGTAATGCGGCAGGTCTTGTAGGTAGAGATATTGAAATGATGGCAGAAGCTATCGGTAAAGGTACTTTAGCTAGTGTTCAAGGAGCAAGAGATGCGGCAGGAGTATTGCTTACTTTTAAATCTATTACTGGAGAAACTTTTAAAGAAACTTTAAAACTTACTCAAGATTTGGCAGCAGTTGGTTTTGGTAGTATGAAAACTGCGGCACTTCAATTAGGTAAAGCATTAGAAGAACCTGAAATTGGTTTATCTGCTTTGCGTAGAGTTGGTGTTTCATTTACTGAACAACAAAAAGAACAAATTAAAGTTCTTGCTATGACTGGTCGTCAAATGGAAGCACAAGCCATAATTATTAAAACTCTTAAAGAACAAGTTGGTGGTGCTGGAGAGGGTGCAGCAGGTGGATTAGCAGGTGCTTATGATACCTTAAAAGAAAACTTGAATTTATTTTTTGAAAGAAGTGCATCAGGTAAAAGAATAGTAGATTTTTTAACCAATTCTATAACCAAATTATCAGAAGCATTAGGAAATCAAATTATACAATTAACAGAATTACCCGAAACTGGTGATGAATTAAATTCATTATTAGAAAACAATAAAGATGCTTTAAAAATTCTTGAAGAATCGTATAAAAAGGCTTTAGAAGATAAAAGCAAATTTTTTGATTCAGGACAAGCAAAACAAGATAGAGCAGAATTAGAATTAAGAATTAAAATATTAAAAGCTGAACAAAAAGATATTGAGAAAAAAATAGAATTAATTGGTAAAGAACAAACAGTAGTTAATAAAGCACAAATAGAAACTAAAAAACACGCAGACAAAAGAAATAGATCAATGATGGACGAGATGCGATTAGCCACTGCATCTGGAGATAAACAAAAATTTATTTTAGAAGAACAAATCAAATTAAGAGATATGTTAATCGGTAAATTAGGTACTGGAAAAGAGGCTATGGCAGAAATTAACAGAATTATGGAAGTTCAAACAGGTCATTTTGAACAACAAGCAGAGGTAATGGTTAATTTTAGAGATGAACTTGAAAAAGTAAATAAAGTAGCAACTGGTGTAGCAAATGAAGTTTCCAAAGTTGGAGACACTCTTGTTGATGCTTTCTTACGAGGTAAAGCAGGTGCATTAGACTTTAAAAATATTTTAAGAGAATTAATTATAAGTATTCAAAAAACAATTATTCAAACATTAATTTTAGATGAAGTTAATAAATTTGTTAAGGGTGCTATAACAGGAATTTTTGCACCTAAAGTTCCAGGTGGTGCTACAACAGGAACTACACTTCCAGGTCAGGCAGGAGGTGGAACAGCACAACAAGGAAGACCAACTTTGGTTGGAGAAAGAGGTCCAGAGTTATTTGTTCCTAATAGTGCTGGTTCAATTAGAACTAATGCTGACACTAAAAAAACTATGAGTGGTGGTGGTGGAGTAAATGTTACTCAAAATTTAAACTTTGCTGTTGGTATAACTAATACTGTGAGAGCAGAAGTTATGAATATGCTACCA
>Ga0209716_1003283_pt1 | contig 10066 bp, 9 predicted proteins | sample COGITO_mtgs_1205_FD_184811 | JGI IMG/M metagenome (GOLD analysis project Ga0209716, IMG submission 184811) | Pelagic marine microbial communities from North Sea - COGITO_mtgs_120531 (SPAdes) (version 2) | ecosystem: Environmental > Aquatic > Marine > Epipelagic ...
GCGTTCCAAATCCAGGTCAGTAGAAAAGGCAGGGTCACGACGATGACCAAGACCCGCGTGGCGTGAACGAGCGCGAGTGTGCGCAGATTGCCGCCTGCCTCTTCGCCAAAAACGAGCATGTCCTGTAGGCCGCCTGGCATTGCAGAATAATAGCTGGTGGCAAAATCAAACCCCCATAGACGCTGGAAGTAAAAAACGCCAACGAGTCCAATGCAAGTGGTCATCACCGGGATCAACAAAAGCGTTGGCCACATGCCGCCCATGGAGACCAGCAGCGAAAGGGAAAATGTAGCGCCCACGGCCACGCCGAGAATACTGCGCATCGCCTCATTGATCACTTTGAACCCACGCATGGGCACGCCGAGCAGGGCGGCAATCAAGCAAGAAAAGATTGGCCCTAAGAGCCAAGGCAGCGGCAGATGCAAAAATTTGAACGCAAGGACGCCGAGACCCGCGACCGTATAGGCGTAGAGATGCGCGCTCATCGGTCCAGCCCCTTGAGCCTGTGGCGCAAAGAGGTTTGCAAATGGGCCTCGGCCGCATCGCCAGCTGCTGTTTGATCGCCCGCTCGGATCGCCTCTATGATCCGAGCATGTTGCGCGCTCACGGTTTTTATACGCGCTTCATCATCCAAAGTTGTGGGCCCCAACAGCATGAGCGCATTGTTGAGCCCCCGGGCCGAGGCCAATAAAAAGCGGTTGCGACTGGCCAGATAAATGCGATGGTGGAAATCTTGATTTAAGGCCGCAGCCTGTTGCGTGTCATCGCCGAGCGCTGCAATTTGATCATTTAGGTCATTGAGCAGGTCAATCTCAGCATCATTGGCATGTTTTGCAGCCATCTGTGCCGCTGTGCGCTCAAGAACAAGCCGCATTTCGTAAAGTTCAACAACTTCGGAGGGGGTCAGGGTGCGGATCACGGCTCCTAACCGGGGGCGATGTTCGACAATCCCGTCGCTTTCGAGCTTGCGCAGGGCTTCACGCACGGGCGTGCGAGACAGGTCCAACCTCTTGGCCACCTCAATCTCGCGCAATCTGTCGCCGGGGCGGAAATCGCCGGAGCGTATGGCCTCGTAAAGCCGATGATAGGCAGCTTCTCCTTGGGACATAACTTGCAATTCTGTTTTGGTCATTTTAAAGAGGCCTAAATTGTATCCACCTGGATACAATACTTCAGTCAAATGGGAAAGCCAATGTCAAAATCTGTCATCGTTGTTGGAACTGGAAATGCCGCCCTTTGTGCAGCGCTCGCCGCTTTGGAAGGCGGTGCTCGTGTTACGCTTCTGGAAAAGGCTGATAAATCCTTATCGGGTGGCAATACAAAATACACAGCAGGGGCGATGCGGTTTGCCTATGATGGCGCTGACGATCTATTGCCGCTGCTGCGCAACCCAGAGGATCCGCGGGTGAAGAGGGCAGATTTTGGCAGCTACACGACAGAAAAATTTGCCAATGACCTGCTGGGGTTCAATGATGGGCGGCCCTTGTCCGAAGAGCAGGAGGCGCTGGTCCATCAGTCCGGGGCAACGCTGCGCTGGCTGGCCTCGCATGGTGTGAAATTTGAACCCATCTACAGCCGGCAGAGTTTTGAAAAAGATGGCCGTCATGTCTTTTGGGGCGGTTTAACCTTGGCGGCAGAAAATGAAGGTGTTGGCCTATTTGATATGGAATTGGCGGCAGTTGAGCGGCTCGGGGGAACGGTCCGTTACAACAGTGCGGTCACTGGTTTGGTCACTGACGCGGGGCGTGTCTGCGGTGTGCAGATTGGGCAAGAGCGGCTGCTTGCGGACGCTGTTATCCTGGCCTGTGGCGGCTTTGAGGCCAATGGCGCGCTGCGGGTCAAGCATATGGGAGAGAATTGGGAAGCGGCGAAGGTGCGCGGAACCCCGCATAATACGGGTGATGGTCTTCTCATGGCGCTGGAACTTGGCGCGGCGGATTACGGGCTTTACTCTGGCTGCCACGCGACGCCGATGGATCTGCATATGGCCGATTTTGGCAATCTTGAGTTGCCACCGGGTGAACGCAAGAACTATCGAAAGATTTCCTATTTCCTGGGGGTCATGCTCAATGCCCATGGCGCGCGCTTTGTGGATGAGGGCGCCAATTTTCGCAATTACACCTATGCGCAATATGGCGCGGCCATTCTAGAACAGCCCGGCCAATTTGCGTGGCAGGTCTTTGACAGCAAAACCTATGACCTGCTCTACGATGAGTACCGTTTCAAAGATGCGCATTTTGTCAAAGCAGATCGGCTGGAGGATCTGATCGCGCAGATGAGCGGTGTGGATCAGGCGGCCGCAAGTGAAACCTTAGCGCGCTATAACGCGGCTGTAGATCAAACGACGGGTTTTGATCCCACAGTTTTGGATGGAAAGGCGACAGTCGGCCTGAACCCTCCAAAATCAAATTGGGCACAAACTCTCGATCAAGGCCCTTTCTACGCTTATCCGGTTACGGGAGGCATCACATTCACCTATGGCGGTTTAAAGGTGGATGCGGAGGGCAGGGTGCTGACAGGCGGCGGCGATCACATCAAAGGGTTATTTGCCTGCGGCGAAATTCTGGGCGGTGTTTTCTATGCCGGCTATCCCGGTGGTTCGGGTTTGACCTCCGGTGCTGTTTTTGGCCGCCGCGCTGGCCAAGGCGCCGCGGGATCCTAGAAAGAGTTTGCGGGCCTTGGGTCTCAGGCCTGCGGCGAAAACCACGGGCGAGCATTTCTGCGCACATTGCACCAGAGCATTTTGCGCAAACATAAGCTGCGCTCGTTTGCGCATAAATAGATCACTTAGGAGCTGGACATTTTACCCGTTGCAATCGCATCCTTGCCGGTAAAGCGGTCCGCCCGTATATCACACCAAGAGGCATAAAGGGTTCAACATGAAGACAGTTTCAAATTTCGATCGAATTGGTGAAGAGAATGCGTTTGCCGTCTTGGGCCGCGCGGGGGTTTTGGCCGCGGGTGGCATGGATGTCATCAACCTTGGAATCGGTCAACCGGATTTCCCGACGCCTGAAAATATCGTTGAAGCGGCGGTTAAAGCCCTGCGCGATGGGCATCATGGCTACACGGATGCGACTGGAATTTTGCCGCTGCGCGAAGCGGTCAGTGCGGATTTGCACCGCCGATATAACACCGAGGTCAGCCCGGCCAATGTGCTGGTCGTGCCGGGGGGGAAGGTGACGATGTTCACCGCGATCTTGATGTTTGGCGAAGCTGGTGGGGATATCTTGTATCCTGATCCGGGCTTTCCAATCTATCGTTCGATGATTGAGTATACCGGTGCAACTCCCGTTGCCATTCCGATCCGCGAGGAGAATGGGTTTGCGTTTTCGGCGGAGGAGACATTGAAGCTGATTGGTCCCAACACAAGGTTGATCATTCTAAACTCCCCGGCCAATCCTTGCGGCGGCATCACCCCGAAGGCGGAAATTGATAAATTGGTGGCCGGTCTTGCGGATTATCCAGATGTGGCGATCCTGTCTGACGAAATTTATGACCAAATGCTCTATGATGGGGAGCAGCATGTCAGCCTATTGACCTACCCCGAAATTCGCGACCGGTTGATTGTGCTCAATGGCTGGTCAAAGACCTATGCGATGACCGGCTGGCGATTGGGCTATTCGATTTGGCCGGATAGATTGTACAACATGGCCCGAAAATTGGCCGTGAATGCATGGTCTTGCGTCAATGCACCCGCGCAATATGCAGCATTGGAGGCGTTGACCGGTCCACAAACTGCAGTCGGAGAGATGGTGGCGCAGTTCGACGCGCGGCGCAAATCGGTGGTCACGCAGCTCAATGACATCCCCGGGGTCTCTTGCATCACGCCGAAGGGCGCCTTTTATGCCTTTCCCAATGTCTCCCAAACCGGCTGGAAAGCTAAGCAATTGGCCAGCGAGCTGCTTGAGCAAACGGGTGTGGCCACGATTGGGGGGCCGGATTTCGGCACGCTGGGGGAGGGGTACATTCGTATTTCCTATGCCAATAGCCAGGAAAACATCACCCGTGCGCTGACGCGCATGAAAGAGTTTTTGGCACAAAATCCAGGCTAATCTCTGCCCATGGGATCGCCCGCCTATGTCACCGGAGCTTGCACGCCGCGCGGTGGGATAGGTAGGTTCAACGCGCTGTTTCGACACGCAGATTGGAGACGCGTGCCCTGATCTGTGTATCGGTGTCATCACTGTCGGCTGAAATGGCAATGCCGACGAGACCTGTGGGCTCTGTGCCAAAGGCGCGTTGGAAATCGGCTCTTAGGTTGACCCGTTCGCTTGCCTGCCCGGTGCTGGCCGGTCGCAAAATGAGGGTTCTGCCGAGCTCATTTAGATAGGGCGTTGGCAATATGTCTCCGCGCATGTGATTGCCCCCCCAAACATACATCAATATGCGGGCGCTGTCATCGCCAAGTAGATCTGTGAGTTTTGCATTTGCCGCTGGTATTGAGGTCTCCGGCATGAACACAAAATAAACTGACAAATTTCGATCATCACCGCCTTTGAGTGTCAGGTCTGTGGGCGGCACGGATGAGGTGACCTCCCAATCCCAACGCGCCTGATTGCTGCCCCAGAGCCTGGCTGGTAGGCGGCTCCAGAACATTGAGACGGTCCCATCCGAACCGATCCCCAGGGTTTCGCCGCTTGGTTCAAATTCGTTGCTAGAAAATAATGAAAAACGCTGTTCACGCCAGCCGTCAGAAAAATCAACCTGATCGGCCGCGATATAGGTCCAGCTGCATAGGAACATAAGCAGTGAAATGAGTTGAGTCTTAATCATAGATCTAAAATGATATATCACCTCACAAAACACAAGGGCCGTGCTCAGCCACTGCGCGAACAATGGATTGCTTTTGCACATAAAACCAAAAGTGTATGTGTTTGCAGGGGGGGCTTGCGGGCCCTGCGATTGGCCGCGCAAACTTGGCTGCTAGGTCCCGCGCGCGCCCAATCGGTGCTGCATCCAGTTCTGCAACCTCTCAATCTGTGCATCGCTGAGCCGCAGCCCTAGTTTACTGCGGCGCCAGATCACGTCTTCGGCGGTCTGTGCAAATTCTTTGTCCATCAACCAAGCAACTTCGCGCGCCGTCAAACTGGCCCCAAAATCTTCCCCCAAGTCTGTGGAAACTGTGGCTGCGCCCAAGACATCAAAAGCCTCGTTCCCATAGGCTTTGACCAATCTTCTCGCCCAAGGCGGCGTCAAAAAGGGGAATTTTTTGATCAGCTGTTGGATGAGATCATCCACCCCGCCCACTGGAAAATCGCCGCCGGGCAGAGCGACCCCTGCGGTCCAAGCTTGCCCCATCTGCGGGGTGTCGTCCGAAATCTGCTGCAAGGCCTGTTCTGCCAGTTTGCGATAGGTCGTAATTTTCCCGCCAAAGACGTTTAACATTGGCGCTCCGGCAGTTTTGTCGAGCTTTAATACATAGTCTCGTGTGGCGGCCGTCGCGGAGCTGGCCGCATCGTTGTAGAGCGGTCGCACGCCGGAGTAGGTGGCCACCACGTCGTCAGCGGTGACGGATGTTTTGAGATAGGTTGAGGCAAGTTGCAGTAAATAGTCTTGCTCTTCGGGGCTACAGACCGGTTTTTCCGCAAGATCTTGATGGTCAATATCCGTTGTGCCAATCAAAGTGAAATCAGTTTCATAGGGAATTGTGAAAATGATGCGACCATCTTCCCCTTGGAAAAAATAGCATTTGTCATGATCGTAAAGCTTGCGGGTTATGATGTGACTGCCCCGCACCAGGCGCACCCCTTCTTTGGTGTTAAGGCCGGTGGTGTTGCGAATGATGTTTTCAACCCAGGGCCCTCCGGCGTTGACCAAAACCTGCGCCCGCACAATCCGGCGCGCGCTGCTGTTTTGGTCTTGCAGTGTGACGTGCCAGATGCCGTCCACCACTTGGGCCATCGTGACTTTGGTTCGGGTGGTGATGCGCGCGCCGCGCGCTGCTGCATCGCGGGCATTTAATACAACCAAACGGCTGTCCTCGACCCAGCAATCAGAATATTCATAAGCTTTTGTAAAACGGTCTTTCAAAGGCGCGCCTTCTGGACCATGGCGCAAATCAATCGCCCGTGTTGGCGGCAATATTTTTCTTCCGCCAAGCCTGTCGTATAGAAACAGGCCGAGGCGAATGAGCCAAGCCGGGCGACGCCCTTTCATCCAGGGCATGAGGGCGTTGAGAAGTTTTGACGTCGGTGTGTTGCTCTCAAATCGCATGTCTTTGTGATAGGGGAGCACAAAACGCATGGGCCAGGAAATATGGGGCATGGCTTTGAGCAGGGTTTCACGCTCCACCAGCGCCTCGCGCACCAGCCGCAGTTCCCAATATTCAAGATAACGCAGGCCACCGTGAAACAGTTTGGTTGAAGCCGATGAGGTTGCCGCGGCCAAGTCGTTCATTTCTGCAAGCTCAACACGCAAACCGCGCCCCGCCGCATCGCGCGCAATACCGCAGCCGTTGATGCCGCCGCCGATCACGAAAAGATCGATGATGTCATTTTCATTGGGTGTCGTCACAAGCGCTCCGTCGGGTTCAGGTTGATAGAGTCGACCTCCTATCACCTTGGCTGCAATGACTTCAATACGAATGCTTTGGTGCTTCAGTGATCACACTGCCGCATAGATGCGCCCGCCCAGGCACATCCATCCCCTACGGTGCGTCTTATCGGAACAAGCTGTTCACGGATGCGGCCCTGCCTGGAAATCCGCACCAAGGCTGCGCGTAATGGGGCAGGGAGGTTGTGGTGGTTTAACCATCAGGCCACATATGGCTGTCCATGCAGGCGTTACGCGACACAAAGCGCCAAACAGGGGAATGGGTGGTTGAGCGAGACTGGAACGTATTTTATCACTTTATGTTTCGATAGGCGAAATGAGAAAATTGCCAAGCGCGTACATATCATATTTACAGCCCACTAATCATGGAGTGAAACGAGTCAAGTGTACGAATTGCTAACAGAGCTGTATATAAGAGGATAAATAAAAATGCCAACAGTAACAGTCTACAGTCTTGGGGGCACCTGGACCTCCGCTCCTACGTTCACCTATACGAGCGGCGTCACGCTCGAAGAAAGGCTGAATTACACAGATAATAACGGTGCCCACGATAATATTCTAGATGATATGTTTGGTGTTGGTCGGACCAATCAGCAAGGACACACTTCCGACCCAACCGGAGACGCGGATGCCGGCACTCAAGCTATTGGCCAAACAACACTTTTTGGAATGAATGTAAACGGCTGGAATGTAAGCACGGGAACAATGTTTGAGTTCCTCGGGTCAGACGGAAACACTGTGTATGGCTCTCATATTGTAACAAATGATGGAACAAACGAAACTGGTCCGATCAGGTCCACTGCAGGCTTCTGGGTTTTTTCTGACCCATTGAGGGATGGTGTCGTTTATTCCCCAGTTGGCGGTTTCAATCCAAATGGCTCACTTAACGTTTGCTTCACGCGCGGCACTTTCATCAAAACCCAAACTGGCGAGCGCCCTATCGAGGAACTGACCCAGGGCGACATGGTGCTGACGATGGACCACGGATATCAGCCGATCCGCTGGATTGGCTCGTCCAAGCGGCCAGCTACGGGCAACATGGCGCCGATCCTGATCCGCAAGGGCGCGCTCGGGAATGACCGCGACCTGCGCGTCAGCCCACAGCACCGGATGCTGCTGCAAGGCTGGCAGGCAGAATTGCTTTTCGGTGAGCATGAGGTGTTGGCCACAGCCAAATCCCTTGTGAATGACCATAGCATCATTCGGGTTGAAGGCGGCGAGGTGGAATACTTCCACTTGCTTTTTGATATCCATGAAATCATCTACGCAGAAGGCGCGCCATCCGAGAGCTTTCAGCCCGGCGAGCAGGGCTGGAAAGCACTGGATGAACCGACGCGCAACGAAATCCTTGAGCTCTTCCCTGAACTGTCTGATGGGGATTTTTCAAGCTACGGAGCTTCTGCGCGTTTCAGCCTCAAACACAAAGAAGGTCAGCTTCTTGGCCAATACATGCTTCAAGCCGACGGAGCAGACGAAGCAACACTAAATGCTTAAGATGGCTCTATTGACCGCCCTGACAGGAGCGGCCGTTCTGACCTTTTGCATTGCTGAGAGGAATCGCCGCTTGGCTCAATAAGCAAAAAAGCCCCTGCCTTATTGGCTGGGGCTTCGTTGCCTCGGGGCCTTTTCCTTGCGTATCCATGAGTAGGGATAGATCATCCGACAGCCCAAACCCCTTTCTGATCTTATGAAGGCTCCAAGCTATCGGGTTTTGCTGGTGATGGACACCATCGGCGCGCATGGGCCCATCAACCTAAACGCCCTTTGCGATCGATTGCCCGGCGTCTCACGCGCGGGCATCTGGCGGGCGGCGGTTACGTTGCGTGATTACGGGTGGGTACGCACCCGCCTGTCTGACAACGCCTATGAGTTGACTGCAAATCTGGATCTTGGGCTCGCCAACGCCCATTTTGCACATGAGCTTACAGAGCGCGCAGTAGAAGAAATCCAAAAGTCCCTGGCACAAGGGGCAAGAGATGTTACCGCAGGTACGTTTGTCGCCCCTGGTCAGTTTGAAATCATTGAAACCACACAAACGAATGCCCAGATCGCTGTGCCGCTCTCACTGGTCTTTGATGAATACGCACAAGAAGCGCAGAGCCAAATGGACTCAGTCCTATTACTCAAACACCTCACCGCTTATCTAAAGCGCACTGATACTTCCGCAGCCGAAGCTGACCTTATTCGTACAGGCCAACACGTTAATGACTTGCACGCAATCCGCAACGCCGCCGCCCAGTCCGGAAAGTGGGTTTCCACGCATAATGGAGAGTTCTTTGTGAAGACCTATGAATAGCGACGGTGGCGGAGAATTGCCATACTCAGCCTAGTTCAGCCCCCAATTTCCACCGCGTAGTTGTTTCGTGCCTGGGGTGTATTAATTTGCGTGAGAACGAGGGCGCATGTTGCTTTGCTGACCGGAAATGGCTTCAATTTTCCAGTATAACAGTTCTCAGTCTCTGATTAGTTTTGCTGTTCTGGCATTTGAAGAAGCGTCCAGCTATTGACCCTGCCAACAATCTTTGCCCCTTCGTTCTTGCGATCCTCAATCGCACCGAGGTCGTGATCAGGACAGCCTATCAAAATAGCTGAATGATCCAAATAGTCCACTGTTGCAGGGCTTTCACCCAAAATTTGGCAAACACCATTGGGTTGTGGGTATGGTCGGACACTGACGAGCCCAGAATCTTCAGCCGACTTATAGCTTCCAACTTGCTGCATGCAGGCACTTAGGAGCCCTGATGTCAGTAAAATACAGTAAATAGATTTATACATTTCCTTCTCCAAATTTTAACCTGAGCTTGCCTAAATACAACGGCAGCACTTGTTTTATCTGGCCCTGCCGACGCCCATTTCTGATGGCCGCGCGCACGCGGGTCAAATAAGAGGCTACAAAATTCCACGCTCAACCCCAATGGTTTTTTGGCGGGATTACAAAACGATCGGCCATGAAGTCCATCGACCATGTTTGGTTGGGCAGGTCAGAGGGGCTAAGACAGTCTACCGCACCTGGAAGATATCGCGCTGCGGGTCATAGGGGCCATCTATGACATTCAATAGGCCAAGGACCGAATGGAAGATGGCATCCTGTGCGGCCACATTCGTATTTACAACCTGAGAGATGTCATAGGTCTTTTTGAGCGTTTCGGATGTCCAGAGCAGAAACGGAATTTCCAATTGCTCAATTGGAGCTTCATCGATGGGCAAACCGTGCATGTAAAGGCCGTCTTCTCCCAAGGACTGTCCATGATCTGATAGGTAAAGAACGGCTGCATTTAAATTTTGCCTTTGGGCGATTGTCTTGGCCAGATTTGCTAAAATTTGATCAGTGAAGGCCGTCGAATTGTCGTAGCTATTTGCCAGCGTTTCAAGGCTGCATTTTGTTACATGATCATTACATGCTGGCGTGAAAGGACGAAACTCTTTTGGTGATCTGTCTGCATAATTTGGGCCATGACTTCCGCGCAAATGCAGCAACAAAAAAACTTTTTCTTGCTGCGCCAAGTCTAAA
>Ga0209716_1003294_pt1 | contig 10036 bp, 4 predicted proteins | sample COGITO_mtgs_1205_FD_184811 | JGI IMG/M metagenome (GOLD analysis project Ga0209716, IMG submission 184811) | Pelagic marine microbial communities from North Sea - COGITO_mtgs_120531 (SPAdes) (version 2) | ecosystem: Environmental > Aquatic > Marine > Epipelagic ...
AACAGCTAAAATATTTCCATCAGATGATAACGAAAGTTGATAATCGTAGTGCCATGATGAAGAAACACTGCTACCAAGCTGTACCCAAGAATTCGATTCAATTTGATATCTAAATACATTTAATTTACTATCAGCTTGGTTATTTGTATAGTCTATGTATGAGACTGCCACTGTTGAGCCGTCGGCTGAGAATTCATGAAAACCCGCTTGATCATTATCAGATCTACCCTCAATGGGCATTCCAATTTGAGGAAAGACTCCCATAGATCTGAGCATATCAATATTTGTAATTGAACTTACATTAGATATACTAATTGTTGGAGTTGCAACCATCGCTTCACTAAAGATTGCAGTTATGGTTACCGTATCAGATGCTGCTAACATATTATCATCATCGGTATCAGTTAGAATAACTGTAGGAGAGGTTTGAGCCAATAGATTAAGGCTTGAAATAATAAAAAACAGTAGACAAAAAAGAATCCTGTTTTTTGATTTATAATGAAATATATTGCTGATTAAGGGCATAAAACAAAATTCATTAAAGTTACATTTCGACTAAGTCCTATCTTATATCTTATTCTTGATATTAAATTGGAGAAAATACCATGAGAAGCTTTCATAAACCATTCTCTGTGGTAAGCAGAAATAATCGGGACTTTAATTAATAATGCTTTTTTCAAAAAATAAAATTTGATCATTTACAGAGCTAATATTTTATTAGTAAGACTTTCATTTCTTTTGAGCTTGAGTTTTTTTCTTACACTAGAGCAAGCATTAAAGTATGTGCTATTAGAAATTTCTAATTGGCTTTGTATTTGTTTTGAATCATAGTTCAATCTTAAATACATGCTAATCTTAATTTCTCTAGAAGTCAAATTAGGCGCCATCTTGCTTAAGTTACTTGTGAAAGCAGGATAGGCTTTTGCAAATTCAAGTTCAAATTGTAAATCGGTTTGCATGATTTTATTATATGTATAACACTAAATTACAATTCAAATAGTTATTGTGCAATCCTGCAGTAGAAATGCAGTATTTGATTAATTCTTAAAAACATAATTTTTCGACCTCTTTTATTTAATGATTTTAAAATCAGTTCTTCTGTTTTTTTGATGTTCACTCTCCGACACCTCTATATAATTATTCTTAATTAAATTCGATTCGATCCCGCTATTACTTAGTTTTCTAATAAATCTTAAACCTTCTTTTTTTGTATTAAACTGACCCACAATTAAAAAGTAGAAGTTTTGTTTGCTGTATATAAATGGTTTGTACTGTGAAAATTCCTCAGACTTTTTAGAAACCTCATTACTACTTTTACTTTTAAAGACTTCAACTAAATAATCACTATATAAATTACCTTTAATATCTTGCTCCCCATAGTCTCTGACTTCTAACCTATTTTTATCAATACCTCTGTTTTTAATAAGGTAGTTATAGATCGTTTTTGATCTACTTTCAGAAAGCTTCTTATTACTTTTAAAACTACCTCTTGCATCAGTGTAAGAACTAATCAAAAGATTAATCTTTAAATCATTGTCTAGCAAATCAGCTATAGAATCTAATCGAGATTTGTATTTCTTAATAAGATTAAATTTCCCAAAATCGTAATAAATTGATCTTAGATAGATTTCAGTCTCCATCCTTAAAAGACTCACCTCTATAGGATTTGATTCTCTGTAGCCATCAAATATCTTATAAGTAAAACGGTCCTGGGTTATTTTTTCATTATTAGTAGAATAAACAAAAGTCCCATCTGAATTTAAATCTAAATCTCCGAATTCAGGTTTCTCTACAATAATCGTTTTAAATGAATCGGAAAATAAAAAACTAGTTCTATTTATTGAATCGTTAAATAATACACTTTTTTCTTCAGAAACACTTGGTGAAAAAGTAGCATACTTAAATTTATCATTAGACCCTTTTAAAGGTTTAAAACTTATTAAATAAGGGATATCCAAACTATCCTTTTGACGATTTGAGGAAAAAAACCCATACTTTAAAGAGTCCGTCAAGGAAAAAGAAAAATCATCATAATCGGTGTTTATAGGCTCTTGTAAAAGAATGGGTGACTGATAATTTTGATCATCAATTCTTGAGTAATAGATATCAAAACCACCTATACCCCCCTGTCTATTAGAGGCAAAAAACAAAATGTCTTTGTAAATAAATGGGAAAGCTTCGTTTAAGGGTGAGTTTATATTAGGGACCTTTTGTGGGGTCTCAAATTTACCCTCAGAATTTATTTTACTGTAGTATAAATCGTACTGGTTTTCCTGGTCGATATTACTTGCAAAATAAATTATATTTTTTTGAGAATCTATAGAAGGATGCATAACTGAAATCTCATTTCCAAAAAGCGTTACTTTTTTTGGGTTCTGAAAATCTTCATTGGCATAATTTGATTCATAGATATCTAAAAGTAACTTCTTGCTTTTTGAGATTTTATCAGAGCTTCGTGTAAAAAATAATTTGCTTGCTGTTTTATCAAATGATACTGGACCCTCCTGATAAGAGGAGTTTATTTTACTTGAAAGCAGCTCTTTGGAAAGTATATTAAATGGGGGCTTATTTTGAATTGTTATCTTCTGAAGATTGAAAATTTTATTAAGATCTACCTCTTTGAATTTTCTTGAAATTTTAGCTTCGTTGTTATTTTTCTCTGATGAAACAACGATAAGCTCTATAGTATCGTCACTTAATCTATATACCGCAGGACTAAAAACAGTTTCGCTCTCACTTACATTTAATTCATAAATGTCAAAATCAGGTAGTAAGTTTTGAGCTACAAGCTTTTGCTTTGAAAAAACCAAGCAAAACAAAAAAATAAAATTTAACAGCTTTTTCATTTTAAAAATACCTTGGTGAGTCTATAAGTGCTTTTGCCACTTGTCTTAAATTATATCTCAAAATTATTTCATGGGTGCCATTATTATAAACGCCCGTTTGATTACCTAGTGAATAGCTATAGGCATAACTTACCATTAAGCTATTTGAAACATTAACCCCAAAAATTGCTCCAAAACCCCCACCTGTATTTTGGCTGGGGAATAGGTCTCTAAAAGTTGATCTAATATTTGCACCTAACCAAAATTGATCCTTATAAATAAATAAATTTGAGAAATCAAGATTAACAGGTGCACCAGAAGTCATTTTGATAATTCCACTAGGGCGTAATTTAAAATCTCTACTAATGTTTATCAAAAGGCCAGAGGTTAAGTAGAAATGTCTATTTTGCCTGAGCTCACTATTTTCAAAGAAAAACGGCGTTGAAAGTCCAGCATAGAACTTTTCTGTATAGTAATAAATTCCAGTTCCAATATTAGGCTTAAAGCCTACAGACTCAGAATAAAAAAGTGGATCTCCAGACTGATTTAAATTAAGACCTTCACCATCTAAATTAAATGAATTTAAACTCATTTTTAGTCCTAAAGAAAGTACTCTATTATTGTCATTTAATAATAAGTGATAAGCCAGATCGCCTGCAAAAGAATTATTTCTTATCGGCCCAATTTTATCACTAATTACCGTTAAACCATAAGCAAGTCTTTTATTTTCTACTGGTGTGCTAAATGATAGAGCTTGTAATACAGGAGCACCATCAAATCCAACCCATTGATTTCGTTGCATCAGATTAAATGAGTAGGATTGAGAAGAACCAACATACCCAGGATTAAAAATCTGCGTATTAAACATATAATGATTAAACATAGATTCCTGTTGGGCATATCCAAGGCTAAAAATCAAAAGACAATATGTAATTATTACTTTTTTCAATTATTGATTTTTTAAATAGATATAGCCTGTTATTGGTTTTTCATTATCAAGTTCAAGTATATAGAAGTAGATACCATCTGGCAAGGTATTAGTTCCTCCAAATCCACTTATATAGGAGGAGCCGTCCCAATCGTTTTGATAATTTACTTTCTCATAAACTTTAGTTTCCCATCTATTATAGATTATTAGTTTATTTCTGACATAATTTTCTAGTCCTTCTATCACCCATGTATCGTTAAACCCATCTCCATTGGGAGAGAATCCTTTAGGAATTGATAAAGGAGTAAAGTAAAGCTCGGTTGGTTGTGATTCAACCACATCACCACAAACATAACATGGAGAAAATGCAATCGCTCTGTATCTCCAACCATCCATATTGGAAGTAGCTTTGCGGATTATTAATTTGTCAGATTTTGTTCCTAGATATTGATCTCCATTATCAATATTTTCCCATTGATTCCCTTTAGAGGTAATACCTGATTTATTTACTTGCCATTGATAGTCAATAGTTCCAAGTGATGTAGCCTCTACCTGTAGAATAATATTTCTGCCTGATAGTATAGCAGCTCTTGAAGCGGGATTAACAATTATTTCAACTTGAGAGCCCTCTTCTAGGAAGTCTAAAATTCCATTATTGTCACTATCAGCAGGATAGGAGTATCCAGAATCTGAGATTACCTGTCCTATTTCATTAAACTCAATGCCGTCAGTATCAGATAGTATAAAGTCCCCATCTTGATCAACATATCCAGCTTCAATAACATCTGGACAGCCGTCATTATCACTATCTAAATCAAGGTAGTTAGGTATACCATCACCATCAAAATCTTCATTTCCGTTTGGTGATTCTAAATCGTCATTAATTCCATCATTATCATCATCAATATCTTTGTTGTTACCAACGCCATCGCCATCTAAATCTTCCCATTCTGTTCCATCTCTAGGGAATTCATCCTGATCATCAGGTATTCCATCACCGTCATCATCATCATCTAAATCATCCTCTACGCCATCTCCGTCAAGATCATCTATTGTTGGAGTTGAAGTAGAACTATCATTATTTGGAGTTCTTGTTCTGCCTCCACCTCCAGTGGAAGGCTCAGGGATAGGACAAGCATTACAATAACCATCGTTATTACAGTCAGCAGCATTCCAATCTGCAGAGGGATTTAGTGTTTGATTTGCTATAATATTTGAGCAAAGATCTTTTGGATCTGTACCGTCGGTTATCTCTTGACCATTTGGCACTCCGTCTCCATCACAATCTGCATTTTTCCAAGTTAATGTGGCATCATCTAAAACAACATTATCTGGATTAAAATCACAATTATCATTTGGATCTGTCTGATCAATTTCTATCTCAATTGAGTTAGGTACCCCGTCGCCATCACAATCCTCGTCTGTAGTGACCTCCATTGTAATATCTGCTGAGTTATAACTACATGCGTCGTTAGGATCCGTTCCGTTTAATACTTCTATATCATCATCTACACCATCCTGATCACAATCCTTAATAGCGGTTGCTATACGGTCAATACTAGTAACATTAGCCTCACATGGATCTAATGGGTCTGTACCATCTATATATTCATTAGCATTAGAAACTCCATCAGCATCACAGTCAAGGTTCGATGTAACTGTAACTGTTATACTTTCAACAATAAAATCACAGCTAAATAGTGGGTTACTGTTATCTGTTAATTCATCCCCGTTTGTCACTCCATCTCCATCACAGTCTAGGTTATTCCATGCTGTAGTTGGTGATACAGTTTGTAAGTTAAAATCAAAATAACAGGGATCTAGAGGGTCGGTAAAATCATCACTTTCGTCACCATTAGTTACCCCATCTCCATCACAATCTGCAAGGTTCCATGTTTCAGATACAAGGGTGCTACTTACACTAGTAGATAAATAACTACAAACCTCTTTTGGATTAGTTCCATCTGTGATCTCATCTCCATTAGAAACTCCATCCCCATCACAGTCTAGTGTTGCCCATAGCGCAATTGTACTTGTTGATTGACTTGCGAAAACAAAATCACATATATCATTGGCGTCAGTGCCATCTATTTCTTCATCAGTATCTAATACCCCATCACCATCGCAGTCTTTTGGAGTTGTAGGGACAATGGTAATGCTTGCATCTACAAAACTACACTCGTCTTTAGGATCGGTATTGTCTATATTTTCTTGGGCATTGGTTACCCCATCTCCATCACAATCTGAGGTGGAAGTAACAGAGACTGTAATACTGGCTGTTGTAAAGCTGCAATCGTCATGATAATCTGTTATCCCTTTTTCAGTGCCATTAATAACACCATCACCATCACAATCTAAAGCATCCCATGTTGCTGTCACACTAACCACATTGAAATTAGCAATTAAGTAATCACAAGAAGATTTTGGATCTGTACCATCAATTAGCTCTTGAGCATTTGGTACACTATCTCCATCACAATCCAGTGTAGCAGAAACAGACCCCGTAATATTTTCAGTTACAAAATCACAAGGCGAACTTGTCCCTGTATTATCTATAATCTCTTGTCCGTTTGTAACCCCATCCCCATCACAGTCAGCAGCATTCCATGTAGCTCCAACATTTGCTAAAACTTGGTTATTAATATCGTAATCACAGGTATCCTTTGGATCAGTACCGTCAGTATTTTCTTGACTGTTAGGCACCCCATCCTGATCACAATCTGCATTTTGCCAAGTTGCAGTCGTACTAGCTACATTAAGCCTAGATGTGGTGTAACTGCAGGTATCTGTTGGGCTAGTGCCATCAATTACTTCTTGTCCATTGGTAACACTATCTCCATCACAATCAGCAGCATTCCATGTGGCTCCAACATTTGCGATAACTTGATTTGCAGCATTATAGCTACAAGTGTCTTTTGGATCAGTACCGTCTGTTAGTTCTTGTCCATTAGTCACTCCGTCTTGATCACAGTCCAAAGCCCTCCAAGCAGTGGATTGGTTTAGTGTTATATTTGAAGCAGTATAACTACAACCATCAGTAGGGTCGGTTCCATCTGTAATTTCCTGACCGTTGGTCACGCCATCCCCATCACAATCTGCAGCATTCCAATCTGAACTTGGAGATACCGTTTGACTGGAAAAGGTAAATGAACATACACTCGCCCAGTCAGTACCATCTGTAACCTCCTTGCCATTGGTTACACCGTCTCCATCACAATCAGCAGAATTCCATGTCCCTGTCACAAGGGTTAGAGAAACACTTGAGGAAACATAACTACACACATCGTCTGGATCAGTTCCATCTAAGGCCTCCTGATCATTTCCTACTCCATCCCCATCACAATCATTTGTAGCGCTTACAGTTAGTGAGATGGAACTATAAGTATAGTCACAAGCATTTTGCGGGTCTGTACCGTCATTAATTTCATTGCCGTTGGTAACGCCATCCCCATCACAATCAAGTCCTCTCCAGAAAGGAGTTGTTAAACTCAAATCTTGTGTGCCCCAACTACAAGCACCACCAGGAGATAAGTTATCAGGATCATCACCGATACTTCCATCCCCATCACAATCTGTTGTAGTAGTTATTGGTAAAGTTACCGAACCATTATTTCCGTTACAAGAATCAAATTCATCAGTTCCATCTGTATTTTCATCCTCATTGGTAATTCCATCCCCATCACAATCTGCATTATTCCAAGCTGCAGTCACATTTCCAATTAAGGGTGCTTGTGTTGTTGGGTTATAAGAACATACATCATTAGGGTCTGTTTCATCAATAATTTCTTGATTGTTTGTAACCCCATCCCCGTCACAATCCGCATTTTTCCACGCATTGGTTGTTTTACTTGCATCTTGACTATTTACCACGTAATCACAAAGGTCATTTGGATCTGTACCGTCACTATTTTCAGTTATGTCCGGCACACCATCTCCATCAGTATCTGGACACTCAATTATTTGCACCGAAGTAGAAATTGTTATTGGACAGCTACCTTGAGTTGTGTAGGAAACTGTATAAGTACCACTAGTAGAAGCGCTCACATCAATCGCACCAGTAGCAGTATTTATTACAAGACCTGTAGTAGAAGAATAAGTACCTGTAGCGTAACCTGTTATTGAAGGCGATGGATCACTCTCCAAAGGACAATAAGTTGCAGAACTATACGAGATTGTTGCTGAGTCTTGAGCTGTGATGGTAACCTCAAATCCGGCTGTATTAGTGCAGGTTCCAGAGGTTGTATAAGTAACAGTGTAAGTGCCTGGTGTTGATCCGTCCAGATCAATTGTTCCAGATGAAGTATTTGTAAATACAAGTCCTGCAGTTGAGCTGAAAGTACCCCCGGTAAGACCTGTTATTGTTGCTGAAGGGTCACTATCACTTGAACAGTAGTTTGAATCAGCATAGCTAAATGAGGCATCATCTAGAGCATTTATAGTAATAGTTCCTGTGGAGGTATTAGTACAAGTACCTGCTGTGGTATAAGTAACAGTGTAGGTTCCTGGGGTAGAAAGAGCAATATTTATTAGCCCTGTAGAGGCATTCATATATAAGTTTGCAGGCGAGCTAAAGGTCCCCCCTGGGGTAGTTATGGTGGGTGATACATTACTACTTCCTTTACAGTAACTACTACTGCTAAAAGTAAAGGTGGCATCCTCAAGCGGTGTGATTGTAATTGTTCTGCTTGAGGTTGATGGGCAGGTTGAAGAGGTAGTGTATGTTATAACATGATCACCAACTGAGGAGGCGGAAATATCAATCGCTCCTGTTGTAGCATTAACTGTAATACTAGCTGAACCTGAGAAGGTACCAGATACGGTTGCAATACTTAATGGCGTAGGATCGCTCTGGTTTACACAATAGCTATATTTAGAGTAGCTGAAGTAAGGATCGTCAGCAGTACTTAATATAATGGTTGTTGTCGCAGTATTTCTACACAAATTCTCAACTGTATAGGATACTGTATAAGTACCAGATGCACTTGCAGAAAGATTGATTTCCCCTGTTGCAGGATTTATAGTAAGACCAGGTGGTGCTTCCCACACTCCTCCTGTGAGTCCAGTTATTGTTGGAGTTGGATTGTCACAATTAAGAGTATAGCTGGTTCTTGGATAACTAAATGAAGCATCATCTTTGTCAGCAATTTGAATAATTTGAGAGGTCGTCACTGTACAAGTACCTCCCGTAGTATAACTAACCGTATACGTTCCAGAAACCGATGCAGATAAATCGATCTCACCCGTTGAGGAACTAACAAAACTTAGTCCAGCTGTTGAGACAAATGTACCCGCTGTATATTCTGATATTGTTGGTGTAGGATTAGTATCACCTTTACAATAAAGCAATGAGCCGTAAGAGAAGGTTCCATCATCCTGGGCAACAATTGTTATATTAAAACTACTAGTATTAGTACAGGTACCAGCAGTGGTATAAGTTACCGTATAGCTTCCTGGAGAAGAGGCTGATAGATCAATTGTTCCACTGGCTGTGTCTAAGGATAGGCTGGCTGTTGAGCTAAATACCCCACCTGATAACCCATTAATAGTTGGTGTAGGATCTGTTCCCCCCACACAATAAGTTGGGCTATCAAAGTTAAAATCGGCATTATCTAAGCCATTAATTGTGATTTGAAAAGAGCTAGTATTTGTACAGGTTCCCGAGGTGGTGTAGGTTACCGTATAGGTTCCAGGAGTCGATCCGTCCAGATCAATTGTTCCAGAGGAAGTATCTGTAAATACTAAACCTGACAATGAAGAGAAGGTTCCTGAAGTTATACCTGTAATAACTGCACTTGGATCACTTTCATTTACGCAATAAGCAGCTTTAGCATAACTAAAGCCAGCATCATCCAGATCATTTATAGTAATATTAACTGAAGAAGACTGAGGACAATTCCCAGCAGTAGTATAAGTTACCGTATAAGTGCCAGGGGTTGAGGCAGAAAGATCAATTATACCTGTAGACGAACTGGTAAAGGTAAGTCCGCTAGTGGAGGTAAAGGTCCCACCGATTATTGTTTGTGAGGCTGTTCGAGTTGGTATTGGGTCTGTATCAGATACGCAGTAAGAAAGTCTTGGATAGGAGAAAGAAGCATCATCAAGAGCATAAATAGTTACCTCTACTGAAGAAGTATCCGTACAGGTTCCAGCTGTTGTATAGGTCACAGTATAGGTCCCTGGAGATGAGGTAGAAGTTGTTATCTCTCCTGTGACTGTATTTAATGTTAAACTCGCTGAAGAGCTAAATGTACCTCCAGGAGTGGTTATTGTTGGAGTTGGATTT
>Ga0209716_1003295_pt1 | contig 10034 bp, 7 predicted proteins | sample COGITO_mtgs_1205_FD_184811 | JGI IMG/M metagenome (GOLD analysis project Ga0209716, IMG submission 184811) | Pelagic marine microbial communities from North Sea - COGITO_mtgs_120531 (SPAdes) (version 2) | ecosystem: Environmental > Aquatic > Marine > Epipelagic ...
CACTGCGGATATTGCGGGCATACCGTGGAGTATGGCCGACCATATATCAATGCGGAAATTCACTCATCGCACAAACAAGTGAGAAGGATTCTCGATAGGTTTGACCCCGAAGAAAATGTGGAGGATTAATAATGCGTCGCAGTATTCATAGAGGGTCGCCAACGGAGGTATGATAATGGCGAGGAAAAAGAAAGTCCAAGTGGAAACTCCGCCATCTACGGCTCCCAAACGCTGGAAAGCGATTCTAGCCAAACATTGGCAATCCCACGGTGGCAAGTGGGCTGCTCCTCAGCATTACAATTGCACATACATGGCAATGTTTCCTCCCGAGTTACCCCATTATTTCATCAAGAGATTCACTAAGTTAGGAGATACTGTGCTTGATCCTTTTTCAGGCAGAGGCACGACCGCTGTAGAAGCCTCGGCTCAAGGCAGGATCGGTATTGGAAATGATCTGAACCCTCTCGCTGTTGCTCTCTCTAGAGGAAAGATTTCCAACCCAAGGCTTGAACCTGTATTGGCTCGCTTGAAAGAATTGGAAGCAGGTTATGAGGCAAAAAAATGGAAAATCAGTAAAGAACCTGATAAAATAAAAATGATTTATCATCCCAACACACTCTCTCAACTCTGTTATCTAAAAGCGAATTTGGATTGGTTAAAGCAAGGTGTTGACGCATTCCTTGTGTCTGTTCTAATGGGCGCTATGCATGGTCAATCCTCTGGTTTCTTGAGCGTATCAATGCCAAACACATTCAGCATGGGATGGAATTACGTCAAGAAATACATCAAAGAGAAAAAACTCGAATGCCCTGACAGAGATGTATTCGAAGTTCTGGAAAAGAGAGTAAAACGCTATCTCAAAAAGGGATACCTCGCTGGTTCAGGAAAAGTCATTGAAGGTGATGTTCGAGATTTAGATACTAAAGTAGAGCATGATTCAGTACAATTGTTGTTCACTTCTCCACCATACCTCAAGGTGATAAAATATGGATTATACAATTGGATTCGATTGTGGTTTTTGACAGAATCAGGAAGCCACGAGGAAGTCGATGCTAAACTTGATGATACTCACGCATTAAACGAATATCTCGAATTCATGAAAGACACTCTAACTGCAACTCTCCCTCTTCTAGATCGAAAGCGTGGCCTCTCATGCTGGGCGATTGGAGATGTAAAAGGACTCAATTTGGCTTGGGCTGTTTGGCATCATGCTGGCTCAAAAGTCGAAGTGAAAGCAGACGATGGCACTGTTCTCAAGTACAAACTCATAGCAATCGTAGAGGATAAAATCCCTGATAACCAGAAGGTTTCCAAAATTTGGAAGACACTCGCTCATCATGTAGAATACGTGAATGAAACTGAAGAAGTCGTAGAATCTCTTGGCCAGTGGGAAACAGAAAAGGAAGCAAAGGCAGCCTTGAAAAAAGCCGAAGAAAAAGAAGGCCTCACACTAAAGATTCGAGTGGAGAAGACCAATGACAAATCTGGTAAGGCAACCCCCACTGATCGTATTTTGATAATCGCTCCAGAGTCATCTAAGCCCAAAGCCTTCATGAAGGCGCAAGACCTTGATTGGAAGCCATTTCACATAATTCCAAAACTAACACTCAAGAATTACAAATAATCAGGTGTAGTATTCTTTCAAAAATGATTTGTCAATCAGGACATTCGCCTGACATTGGTATTGTAATGGGCAATTAGTGCAATCCGGGCTTCGGTCGTGGCAAAACTCCGCCACATGCATCAGTAAATCATCGAATTTATGAGGGAGGATTGAAATTTCTGTAGTTGCCCTAAACAATTCTAAAATTATGTTAATTGCAACTTGTGGTGGCAAAGTCTTACCAGGAAATACAGATGACCGATATTGATTTAATACCGGCGCAAGTTCTTCATTTCGAATTCGTCCATGCCTGCGAAAATCTGTAACACGAAGAAATACTCTTTCTTTTGGCGGGTTTCCATCAATTAATTCAGCCTTGCCTTTTCCAGGGCCTTTCAGTAGAAAACGTCCATCAGAAATACATGTTCGCAAATCAAACAATTCATCCATGAATCCAATCCTCATTAACACTTTTCCGATTCGTTGATCCATTGGAACAGGTACATCAGTCGAGGCCATTCCCCCAATGCCGATGAAAAGACTAAAACTGCCATATATCCATTTCACATACAAGTCCAATGCTTTGTCGCCTATGGCGTAGAATAAACCATGGAGAGTATCCTGCCTCAATACTTCTTTCACTTCATCACGGTTTTTACAATTCAAAAGTAATGAGGTCAGACCCCCCTTAATTTGAAATGGTATTGACAATGGTGGAGCAATTCTACTATTCACATACCAATTTGCACTTGGCTTTCCTCTCACACTATCAACTGTAAAAACAGAATATGTTGAAGCCGAACGTTTACCTGTTTGAGCCCAGAGATCAGATCTCTCTCGAAATGCTAACTCTGCTCCATCAAATGCAGTTTTTATCATAATCTGATCGCCGATGATTTGCTGCTCGTGGAAAAGATACCTGTCGTTGGAATAACATTCTGATATGAAATAATTCATGAATAGTCTGACACCCGGAATGTCAGCTCCTTGGTCAGAAACAGCATATACTAATAGTACTCTAAGATACAATTCCCGTACAGTAATACCTTTTTCGTGTATTGACGAGAGATATTCATTCCATTCTTTTTGATCATCAAAAGAATTAGGCGTCCGTAAATTCAAACAACTAGGCAAGTCAATTGGATCAGGTGATACAATGTCTAGCTGATTAAGGCGGTCAAGGGAATTTGAAAAATTAGGTGCAATGTCTCTAAATAACTCAATGGAATAAGGTTGACCTGGCAAATGCCTCTGCATAACACGAACTAGACACGGCTGATTTATAGTTTTGAACTATCTCAAATAAAATACAAATTGGCTTAGAGCAACCGCAAGTCTATCCAGAACAGAAAAGTCATACTCGGTTTAGGTTTCACTTTCCGCTTCAGTTTAAGTAGTGTGAGTCTCACGACAGTTTGATGACGATTTATGGCCAAGACTGTTTCATCGGAATGAAAATCAAAGTTGATGATCGAGGAAATTGTTCGTGGCAACCGAATAAATTTGCTGGAAATCACGGAGCACGATTCTCACTTGAAAATGACGGAGGCATCGGTAAAGCAGTCATCTCCAAGTATCCCAAAGGTGCTAACATTAGAATCACTCGAGACGGTTGCCTACATTTCAGAACAAAAGACGGTATTGATAGGTTGAAAAACAAGTTCAAACCTCAAAAGATTTCAATCCCTCCCTTTGATTTGGTAGGCGATAATCTATCTCCTGGAATGATTATGACAGGTCCGTTGGATGGCGAAATGCACCACTGGTTTAATGGAAAGATTTGGACAAGAAACATCCATGGAAAACGATGCCATTGGAAGGAGATTCCGGACGAACTTCTATCTTCACTCAAACATCGTAAACCAGAGGGTGGCTCCTTCGTCATCACTTGTTGGGGAAATATTGCTGCATTGATTTCACCTAAGCCTACAGTTCCTAAGGAAGCAAGAGAACAGTGGTTGAAATTGGCGGAAGAAGAAAAGCGATTACTTCAAATTAAACAAAAATCAATTCAAATGCTGCCTATATTCTTAGGTAAATTCAATCCAGAATGGCAAATCGACTTAGAAGATCCAGTGGATTATTCCAAGCCTCTTACTACGGAGGAAATTGACGAGTTTGAAGATTTCCTTTCGCAGTATGGGATTGGTGAAAAGTCTTCAAGTTCAAAGACCAAGGAACCAGAAATAGACATTTCTGAAGAAAAATCAGAAGAAGTTCCGGAACTAGAGGAATGGGCGGAAGAAGACGAATCATTCTTTGGAGATGGATTAGAACTCCTTTATTCTCCGGGTGAGTGAAATGTGGGTCTTAGAACAAACTGTGTCTGAACTTCCAGTTCTTGAGGGTCTTTTTGAAACGATTCGGCCGGGGGATTTTTATCCAGGGGGTTACCGAGGTTCAAAATTCACGGTGAAAGCCAAAACTTTCCAAGTCAAATCTTATTCAGATGGTCCACCAACTTCGAGAATTCCGAAAGGTCTTGTTGATGCAATGGAAAAATATGCTAACAAGAGGACAGGAACAATTAGGATTCGCTCAAATGGTGACACATTGACAAAATTAGGTGAGAATGATATCTATCTCGGACGAATGGTATTTGGTAACGATCGTGAGATTTTTAATGGCGTTCAATTGTTTCCTGAGTGGAAACAAGAGGGTTTTCTTTGGACAGGCCCTCAATCCTCAAATGATGTGGGAGAGAAGTGGGTTGTACCAGCTCCCAACAACAACCGGCCACACCTTGGCCGAGGGCGAAGAGAACAACGCGTATGGTCAATCAAAAAGAGATTTGATGTGACTGATTTGGTTCTGCAGTATAAGGAACAAGGTGGTAGATTGTATGTGACATTCAATGGATATATCGTCTCTCCAATCCCAATCACAAGAATACGAAATTTTGATCTTCTCGGACAGTTGAAATCACTTAATGCTAAAGAAACTACTCAAATATCTGCGAGGTGGATAAAAGATCGGCTCAAACGTGTACAGCCAGGCTATGGTGCAGTACCTAATGCGATGTTTGTTCTTGGTAGAATCGCCGATAGTGTTGAACAAAGCATTACCGACACACAAAATGTCCGAGATGATGACGAAATGGATCCATGAGTGAGGAATGAATCATGGGTAGAGCTGCGATTAGGCTAAGCCCCATGCCCAGAAATGCTAACCAGTTTTTCCAATTCCTAACCGTGATTTCTGGTTCAACCGATGAAAACGGTTCAGTGGAACTTGAGGTGCTCATTCCACTGTTAAGTGATACGATTCGCCAAGAAAACGGAAATCCATACAGTGATTCGAATCTAAAAGGAGTTCTGAGAAATATTGCACGTTTTGGACTCATTAATCATGAAAGTGAAAATGACAAAGCCATAATTCAATTGTGCGTGAATTTAGTAAACAAAGATGTAAATGACCTCGGAAATATAATTCTTGATTCCCTAGTAAGTCTTGGCTTCGATAATGACCCATACATCATTGATATGCTCTTTGATTACACTGAGATTGTTAAGGAATCAGATGAGGAAATTCTCACAAATTATGACTTTATGGAAAGAACCAGTTCCAAGTCATCCGAGGTTTCGGATGGGAACCCAGTATCTGGATATGATTATTCAGAATTGACAAAGGAAGGTAAAGATCGAGCGGTCAAGGAGATAATAAAAATCATTCAATACTTTGGGGTGCTATTTCCTAAAGGTGGGGGGAAATATTCGTTAGGTTCTGGTGATGAAATCACATCAATCTTATCAACTCTGAGAGGATTAAGAATTGAACGATTTGTCGGGAACTGTATCTCTCAAATTGGACCAGACCATAAAATTTTCAAAAATAACAAGTCTGGGCAGAGCGTCGTCTCAAGTTTTTCTAAATACATCTGTTATCGGTATTCTAGCGGACTAGGAAAGCACCGGACTTTGGCGAATGAGTTACTCGAGTCACTCATTTCCCTCAAAGATGATTTCCTTTCTGAATATAAATCGAAGAAGCAGGGGGTTCGAAAGAATCGAACCATAAACGCACTTCCAAATCTAATATCGAACCTTCGGAGTATAATTGTTGAAGATCTAAATCACACACATTCAACAAGTGACTTTTCTTCAGCGTTCTTGAGTCTTGCAACCTTGGAGCGGATCAAAGATTCTCCAGAAAATACTCAAAGAGAGTTAATCATGGCAGAAAGTACTGGTCATAAATTCAGCCCTGCTCTAGTCGAACAATCAAGACACGGCCGGGGTATGTTTTTGATGGACCCGGAAATAAACTTGCATACATGGCAAACAGAGGCTGCCAATTCATGGGAAGCAAGTGGGAATATTGGTGTTGTCAATGCCGTAACTGGAACCGGAAAAACGATTTTTGCGATTGAATGCATTCGTAGATTCATCTCCAATCATCCCAATACTATTGTTAACATCATTGTCCCCACTCGTGTACTTATGTACCAATGGGCGGAAACTGTTACTTCACTCTTAGACTTAGGAATTGATGTTGTTGGCTTACATGGTGATTCAATAAATGATTCCCATCAAAACGGTAAAAAAATTATGATCAGAATTGTGAATTCAGCAGTAAACAAGAACTCAATGAAACTTGACGTAGCATCTCATTCGAGTGAACATCACCTTCTTGTGGCTGACGAATGCCACATGTATGGTGGGGAAAAATATCGTACTTTCTTGGAAATTCCTTGTACTGGTATGCTGGGAATATCGGCGACCCCGCCTGATGAATTACCAAATGGCAAACCACACCCGATCATAGAAAAAATGGGAAAGCCAATTTATACTTTAAATTACAGAAAAGCCGCAGAACAAAATCTAATATCACCCTTTGGTCTTCGATATGTTGGACTTGATTTAGTCCCTACAGAGAAATCTCTCTATGAACGCCTTTCGAAAGAAATGTGGAATTGCTCTAAAGAAATTGAAAATAATCACCCATGGGTGTTCGAACGTGGAAACATGATTGCTCAACTGCAGCAATTATTATCCAAAGGGGAAGCGCATTCTTCAGTGGTTAAGTATCTTGAATTAATGCGGAATCGTCAAGATGTTGTTAAGAATGCGATGAATCGCGATATAGCAAGCAAACTAATTATGGAAAACTTTGTTGATGAGGAAAATTCTGAGAATATGATGGTATTTTCAGAAAGAATTCGTGAGATTAGGAATATAATATGCGTATCGCCTGGACGGTTCCGTCACGATGAGGTCAAAGATTCAGCTGATACTGAATTCAAGGAACTTGTCAAGAGACAACAAAACTCATTACGTGCCCTTAATGATAATCTCCTTTCAAGAGCATCACTAAAGTTTGGGTTGTATCACTCACAATTCCCTCCAAAATTTGCCAATTGGATGGTGAATTGGTATCGAGATGGTTTACTGAATATGATGATATCCGCTCAAGCATTGGCCCAAGGTTTCGACGTACCTGGTGCAGAAGTAGGTCTTATTCGTTCGTCGTCCGGGAATGTTCGTCAGCGAATTCAAACCATCGGACGACTTATCCGAAAAAAAGGTGATAAGACAGCTGTGATTTGGATTTTGTTCATTAAGAGAACTGGCGAAGAGTCGATTTTTAGTGAATTGGATTGGGAATCCGAACTTCCTGAGGGAGAAGATGTTCAAAGTTACTGGGAACTTGATGAAAATCAGAGTAAACTTGAGAGAATCGGAGGGCCTGAATCTTTACCTGTTTTTGATAGATCTCTGGAAGAATCAGAGATTGAACAAATTGATGTCTCAGATTTGGAAATAGGGGATAGTTATCCCGAACCAAGAATAGTACACCATAGCAGTCTTGAGTTGATTTGGAGGGATCACAAACTATCTTTTATCGATAAGGGTCTTGAAATCGACTTTTCTAATTCAGAAAAATTAGAAAAAATCATTCAGCAATGGCCTGTGAATTTGAGACAACGATGTTATGCGTGTGTAAACGGTCATTTAGTTGGTCGAATGAAGGATGGCCACGTCGTTTATCTTGGATCTATTCAATTGGAAGAATTTTTGTCATTACGTGATTCTTCCAAATCCACAGTCGATGATTTTGACGATTTCCTTTCTGGATTCAATTAAAATTCGCTGTATCTAAGTGTCTTCCACAGTGGCCAATTATGAATTTTTTTGCTTTTTTATCAAAGCAAAAATGTATCCTCAATGTTTTGGACTGATCTTGAGCAGTTCCAATTTTGATATGTGTTTGAAGTTCTATATCACGCTTTTTGTATCTAAACCTTCTTTGTTCACCAAATGCATCCATAGTAGATTTTGATTCTTTATTTGATATATCTAGCACACCAGCAGCAGAAGTTTCTCTTAGAATCGCTTGAAGGTTTACAGACTTATTTTGATTTGATAGTTGTAGAATATGGTCATACTTTTCAACAAGAGCCAAGATGATTTCCCACACCCGAGTTGGTGGTCTGAATGTTGACTGACGAGCACTTTTCATAGCAGAATCCAAAATAATTATTTTATGGTGATACTCAGTTCTGGCTCTCTGCAGAACTTCTGTTAGTGTTGAAGGATTGTACTCCTCAAATGTTTCAATTACTTCTTCAACAGATTCGAGAGTACCACTTCGAATAAACTCCATAAGTTCGTCCATTGATCCTAATTCATGTGTTGAAACGATTTCATCAAGCAATGGGCGTAACTCTTTACTTTTCTTTTGCTCTTTTTTCAATGCCTTTTTTGTTTCCTTGCTCATCCGTAAAATCTCTTCATTTTGGGAGGTTAACTCCCGTACTCTTGACGAGAGTGCTTCAGAGTTTTGCTCAAATTGGAAGAGTTTAAATTCTTGATTCTTGTATTCAGTTTCTATTGATTCAATATTATTTTGTAACTCTTGGATTATACTTTCTTTGAAATCAATTTGATAGTTCAAGTTTTCAATTGTTTCAAAATCATCCAAAGATTGAATATTGTGAGGTGCAAGTTCGGGAACAGGTTGACTGAGCATTTTCCATTCGTCAAATGGGATGTCATTTTTCAAAAGTCCGTTTAGGCTTAGTCTAAGGAAAATGTCCAATGGCACACTGCGGCCGAATTTTGCTTCAACCTCCTTGATTCTTTTTGGTGTATAAACTACAGAAGGATTCGATTCTGATGCACCAATAATTCTGATTGATCCAGACGGGATTTGATCTGCACCCACTTCATTATTCATTGCCTCCATCACAGACGGTGTAGATGCAAAATAAACCTCTGCGACTCCGGACAATATTTTGGCAAGAACTCTTGGATCTAACACAGGAAGAGGGGAATTTTTGCTCTTACCGATTATGACTTGTGGCAGATTAACCGACTTAAGTTTAGTTTCTTCCCACCATTGACTCACTTGATCGAAGCCGACTTGTATGGGTGTGGAATTCCACACAGTACCTGATAGACTAAACAAACCCGTTTCTGCTATGTCAACGAGTAATTTTTGTGGCAAAAAATACTCATGCAATTTCTTTGGTAATTCTAAATTCTCATTTGGACACGTCAAACCAAAAGCCAAGAGTGACGAAAACTGCTCTTCTCCTGGAGCATTTTCGATGCCCTCGCCTCTTGGATGGAGTAGTGGATCGAAATGAAGTGATGTGTACTGGATGATGCCTAAATCATTCTGCAATGGTGTTTCTACCCAGTAAGTCATTCGATCCTTTGTGGCTCGAATTTCAAAATCTCCAGCCCATTTTTTGAAAATATCAAGAAGAGTGTTCTGACTCTTCTCATTCCCAGAAAAAATTGGCAAACGAAGCATCGATTTAACCCGATGATGGCTGCCCATGTATCCCCACTCTATTCCTATCTTGAATAATTAGCGTTGCGAACCTTACTTCAGATTGTGAGGGGTTTTGTTCCGGAATCAGTTGAAATAGGTCAAGGTCACGCCGTGAATTGTGAGTAATTTTACTGATTACATGGCTGAAGTTGTACGTCTTCAAGTAGAACATGAAAAGCAAGGGTACGGAGGCTGCGTTCACAAGTGGCCAGAAGTAACTGATTTCTGCATGGATGCACATGATGACCCTCAATGGGAAGTTGTAACATCTGTCGAATCAATGAGAGCAAGAATCCAAATTAATGGTTGGAGTACCACAGACAGAAATGCAGGTGAAGCAGCGATGAATACTTGGTACGCATTCAAAGGGTTAAGACGAACAAGTGAGAGATAGAAATATTCCTGGTAAAACTCTTGAAATGGGTCTAGGACACACCGTGGAGAGTGTCTTTTTCCGTTCACTGGATGACGTTTCGAGTTCGCCTTAGTGTTGACAGGTCGGACAATAGTCAAGCCGCCTGCCACCAGGCCTCGTATGCAGTATCAAGTCTCCACACTGATGGCACGGCCGGTCATTGCGAGTGAACACCCAGTGCCGTGCTTGGCCTCTGGAAAGGCCAATGTCTCTCAATTGCTCATAGAGTTCCAAATC
>Ga0209716_1003299_pt1 | contig 10022 bp, 9 predicted proteins | sample COGITO_mtgs_1205_FD_184811 | JGI IMG/M metagenome (GOLD analysis project Ga0209716, IMG submission 184811) | Pelagic marine microbial communities from North Sea - COGITO_mtgs_120531 (SPAdes) (version 2) | ecosystem: Environmental > Aquatic > Marine > Epipelagic ...
GTCGTGTCGTCCACGACGACGGTTGTTGTCGGTGTCAATTGGTACGATGTAAACTCCGAGTTTGCAAAGTGGACGGCATCCCGATAGATATGCCGGTTGTCGAAGACATCTCGGAACCCGCGGCCATCTAAATCAAGAAACGTCAGGAAAAAGGTGGCCGTTGTGAGCGCGTCCGTAAGCGAGTCGCGCAGCTCTAGCGTTATTGGAATACGCGGTTTGGTGATGTCGAATGAGTACCAAAGGTCTGCAATACCGTTCCCGTCTCCGCATCCGTTTTCGTAGTCTTCTCCCGGGTCCGCGTAGTATGCAGGATCAACTTTGAGTAGCACGTCCACGTCCCGGCCGTTGACGACCGCGACCTTTTTGTAGCGCGTCTCGCCAGTTGCGGCAGTGTAATCGTAGTTGGCGCTGTTGTCGGGGACGGTGCAAGCCCGCTGGAAGTCGAATGTATTTGTGACGGTGCAGCCCGACTCGGACAGACGGCGTGAAACCGGAGGCGGAGGGGGCGAGGCAACAACAACAACTGAATTGTTTTGCTCGTGCTCGTGCACACGGTCTTCTTCCGTCACGCGGCACTCGCCTGGCTTGATTGGATTCGTCTCGTGCTCGTGGCAAAAGGCCTGCGCGTCTTCGGTCGTGTTGAAGCGCGTGCACGTCGAGTACCCGCACGGGCTCATGGGCGGTGGCGGGGTGGGCGGCTCCGATGGCGCGTCCACGCAGATTGTGGCGTAGAAGGGGGCGTCGGGGGGTGGCGATGGCGAAGTCGATGGCGGCGGCGAGGGTGGTGGCGGGGGTGGCGGCGAGGGTGGCGGAGGCGCAGAGGGCGGCTGTCTCAGACAACATTCGCGCTCCCCGGAGTTTGTTGGAAAGGGGAAGGATTGGCCGCTGGCGCATGGCAGGGTCGAGTCGGCACAGTCCGGACATGGTGGACAGGTGGTGCCGACGGCAATGCACGTGTCATGGAGCGAGGCGCAGCAATAGAAATTCTCTGGGCACGTAGCTCGACAGTCGGGAAGGTTGGTGTTCGCGGTCGATGTGCACGCAGGAAGGCAGCGCGGGTAGGGCATTGTCTCGCCCGTGTCGACGAGCGTATCGCAAAAGAGGAGTGGTGTGTTGATTGGCAGTGCTGGCTGACCAGCGAGGACGACATCACAGCCATCGGACGACGTAAAGACGGTCGTCCCGGAAGGCAGGGCGACCTCGCTGTTGGCGTCGCACGTGCCCGCCGGTTCCGAAAGTTGACGACGACTTCCAAACATCGGAACGTCGTTGCAGGACCCCTCGCCCACCCTGCACTGGCCCAGGGAAGTCGCGTTCGGGCTGTTGCAAAAGTCTTTGGCTCCATCGAGGGTTTGGAAAGGCACGCATTGGGAGTACAAGCAGGGAGTCTGAGGAGGGGGTGGTGGGGTTGGATTGGGCGGGGGAAACGGAGGCGGCGACGGCGGAGAAGACGGTGGGGGAGGCTGAGAAGGATTCGGACTGAACGGGGGTGGCGTTGGTGCCGGGCGATTCGGAGATGGAGGCGGGGGGAACGGCGGTGGGCGTGGAGGCGACGGTGGCGGCGACGGCGGACGAAGTGGCGGTGAAAATGGCCTTGGCGACGGAGGTGGATTCGAGGGTGGCGGAGGAGGATTCGAACAAAACTCTACGAATTGAACTCTGCACTTGCCGTGCGGAACGAGGCTTGCGTCTTCGGGCACCACGTCGATGCAGCACCCGGCCTTCCACATGGAGTCGTTGAGATGCGCGATCACGGTGCCGTAGTAGAACCCGGTTATGTTAAATTGCTCCGGTGGGCAGATCTGTAAAATTTGCGGTGTGGGTGCTTCGAATGTCAGTCTCACTAAGTTGTGGAATGTACGACTTGAGTGGATGTGTTCGAATCAATTTACCCCGTGACGGTTGTTGTTGAGCCCGCAGCTCGGCGGGTCGAAAACGAGTCTCGATGGCGTGGTATGGCCGATCACCTGCAAAAGTGCGGCAACGCATTGGTAACGAGCGTGTGTTTTGTAATGAGAGAATGTGTGTGGTTCGAACAGTGAAAAAGCATACGAAGTTGACATCGCCCCTTGACGAATGGGCGCCAAACGTGTCCTTAAAGCTCGTCGTCGATTCGAGGCCCGAATCCGTCACTGTGACGCCGTTGCCGGAGGTGTTGCGGTACACGGTCAGGTGGTTTGCGCAGCGCACGGGGCGCTGTGCGTTGTGTTGTTCCCAGTGCCAGAGTGCGACATCCTGGTCGTAGGGAATTGCGTTTCTCTCCATCTCGATCTCCCAGGGCGTCTTGACTCGTGGGGTTGGTTGAACCGGGTCCCCGTGATCGTTTTTGTGATGAGCGATTGCATCGTGATCAAAGCGCATCACTCCGGAATGTGGAGGATGCGAGGGCGGCGGTGGGGGTGACAGCGGGTCTGCCGGCGGAGAAACTGGTTGTGGGGACGGTTTCGGAGGAAACGGGGGAGGCCTAGGGGGTGGGTGTGGGGGAGGTGGCATTTTCGGCGGCGTTGGTGGCATCGGAGGTGGTGCCGGTGGTGATGGAGGTGAGCTGGGGCTCGGAGGGTGCGGTGGAGGCCGAGGGGGGGCCGGAGGCGATGGTGGCTGGGGTGGGGGGCGAGGGGAAGGCGGGGGCGGTTGAATGAGCTTGTTACTTTCGGCGAGAGCGGCTTCAAGTAGGAATACCGACCCGACCGTCCCACCAGCCCCGACGATCGCCACGATGAGTGCGCCCAAGAGTCCGAACCGCATCGTGAAGGGGAGGTCTTCCGTAACGTCTCCCACCGTAGCATTCGTGCGGAAATTTCTATGCGACGGGAGAGTGCGAGACTTGTCGAAGTTTCCTACAACCGTGGTGGCCGCTAAAAGCGGCTGCACCGTCGGAGAAGCGTCTCTACGACTGGGCATACTCAACGTCGGCAATCGAGAATAGGAAACGCCCACCGATAGTGGCGTGTGCGTGTGTGCTATTCGCGTCTATCTCTCTCTGCGATGACTACCTCGGGGTCTTCCAACACAGACACTGACCCGTCTGGGTTATCCTACGAGCCGCATAGCGCCATCTCATCTACTGTCACATTACGTGCCAACAGGGGCGTGGAACTGCTATCCGAACTAGACACATTAATCAACCAAGTTTCCACGACACTCGGTTCCTTGCGAGAAGCGGCCGAAGCTTCCAAACGCAGGCGCGAACTGCTAGATGCCTGTGTCAGAACTAATCTCGTAGAAATGCCGGATGGGCAGTTTACGCAAATGACAAACGATGCAGATCGCTGCCGGATGTTAGAAAAGATCTTTGAAGCGGACCATGAATTTGCGGATTCTAGACTTTTGTTTCATTTAGGATTTACAAAGGCGGTCGGTGGACTGCGTTTCATTTCTGAGCAAAACACAATGTCTGCACTCAATCCTTCGTTGACACGGAATTGACACCTCTCCACACGGAGTATGCTGTTAGTGCAATGTCTATACCCAAAAAGGAAGCGAACATGATTACGAACGTAATCTGCCACGACGTGTTTGAGCTAGTCGAACTACATACTGACAGTACATCGACCATGTTTTGTCGTGAGCGCGAATCAGCCACACCCTTTGTCTCTACAGGGGTGTATCATGCCTAATTGCAGTGGCGTACAAAAGCGCGGCGTAAGTGCACAGCCCACAGACCGCAAGCGCGTTGGAAATTGATTTGAGTGTGCGCATGGATCTGAGGTCTTGATATAGTTGTTTTGCATGTCTGATGTCGTCGGTGTTTGTCTTCAAAAGCACGACGAACTGTGTATGGCCTGTCACGAAGCTCTCCGTGGCAGTCACACTTGCAAAGGGGTAGGCGATGCGCATCGCAGCGAGTGTGGCGAGCGTCGTCGCAGTCCCCGCGTCAATGGATGGGTCAATTTTGATCAACGTAGATTCGTCACTCGCTTTGGTAACCGCTGCAATCTTTGCTCCGGCGTCGACGCGGTTGGCAACGAGTATGAGATTCGATGCGTTTGTATGCGCAGCGGAAGATGCAGTGGACGCAGTGGGCGATGGGGCCGTAGAGAGAGTGTCGTTTTCTTGTAGAACTGGAGAACTAGAGCGGCGGTGGGTTGATTGGTTCGATTCCGCGCCGCTGCTCATTGGATGATATGCCTTGTGCATCGCACATCAAACGTGGAAGCGTATACAGTCACTTAGCGGGGTGTGTGAGTGTGTCCATAGCACAAAAATGGCAGAGAGCGACGAGCTTTCTATAATCAGACGTCGGCAGCGCGACAGCGTTCCTGGTCGTAGTAAGGGCAACGCGAGTCAGAGTGGAAACGATGCCTTGGTATCTTCAATGGATGGAGAAAGCCAAGGTGACGAGGGCGGCTGGATTCAAGGTCTCAAAGCGATGTGGGGCAGGTTGCTCGACCACATAGAGGAGGTCATGAAGGGTGGAACCTCAAACATTTCACCACGCGGAGCTTTGACAACGGACGAGGTCATGCAGCTGTGGGGAAAGGTAACATGGCCGCTTGTTTTTCTGACAAGGCTTAAGTCAAAAGGTACAGACGCTGCCTCTTCCCGTTCGTTTGACGAGAAGGATGTTTCTATGCTACGGACGTCCATAGCGCATGCAATTCACTCAGAATCCAGTCTCAGTGACGAACTGAGAATAAATATTTCTCTGGCTGAAGCCTACGACATGGTGCTCAACAGTGTTGTTACCGAGGCCATACCCTCATTTCAGTTCAACAAGGCGGTCGCTGCTCTAGCTACGGCCGTCAAGAACATGCAAAGAGACATGGGTCTATATTTCGGGGACAGTGTATTGCAGGAGTTCACATCCCTTCCCGTTTTGGTGCATTTGAGTGTAACGCAGACGGACTCCGACACACTGGGCAGCAGCACCTCTTCGTCGGAGTCCGGCTCAGAGAACCGCATCGACGGGGCATACACCATAGGTAATACACACTTCGAAACACAAACGGCTCCATCCGACCTTGTCGTCGTAGCTCTGCAGCACTGCTGCGCGATGTCAAGCAGTCTGATGCACCACACCTGCCACGAGACGACCGCTTCGTTACTGCAACCGACACCGGAATCCCTACAGAACATCTCACGGGGTGTTGTATTCTCGGACACCGAAACTGGCGTCGCATGCCTTGCGGTATCAGTCTTGGCCGAGCTTGGAGCTGAGATAGACGAGTCGGGATCAAAATTGATCTTGAACGACACTGGGCACTTCTTCGAAAACGTATTCAACGGTGCATTGAGCCCAAGCGCACTCGTAGCAACCGGGATGTGCTCACACGTGCCCTGGGACGCTGCGCGAGACATTGAGCTGGGTTACGAGTGGTAGAATCGGACCCCCGGTAGTACGCTCTTGGTTAGTATGATACTCCGTAACCGCGAACATCACTCTGGTCATTTTCTTAAGAGGTCGAAGAAGCACTTCCGTCGCAGTCTCTTTTAAGGCCAAATTGCCATCTGTATTCTTTACCATGCTGTAAAGCGTCTTTTCATCGCACCCGTGCGTTTCGAATAGAACAAATGTCTCGATGTCCCCCACAATGTCGTGTCCGTGCTCCGACATTGTATCGTGGTAAGTCGTGTATGCAAAGGCAAACTCGTCCTCGAATAGTCGGCGATGTGTGTTATTCACGTCGTTGTGCTGTGGAAGGCGGACGCGCTGGGCCAGCATCTTGCCGTCCTTCGACTTTGACGACTTCTCCTCGTAAACGCTGTATCCGATCCCGTGTGCGATCCACATGATTTCGAGCAGGTCTTCGAGTGCGTCCACGGACATCGGAAACTTGACAATGGGCTGGCTCCCGAAGTCATCGAGTCGGATGGTTCCGAGGCCTGCGATCAGCAACATGCGCTTCGTTTCGGTCGGGCTGTTCCAATGCGGCCGGAGACAGTCGAACGGAACACCGGCGACGTCACTTGCAGCAAGCAATGGGTTGTGAATCGTTGACGCGTCCGAAAGCCCGCTTGCATGGCTATCCTGACGAAGCGACTTTGTGATGCGCGGCGGGGGGTGCCCTACGGAAATCACAGGCGATGGGGCTCGTCCAGTGGGAGTCCGGATTCGTTTCTTGTCGGACTCAAAATCAGAACATGCCGCATCCAATCCAACGGGAATCGACATTTTTTCCTCGAGTGCACACGCAGCCATGTCCATCACTTCTTGAATAGACACATCCGCTCCCAGTTTCGAAACCCCTGTGGCAACAAGGTTGCAAAAGGATTTGCTTGCAAGCATGTGCACGGTGGCCGAATTCTGAAGTGCCGTGTAGACATCGCCGCACGTGTTGCTTGGGTGGCCAAGTCTAAGGCCCATGAGAGCGGCAATGAATGAATCGTCGTCGTCGCTTTGGGGGTTGGACACCTCCATCCCATCCAAAACGGACGTGTACCCTTGATCCGACAACGGTAGAGGGCAGTTGACACTGTTGAACAGGAATTCGCACCCCTCGTCCAACGCGGTTGCAAAGGCCTGGTATAGCTTGGAAGCGAGAGGCCCGACCGGTATCATCGACTTTGCGCTACACGGAAGGATGAAGTTCTGCGCGTAGAAGACGTTCTCCACCGGGCAGAGCGTAGGCACAACGGAAAAGATCCGGCAACCTTCCACTTCGGTAACCTTTTCACCCATGAGCGTCCTTGGAAAGAAGAGGTTGAGGCTGCTTCCGACGCTTTTGGTTTCCATGCGCCACCAAAGCACCGACACGCAACCACCCCGCTCCTCGTCAACGGGCGCGCCAACGCCGTAAGGTGGCCACTCCCGAGTCCACTGATTGGGAGGTGTGGCGAGCCGGTTTCGATTCAGGTACTCGACCATGAGCTCTTCGTTCGAGCTGAAGAGCACGCCCGGGCAGTGGGACTCGTCACGAAGCCCGTTCACAGTGCTATTCTTGCTGCATATTCTTACAAACCTCGCTCGCGCGCCCGAACCAATATTCAATTTTTGCAGCGTTTCTGGAGGAACGTCGACGCTTGTTTCGTTGAGGTGAAGCCTTCTGAAACTAAGTTGATGCTCCGCCTGAAGCGTAAGAAACGGAGACTCGTCTGGTGAGTCGTCGTCGATTGCGACGTAGTCGGTTGAGAGAAAGCCCTGCGGCAGAACGAGCTCCCCCTTGGACATCACCTGTGCCCTTAGAGCTGCACACTGGAGCGCACGAACGCAGCGAGAGGGCGAGTTGCTCACACCCACAGCATCGTCCAGTGGGCATGGAACGTGGACGACGTTCCTGCCAGAGAGGTAAGAGAAGCAAACTATCGCCGACCGTTTCCACCCGTCGCCCGAAAAGAGCTCGTTCGAAGACAGCCCAATCCCGGTCGCAAACGCCGCCACCGCGGAGGCGCCAGCGACGACGGAGAGGCGCACAGTGTCGGTCAACTTTCGCGGAGCTGCTTTGGGGGGATTGCGCGCGGTGGCACTCGGATTCCCTTGCGCGTCCACGGAAAAGCACGGCCGGTCGGTCGCCGCCGATATCAGCGCGAACGCGTCCAAAAACGCAACGTCCTTTTTATTCGAGGCCGTCTTGCCTGTTATCGAGCGTGGTAACAAAAGAGTCGCTGCGAAGCGACGACTTGGCTGACTCTCGTGCGGTCCGACGGCCTGCGCCGTGGCGCGCCCAGCCGCGAGTTTGGAGTCCGACCCGGTCGACATTGCATGCTGTAGCTCCGAGAGCAGGCTAAACGAAATCATCTCTTTGGGTGCGCCACCCGGTCCACGCGTCTGTCGACCTGTTGCGTTCGAAGGCGTGATTCTCGGATCGACGTATGTGATGAAGTTTGCGGTTACGTATGCCGCGTACATTGGCTTGATTCCAAGCCCGGAGATCGTACCAACACCCCCATCTGTCGACTTTGGGATCGGCGCGCGAGGCCTTTTCAGGCCAGAGCCGTCGCTCGCTCCGCTAATAGACGATTGGTTGCACGCGTCTTCGATATTAAACGGAAAGCACACCCGATCTTCTGCGAAGCATGCCGCTATTAAGCACGAGTAGACGTGGAAAGAAGGCGGCTGTGGCAGCTCGGAGGCCAACGGCGGAGGGGCCACATCGCGTTCTGAATCGTGCAGAACCAGTGCCATATTTTATCGATGGACGCCCGTGTCGCAAAAGTGCAGCTGCTGTGCAAACGGTGTCTTTAACCAGGTGCCAAGCAGTGGCTGTATTCTGGAACCGCGCAGGCAATCGCGAGCGGTACGCTGTGCTGCTGCTACCCACGCGACCGCTAAGACGGCGGGCGGTGATGATTGCGATGTGGTGAGATCGCAACCTCGGGTAGACGAGATGGCAACGTCCAAGAGCAGAAAGAATGTACCCACGCACGCGTTTCCGATTGACCAGCTTCTCAACGCACTCGTGGAGATGCTGATTGTATCTATCGACGAGTTCCATGTGTCGACTGCTGAGCAAGAGAAGCGCGACGCCGTCGCGACGGCCATCCACCGCCTTGAGTGCACAAGCAAGGCCAATCAATCTACACTGCTCGCCGACGGACGGCTTCAATTTTACCGATGCTTCTACCACACCTTGAGCACAAACAATGCGCTTCCACGCCGCTTTTTGGACGCGACGTTTGGTGTTTCCCTGCTTACAGGCTCGTTTGGTCAGGGACCGAGCGAGACGCAGCGCTTTGGTGTGCTCACACCCAAGGATGTTTTGCAGGATCGACTTAACACGGCGCGGCGGCTTGCAAGTCTGGATGTAAACGAGGTTCTTCACCGGAGCAGCAAGTACATGCCCGAAGATCTACCAGATGGTGTGGGGCCCCGAGTGGCCGCGTTCATTGGCCGGTCCAGGTTCGTCACACAGATTAGAGCACAAGATCGACCCACATGGGTTGTCACGTGCGGTTTGGGGAGCTGCTCGTGCCGATTCCTCTGCTCAGAAGGGGGAAACGTTGGCGGGCCCGCATTGGTCGACCTCTTTGGTGAGCAGGGCGTGTCTTCTTCAGAGGAGGATGAAGATGAGGAAGACGAGAACGAGCCGCCCGTCGCCTCCTACTGGTCAACTTTGAGCCCCCGGCCGCTTACAGCCCTTCCCAGGCGCACCTTCTGCTCGCTGGCCTGTGCGTTGAAGTACGAGGACGAAATCCGAAGCGCGATTCCGATTCGAGTGTCAGACGCCGAGACGCACGAGAGCTTTAGCTCGGCGAGCGGAAAATTGGGCCTGGCTCGTGTCATGGCCTCGACCCGGGCGGCCTTCAAACGCAACGACGCAGCGGCTCGGGCGCTACGTGATTCGATGAGAGATGTCCGAAAACGACAAGCTCACAACACTGTCAAGCCAGAAATTTATAATCGGATACACCAAAATATAATCGATGTGCTCAATATCGATTTGGGCCTCTTGTACGCTGCCTCTTCTTTAGCAGAGTCACCGGCGTCCTGTGTCAACCGACAGCTTCCGGCGACGGCACCTTGCTGGAGAGACGGAGACTTAAAGAAGTTTTCGCGGGCGATCGAACGAGTGAAGAGTCTTTATGTGCAGCATTACAAAACTGCAGAAGGCCTTGCCCGGGACGAAAGGTACCCACCCAAGTGGCTGATTAAAGTAAAGGAGGCATCAACTGGTTTGTTTCCGGTGCGGGCAACTTTACAGTGACATGCACACACACCGTTTGTACCTAGCCGAGTTTCAGTGTGTCTGGTAAAAATGCAAAGCGCGCGAAGGGATTTTCGGGATCCAAAATGACCTCCTCGGGTCGCTTGACAGCCTCCTTTGGCTCGGGAGGGTCATTTTCCTGTAGTTCAGCCAGCCTCTCCCTCGCTTTTTTAATGCGCAGTATTCTTTCGTTTTGTGTTTTTTTCCCGTGGCAGTTGCTACAGAGAGCTTGTGAATTGGTGTCTATGTCATCTTCCCCGCCTTGCTCTAGAGGGACCAAGTGATCAACTTCGAATGATGAATTTAGTAAATTATCGCAAACGGCGCATCGCCATCCGTTTCTAGCCGCAACCTGCCGTTTTTGGTCTGAATTCCACGACCGTCTCATTTTACGACACACACACAACACGAACAAACACAAAACGTCCGTTAGCGGCTTAC
>Ga0209716_1003310_pt1 | contig 9991 bp, 18 predicted proteins | sample COGITO_mtgs_1205_FD_184811 | JGI IMG/M metagenome (GOLD analysis project Ga0209716, IMG submission 184811) | Pelagic marine microbial communities from North Sea - COGITO_mtgs_120531 (SPAdes) (version 2) | ecosystem: Environmental > Aquatic > Marine > Epipelagic ...
CCTTCTTTAACGGCCTCTACGGTCTTCCTACGCTTATTGCGTTCGTATCTAGCCTGCTCTTTGATAGCTTCTATTGCTAATTCTTGTCTTGCCTCTTGTTCTGGTGTTAAAGGCTTTGTGTCTAAAAATCTTTGTGTTCCGTAGTCCATATTGTTCTTATTTTTTAGTGTTAAATGCAATGGTCAACCAATGGATAATCATTTTCATTTCTATAATCAAGACCAAGTGTAATATCATCTTTAGTGGTAAACTTTGTACCATCTTTATAAGTGATATTTACTACACCGTCTTTTACTTCAATGATTTTGACATTATTTAATGGTTTCATTTCTCTTTATTTTTGCGTTGTTGAAAATATAATTCTACTTGTGCCCATAATATTGCTAAGGCTAGCACTGCTAATACTAATAATGCTTTTGTCATCGGTTTACTTTATCTAGTTTTTCTATCAGTTGTCTGCATTCAGACTTTTCTAGTAGAAGCTCTTTGTCTGCCATGAAATCGCATTCTGTTAGCTTTACTATGTAGCAACTACTGTCTACACTGTTGTTTCCTATTGTTACTTTCATTTGTATTTGATTTAAATATTGTGCAGTCATAATCGGGGTGAGCATCATACTCGGACTGCGTATACGTCCCGTGAACCATTGCCATGTGAACACTTTTCAAATCTGGCTCTGGATTTCCAGTGAATTGCATTATACTGCAACTGCTGGTTAATAATAATAGTATTAAATATCTCATTAGTATAATTCCTTAAAGTCTATTATTGATTCTGGATGGTAATACTTTAATATGTTATTAATAGTGTCATCCATTTGCTTTTCGATTACCTGCGTATTGATGAGGTAAGTTTTGTGTCCGTAACGTGGACAGTCGATGATTAATTCTCCCATGTTGTTGTTATTTGATACAAATATATGTAATAAAATAATACTATGCAAGTAAATAGGGATAAAAAAGGGAAAACTTTTATGTCTCCCCTCTTAACTTCTTGATACTAAGACCTTAATAGTCTAGTGAAATAATTCTTAAAATATCTCATGAGTTATAAATGTTGTTAAATATATCAGAAAGCTGCTGACAAACCCAAGGTCTCTGCCCTCCGTTACAAGCCCATTGAATCATTGAATGAGAAATATCACTGTACTTACGTAGCTGGTCTCTAAGAATGATAGTGTAAGCTTCGTAGTCTTTTATATCCTGATCTAGTCTAGCAACAACATCTTGAAGTCTCACTACAGTGTCCTTATAGTACTCTGCAGTTGTATCTAATTGATCTATTTCAGTTAATAATGACTGCTTTTGATCCTTCAGTTTACGAATCTTTCGATTCTTACGCTCAATCTTATTCTTAAGCTCAACTCCCTTAGCTAATGCGTCTGCTAATTCATCTTTAAGCTGTGCATTCTCGTCCTCTAGTGAAGAGATAAGAGCGTTAGCGTCATCTAAAAGACTGTTAGCGTAAGCCAATTCACTTTCTAGGCGTGTAACATCTGCATTAAGAGAATCGTTCATAGAGTTTAGCGTATCTATTTCACCAACTAAATCCTCATTAACTGAAGTTAAGTCTAGAATGTCATTCAGTAGAACAACAACTCTAGCCTGAAGCTCTTCAATGATTAGAGCCATCTCTGCATTGTCATCTGATAATGTATTGATGATGTCATTAAGTTCTGCAATCTCCAGAGTTTTAGCCTCAATAATAGCTTGAGAGTCACTCAACTGTTGATTCAACCCTAAAATTGTTTTAGCTAAGAACTGAACTTGCTCGTTTAGTCTTTCAATTTGATTGTTTTGAGCATCTATAATATCGTCCTTCTTACTGCAGCCTATTACACCTAGTGCAACAACGGCTAAAATTAATATTGATTTTTTCATTATTTCTGTTTTAATTAATTACACTTCTCTACTTTTGTTACTTTAATAGGTGACTTGAACTCAACGTCCCACACCCTCTTACTTGTTTCTCTGGTTACTGAACAACTGCTCATAAGTATCATAACTAATGAAATGATAACCATAATTAAACCAAATCTAATTAACTCTAAATGTTTCATACTAATTGTTTTCTAAATATATTTCCAAACTTGCTAAAGCCCTCCAGCAAACTTTTGCCAGGTGTAGTACGCCGTCATCATCCATAGGATTAATCCCGTGATCAATGAGGTGACGAACAAGAGCGTCTTCATTATCCGAACTCTTATTCTTATCCCAATATAATTCATCTCCTTGATTATGTTGTTTTTGTCCTGCCATAGAGCATTCTGAAACGGCTTTTAAGGCCCTAGGAAAGTACTTTAGCACTCCAGTGTATACTGGTTGCCCTTTTCTTATTTGAGCCTCGACATGAGCCTTATATACGCTTCCAAAGACTTCTCCGTTGTCGTTAATCACAGGGCCGTCTACAGTTATTGTAGTAGAGCCTTTTCTGTGATAGTAACCACCCTCACCTCTAGGCGCTGGTGGCTGGTCTAATCTATCGTCTATCATTCTCCCGTAACTTGACATTGCTCCTCTATTAGTCTAATTATCGTATCTATTTGCTCATCTAAAATCTTGTAAGTTACAAGTTCATCATGCTCTGGATACTTTACCATAACATCCATGTCATTGTATCCGTAGCTGTTTACTGAAAATATAGAGTCTTCATTACATTTTCCTCCATAGTTTAGAACATCTACAAGATCCATAGCATCTTCTCTGGAGGATGTTACCTCCCATTCGTGTATTGTTACCATTCTTTTATTTTTTATATTTTTCCATCTCCATAGGTACAGCAATAGCAACAGTTCCTCCTAGTACTACTCCGCAACCTAATGCACTTTTCTTACCGCCCTTAGCGTATGACATGGCATAAGACTTATCGTCAATACCGCAACCTACTGCCATACCAAACACTCTAGAGTTAGCACCTACTGCATACTCTGCATACAAGTCAGTGTGATAGTGTCCTGTTACAGTGCTCTGCATATCTCTCTTACAAGCTGTACGAGCTTTACCAGATGCGTCACCATGAGTATATCGAACATTGTCAATATACAAATCATAATGCCATTCCCATCCTGGAACTTCTAACACTTGAGAAATATCTCTAATCCACTCTGAGGGAATACCTCCTGACTGAGCTTTACGCATTACTAGTCTACCGTGGTTACCCCATAAGACATCTACTTTAGGGAATTGCTTATGCCATTTGCGCATTTGCTCTCTAGCCATAGCTAATTCAGTCTTACCTCCAAAGGCATCTGCTGAAGTCTCGTGGTAACTAACTGTATGCGAGTCAAGTACGTCTCCAATATGCACAATTCTATTACAGTTATACTTATTGTAAGTATCTACTATAAAGTCAAAGTAATTCTCATGTACGAATGGAAAGTGAGTATCTCCAATTACTAACACTCTGCTTTCTTCATTGTTGAAAAAGTTGTGATTAGCTTTCTTCTGTCCCGCTAAGCGAGGTCTAATTTCTTTGCTCATATTATTTTGTCCAAGTTAATGTGATTATTAAAACACCTAACGCTACTTGATAGGTGTAATCTGTTTCTTCTTCTAGTTCAAAGTATTCAGATGCTTGACTGATGCCAAACATAAATCCTTTATTTAATGATAGTGTCATATTTGCCTTCTCCTTAAAGTAAACAAGAAATGCGCTACCTATCATAGCTAATAGTACTACTGTTATAATATTTAAAATCATAATTAAAATAATAATTTGTTATCTTCTTTAATTTGCTGAGGCATTACTTCTATACCTGCATAAGTAAATGAGCAGGCTCCTGGCATCATACGCAAAACGACTGGGCTGTCTATACCGGTCGGACGGCCGCCAGATTCTGTTTCTTTGACTTTTCGTACGTGAATCTCACTTAACATCCAGTCAGTCGGGTGTTGAGTCATTCTGTGTATAGTGTACACTTGGTTAGCTCTATTACCCCATTTTGACCCGCCTTCTACGTCTGCCATGTTAGGTGGCATAGGTAATCCAGCGTACTCGTGTTGAGAAGGGTAAACTCTTCTTAGGGATTCTGTTACTGCGTGAGTATTAAGCCAAATAGAGACATCGAATTTGTCACAGAACATACGCATTTCTGACGCTATCTGATAGTCATATTCATGGCCTCCAACGCTGCGAAGAAGTTCTTTGTCTTTAGTTAGGGAATTGTAAGGGTCGATAAGTAGGCCGTCGTAATTAAACTCTTCCTTTATCTTAACAGCTTCTTGCATAAGGCTACGAGCTGTATATAGTTTGTCGTTGCTTATAATCTTGAAATGCTGATCTACCCAGGCCATCTCTTCAGCTATCTCTCCATCGGAAAGCTTCTGAACAGGTGTTCCTGTTTTAAATTCTATAACCTTCCGAGCGATAGAGTAGGGAGTATTTTCCGAAGAATATACTAACCACTTAAGGTCATGCTTAACGGAGAACGCAGTCATCAAAAAGATAATTGTCGTTGTCTTACCCGTATTGGCGTGCCCTACTACTACGTCGAAAGAACCTCTTTTCCAGCGGATGTGCTCATCTATCTCAGGGATTCCAATCTTTAGACCTTGCGGAATACGATTGTACTTAACGTCCATGAGTTTTCCTAATAATTCATCTGCTGAAGAAATCATTAGAACGGTAAATCAGATCCTCCACGATCTTTATTGAACTCAGCGTTCGTAGTTTCCTGCTTAAACTCTGGCTTAGTGATGCCATCATCATTAGTGAATACTACTTTACCATTACCTACATAAGAACGAGGGGTCTTAGCCTCACGGTCTTCTTTAGATTGCTGATTCCATGCTGAACAGTTCTGTCCCCATTGGTTAACTTCGTCGTTAATTGCGACGTTGATGTTTGCGTAGCCTTTTTCGTTTACTACTAGGTCTGCGGCTTTTACACCTACTGAAATAATTGTTGCCATACTCTCTGTTTTAAATTGATTTTAATAATTTACTTTCTACTTCTTTAGTTATTGAATACTTAGTCTTAATTGAATCGACTTTGCCACCCTTCTTGATAAACTGCACTGCTTTTAAGAACTCTTCTGTGTTCTCTAGTAATTGTTTTTTGCCTCCTTTATCAGAATTGTCTTGCGTGTCCGCATCCTTAGTATCATCGATTAAGAAGATACCATTAAGTAAGTATTTGCGTGCATAAGAACTAGCACTACCAAACGTCTGTGGAATAGCCATACCCTTTTGGGCTAAGTCTACACCTGCAACTGCTGAGCGTACCATTTCTTTATCACCATCAGTCAAGACGGCTACAGCTCGTATAACTGGAATACCAGCTACCTCCTGCACTTCGTCTGCTAATGTAAGTTCTAAGCCATGTTTAGCTAGTAAAGGCTTTACGGCCTCTAATATGTCCTCTAGGCTACGGTAATTGTAGTTACCGAATTTGTTTCTTTGATTCTTAGGAGATTTAAGCTCTTGTTGAATTTTGATTAGCTTGTCTGTCATTCTATATATGTATTAATTAATGTTCTTGATTGTGTTTAATTAGAAAAACCCTCCGAAGAGGGCCTCTAAACAACTAAACAATTCTATCTTTGCTGGTTTCCCTGCCAGCTTGTACTATTCTAATACGGAGTACCAGACGGCAGCCCCCGTAAACACTGGGCTTAAAAAAGGTACATATTTAGCAATTCGTACAAATATCTACCACCACCTACAACATTAAGCAACACTAAGTTGTACTGCTTAGCTCTATACACTTGCGGTAACAAGCATAGGTTACCTCCTACAGCTAAGAATAGAAAGTAATCAGTTCCGAATAAATAAGGCATTGTTAGAAAGCACAAAGTACCTATAGTTCCTAGTGTCCTAGCTAGGTCTCGTATCATTCGCTCTCTCATAGTAATACTTATATAAGTCTCTGATTGTTTCGTATAGCTCATCTGATTGTCTAAATTTCCATCCATCTTCTAAATATTTATGTAAATTAGTTAATTCTGCAGCTCTCTTACTGCGTCCGTTAATCTCTACCATGATCTCACAAAAGTGTAGTTGGACACCTTTCTTGCGACCTCGTACCATTCTACTAGTGCCGTAGGTCTCTATGATAGTCTGCGCATATATCCTAAGATAGTTATGCTCTGCCCATCTAAAGTGTTTGTTGTCTACCATGTCTAATAATGGATATAAATTAGTTATTTTCCTCATACTCGTTGAAGCATATTCCACTACAGAACTCATCTCCTGCTTCTAGCAGTTGACCTCCGCAGCCTTTACACCCTGACCTTTTGGCGTTCTCGTCCATTCTGTCTACGTGTCTTAAGTAATTCTCTAAATCGTAAGTTCCGTTGTACATATCTTTTGTTTTAATGTTGATACAAACATACAAAATATATTTGTAATATCCTAATTTATTTTATATTAAAAGGGAAAGCGGCCCATAAAGCCGCTTTTAATCTAGAATCTATCTGGGCGTCCCCAGTCCCTATTGCTTGTTATGAGTAGCAATACTCATTATTCATTGGATTAAATTGAGGGTTTATAGGGTTAATCTTTATCCCTAAGTCCTCTGGTGTTAAATCGTAGCTTTTGGTAATATTACCTAGTAAGTCAAATTCAGCACCTAATTTGTAAGTACACTCTCTTAGTACTACGTCTAGCTCTCCTATACGTGCTGGAGTAGCAAAGAACGCATCGTGGTTTGTGGCCATATTATGAGGAAAGTGATTAACTACCATCTTAAGTAAATCTGAATCGATGTTGTGAACTGCATTAGCAGGAGTACCACTTCTAGTCTTGTGGTAATTTCTCTTATCAGTCTCAACGCTTACACGAATCTGAATCCTATCCTTCTTACCTCCATTGTCAGCCACTCTCTTACCTACTACCTCAACCTTCTTAGACTCTTGAGTAAAATAGTTTTGCATAAAAGGAAAGTTAGAGTAAGCTGAATGAACAAGTACATCTTGAGCTCTAGCGTGAACTAAACGACCTAACTCCTTAAGGCCTTCCATAAACTGATATACAGCAGGAATAGTAGTCTTAGCAGCCTCGTAGTATAAGTCAGCAATGAACTTAGTGTGAACTGGAGTCAGCCAATCTGTTTTGTGCTGAAACTTATCCCATAAGTCATTAGCTATACAAAATTCTTCTGCACTGTATCCAAACAACATTAGAGGGTATTTACTCCACTTTCTAACCATCGTTGGGTTCTCAGCAAAGTACTTAACAAAGTCTACCTTAGCTTTAGCCTTAAGCATCTTAGCGTGAGTGTAAACATCGTTAACCGTATCGATAGCTACACCTTCTAAGCTACCATCATATTCTACAGTCTCAACACCTTTAAGTAAGTGCAACATATCAGCACCTAAAGCCTCGTAAAGATCGTGTCTCTCTGTTGAGTCCATAACGTTAGTGTACTTCATAGTGTTTTCATCTTGAGTAGCAATACCCATAAGCATAGGCCCAGACTGACTGGCATCTCTAGACAATAGAGTTCCAGACTTGTATTTAGTAAAGTCAGATCCCATGTTATCAGCGTTTCTAATATCTATACATACAGCTAAGTATTGAGCTTTCTCTTCAGCTTCCATGTAATCACCTCCATTAGCAACTGCTAAGAACTCTTCTAGGTCATTGTTAGCGATCTCAAGCTTCTGTGCTTTACTCAACTTATCTTGAGCACCAAGTACTTTATCGGTTTTAGCTCTGAAGTCTACGGCTGCTATTAACAAAGCATCCCACCCATGTATTCCTATCTCTTCAGGTTGTACACCTAATAGAGCTTTAGCGTAGTCATTACCAGATCTGTTTAAGTAGTTAGCTCCGTAGTAGGTGCGACCTCTAGTATCTAGGTATATAGAAGAATATACTTCTTTACCTACATTCTCTCTAGCTAGTTTAATAACTTGAGTGAACTCATACTTCTTAGACTTAGCTGACACGTCTGTATCTGCTGCATCTGAAATAGACTGCTGGATAGCCTTAGAATCCATTTCAAGACGTTCTAAGACGCTTTCGTTAATAAAGAATGCTGTAGACTGTAATTTATTTACAGCGTCTAATACGGGCTTAATACGTCTTCCGTGAAAGTGCTCTCCGATTCTCTTATTAGCTCTAGTAATTAGTTTACCGAAAGAAACATCATTCTCAGTATCACTATGATATAGACTAGTCCACTCTTGTGGCTTGTAGTTGTATATCTTGTTTCTATCTGGAGTAGCTTCGTTAACATCAAATTCTGTAAATAGTCTCCATAAGAAGTCTTGTGCTTTCTTAGTAGTAGGCTCCTTAAACATAGTGCTAGTCCAGTCACCTTTCTTCTTAGAGTTCTGCTTAGTTTGCTTCCATTGCTTAAATAGATTAGCTCTTTGTGAGTTAGCATTCTTAATGTCTCTTGCACTTTCTCTTTCCCTATCTATCATACCTTCCATGATTAAAGGTCTCAACGTACTCCATCCCATTGTAAGCTGTGCTTCTCTGTCCTTTACATTAGGCCAAAGTCTAGTAGCAATCATACACGCTGTATTAGAAATAGGAACACCGTTGTTTAAGCTCTCATTTAAGTAAAAGGCCGCTACGTTAGCTCTTGTTTCTGCGTCTACTGTCCTGATTAGGCCAGCTTCATCGCTCTTTAAGTGCTTATCGGTATTCTTAATCATTTGTGTAAATTCTTGGGTTGCTGTCATGGAATAGTGTTTTAGTTGTTACTTTCTTTTGCTGCCTATATACAATGCTATTGCATATATAATTACTAGGGGAATACTAGCTATTAATCTCAGCTTACGCATTAGTCATGAATTTTTCAATTACTTCTGGGTAAGTAAGGTCTGCTACAATTAAGTCGTAGTCCTTATCTGTTAAGTCCATAATGAATTGGTCATCTACTAAGTTGTTTTGTAATGTGTCGTAAAATCTTGTAATTGTCATAATGTTAGTTTTAATTGTTAATGTTGGTACAATAGTACAACAAATATTTGAGACTACCAAATTATTTAGTTAGATTTTTAATATTTGCTCCATTATAGCCCATACTATGTAGCTTAGCCTCGAAAGCCAATCCTTCTTCGCGTGTCTCAAACATACCTAATACTTCTACGTCTTCAACGTGCCTGTTGCTACCACTCCTGTGTTCATTCATTCTTAATCTCAAGTTCTTAGTAACACCAACGTAATGCTCTTCCTTTAGGTAATAAACAGCAGTAAGACCACCTTGTTCATCTAATATGATCTGTCTCCTTCTGGCTTTGTTTTCAGACTTACTATTATACTCTGCATAGTAAGCTAGCTTCTTATCTCTGTTCTTTAAGCAGTAGGCTTTGTCTCTAGCAAGTATAGCTTCCTTGTTATCGCTGTAGTATTCTTTACGTTTAGCAGCTATAGTTTCTTTGTTTTGCTCTCTATACATTTTATCGTAAGCCTCTTTCTTTGCTTTATTACGCTTAGTGTATTCCTTCATGTAAGCATTCTTAGCTAATCTTTGCTGTTCTTTCTTTTCTTCTGTTGTCATATTGTTATGTTTTTAATTATACTGCAATATAGCAACTATTATGCCGTATTTAGTTTATAGTTATTAGGAGTTATTAACGATCTTCTTTGCTTCTTCTTCTAATATTAACTCTTTATACTTATAATATATATCTTCATACTCTTTATCTGTAAAGCTAACTTTAATCTTAGCTAACCTTTCTAACTCATCTGCTTTCTCAAATCCTAAGAACTTAGCATAAGCATATTGAGCTCCTCCTTCAAATCTGTTACAGTAAACACATTGAAGATGTACATTATCTTCATGCCAACGGATTCCACGGTACTGGCGAGGTTGGAAGTGGCCTGCATTACCTTCTTTATAGTGAAGAGGTTTATTACATGAACAACAGCTACCATAGCCTTCATTATTTGTATCACGTAAACGAATATAGAGTTGAAATACTTTATCTATTCTTTTAACCCAGTTTCTGATACCTCCTTTAAGTTTTCTTCTTTTTATCATAATGTTAGTTTTTACAAAGGTTTTAAGTACTGCGACTAAGCAGTGCGAAAAAAC
>Ga0209716_1003311_pt1 | contig 9989 bp, 10 predicted proteins | sample COGITO_mtgs_1205_FD_184811 | JGI IMG/M metagenome (GOLD analysis project Ga0209716, IMG submission 184811) | Pelagic marine microbial communities from North Sea - COGITO_mtgs_120531 (SPAdes) (version 2) | ecosystem: Environmental > Aquatic > Marine > Epipelagic ...
GAATTGATCGTAACCATTTGGATAAACCCTAATAGCGTCAAAATTTTTACTCCTATTTTTTTCATACCTACAAACTACGAAGAATCTTTTAAAGAAAATTATTAAACTAAACTATTTACACCAATGGACACAATCCAAATCCTTCCTAATCCATTGATCTCATTGCCTTAAGGTAGGAATCCTTTATAGTGGTTTTAGGGGGGAGTTGTTTGGGGGAAGTTTTTAACGTGGTTGGGATTTAGTGCTCTTATGAGGTGGAGAAGCACGCACCTTTCTTGAAGGTACTTTTAAAATAAAATGATACTTAAATTAAACGTTATTTTATATTAAAAAGTAACTATACTTTTCATAGAATTCAATTTATTTGGGTTATAAAACTGAGAAAAATGTAACTTTGGTGATATTATTATTTTTAATAAAATTTTGAATACAATATGGAATTTCTTAATGATGCCGAGCCTTTTAGAATTAAAATGGTTGAACCCATAAAAAAAACAACTCGTGAAGAAAGAGAAAACCTTATAAAAGAAGCTGATTTTAACGTCTTTAAAATTAAAGCTGAAAATGTATTTATCGATATGATTACAGATAGTGGAACCTCTGCTATGAGTAGTAAACAATGGGGTGGTATAATGACTGGTGATGAATCTTATGCCGGCAGTTCTAGCTTTTATCGTCTGAGAGATTCTGTACAAGATATTATGGGATTTAAATACGTTCAACCAACACATCAGGGAAGAGCCGCTGATTTTATCATGTCTCAAATCTATGGTACCAAAGGAGGTTATATTTTAGGAAATCTTCATTTCGATAGCTTTAAAGGACATTCTGAAATTGCAGGCTCTATACCAATCGATTTAATTATTGAAGAAGGTAGAACTGCTAACTCAAATCCATTCCCATTTAAAGGGAATATGGATATTGAAAAATTAAACTTATTCATAAAAGAAAAGGGTAAAGAAAACATCCCTCTAATTATCATTACAGTAACTTCAAATGGAAACGGTGGGCAGCCTGTATCTATGGAAAATATTAGGTCCGTTTCTGTCATTGCTAAAGAAAATAATATTCCTCTTATGATTGATGCAGCTCGTTTTGCTGAGAATTGTTATTTCATAAAGGAAAGGGAACAAGGGTATGAAAATAAATCTATTAAAGAAATTTCTAACGAAATGTTTTCCTACGCAGATGGTTGCGTAATGAGCTCTAAAAAAGACGGCTTAGTAAACATAGGTGGATTTATATGTACCCGCCATGAAGAATTATTTCCAGCAATCAATCAATTGGCTATTATTAATGAAGGGTTTGTAACCTATGGAGGCATGAGTGGAAGAGATTTAGAAGCTCTCGCGATTGGACTTCATGAGGGAATTGATCAGGAGTATTTAAAATACAGAATTGAACAAGTAAAATACTTAGGGGAGGAACTATTTAAAAGAGGAGTCCCAATAATATTACCCACAGGAGGTCATGGAGTATATGTTGATGCACAAAAATTTTATCCCCAAATTCCTCAAAGCGAGTTCCCTGGACAAGCTTTAGTAGTTGAACTTTATAAGACTGCTGGAGTCCGAGGGGTAGAATTAGGCTCCTGTGCTTTTTCAAAAAAAGATAAAGAAACAGGTGCTACTATATATCCAGATCTAGAATTAGTTCGCTTGACTGTTTCAAGGAGGGTTTACACGCACCGTCATATGGACGTTGTAATTAAAGCTCTTGAGAATGTCTATAAAAGAAGAGATCAAATGAAAGGATTGAAGCTGACTTATGAGGGTCCTATTATTAGTTTACGCCATTTTACAGCTAAATTTGAACCAATAGCCTAAATATTTTAAAATGAATCATTCTTTTAATTTTTTTTCTCCTACTCAACTTATTTTTGGATCTGGTAGACTTGAAGAATTAAAAGAAGTAGCACCTAAATATGGTAGTAAATGTCTATTGGTTTGTAGACCTCTAGAAGGTTCACTAAAATTGACCTATCAAAGAGTTGAAAATTTATTAAATTCTGTAAATGTTGAAGTTATCTTTTTTGATGAAATTATTCCAAATCCTACAATTGAAGGAATTGAAAAAGGAGTAATAACAGCTGTAAAAAATCAAGTGGATTTTGTTCTAGGTGTTGGAGGAGGCTCTGTTATGGATTCTGCAAAATTAATTGCATTACTTCACAATCCAGAGGGAGTAATAAATTGGGGGAAAGCTTTAATTTCCTACGATCATCCTTTTAATTATGTTGCTTCAAAACAACACACACTTCCTTTTATTGCTGTTTCCACAACTTCAGGTACTGGCTCGCAATGTACCCAAGCTGCTGTAATTAGTGATAATCAAAAGAAAGAAAAAATTACTTTATTTCACTTAGATTTATTTCCCAAAGTTGCAATCATAGATCCAGAGCTAATGACATCAGTTCCTGAAGGTGTTACGGCTGCTACAGGTTTTGACGCTTTTACTCATGCTTTTGAAAGCTATCTTGGTAGTCGAACGTCACCACTCACAAAACAGATGTCATTTCAAGCCATTGAATTGGTAATAGAAAATTTACCTAAAGCAATAAAGGAACCTAATAACGTTGAGTATAGAACTCAGCTTGCATGGGCAGACACTTTAGCAGGAATGTGTTTATCAAATGGAGGCGCCGATTTACCACATCCACTAGGTGAAATAATTGGTGGAATTTGTCCTAGAATTGCTCATGGTGAAACCCTAGCTATGGTCTACCCTTCTTTTTTAGAATATAAAAAAAATATTTCCCCCGATAAATTCAAAGAAATTGCTGTCTTTCTTGGGTTGAAAAAAGATCCTTCTGAACTCTCTTCAAAAATAATAGAATTACTAAATATTACTGATCTTTCAAATGCTTGTAAACGTGCAGAATTAACACAGGAGGAAAAAAATGAAATCTTAACTCATCCATTACTAACCAAACTTGAACCCAAAAACAGTGATAAAATTGTTAGTATTATGAAAAAAAGTATCATTTAATTTATAACGTATGAAGAAAATTAAAATAGCAGCTGGATTGGCTCATGTAGATTATGGCCATTTGGCAGATCTTGCCAGAGTTGCAACTGAAGCTGGAGCAGATTATATCCATTCGGATGCTGCTGATATGCATGATTTGAAAAATATGCAATTAATGGGTGGTCATCAAATCATTGACGGAATTAGAAAACATACTGATTTACCTATTGAATGTCACATATATACTAAAACTTGTGATTTATTATTTATTGACAAGCTAGCTGAAGTTGGAACAAATATGCTCATCCTGCCAGCAGAACATTTTATAGGTGCACCCTTAGCATACATTATTAATTGGTGCAGAGAACGCTCCATGAAAGTTGGACTAACTATTGGCCTTTATACTCCCTTATCTTTTGTTGAAGAATCTATATATGATATTGACCGTTTACATATTGTCGTTCACGGGGTAGATGAAACTGACGGCAAAGATAATTGGGGTTGGAGAAAATCGTGTTTAGACCTTTTAAAAAGGGCTCGTCGGCTTGTTGACGAAAAAAATCCAAAATGTGAAATCGCAATTGACGGTGGAATTCGAGCAGACAATCTGGATCCATTAATAGCTTGCGATCCAGATGTTGTAGTATTGTCCTCTGCTATTTTTAAAGATTCAGAAGGAATAAAAGCTGCTTTAACTAAGTGCAGAACAGCAATAAAAAATGCACAATCCTAAATTTGGAAGATGGCTAAATTATCTCCTGTTTTTATTGAACTTGGTCTACAAGGACAAAATAAGGTTCATGTTATCTCTGAACTAGTTGATAAACTTCATCAGAAAGGCTGTCTGTTTGAAAAAAAACAATATTTAGATGCAGTACTAGAGCGTGAAAATCTTTTATCTACCTACTGTGGTCATCATATAGCAATTCCTCATGCCGTTTCAAAAGCAGTTAAAAAAGCAGCCTTTGGTTTCTGTAGAATAACTCCACTAGAATGGGATAAAGATGATGAAAAGGTTCAATTTATTCTCATACTAGCTATACCTGATTCATCCAGTAGTAAGAATAATAGGCATATAGATATGATGTCACAAATAGCTGGTTTAGCCTTGGAAGATAAAGTAAGAAAGATTTGGAAAAGTGCTAAGACAAAAGATATCATTATAAAAACATTTCAGTAAATATTTAAATCATGAATTTTTGGAAAGAAACAGCTGATATATTTAAAGAGACTGGAACTCACTTTAGAACGGGGGTCTCCTACATGCTTCCAATTCTCCTTATTGGTGGTGTGGTAGGAAGCCTAGCAGTTTTAGGAGGAGGCGAATATATAGAAGGATCTATTTGGAAAGTTTTTAAAGACGTTGGAGCAATTGGCCTGACCTATTTTGTTCCCATTATGGCTGCCTATACAGCATATAGTATTTGTGACACTCCTGGGATAGCGCCAGGTTTTATTATAGGAATTTTAGCCCAACAAATTGATACAGGTTACTTAGGTGCCCTCTTGGGTGGGATATTAGTAGGTTATGTGACTTACATGCTTATGAAAATAGAATTACCAGACATTATTCAAAGTACCTGGGGATTTTTAGCGCCTGTAGTTAGCACTTTAATTGTTGTAGTTTTTATGGTCTACTTTTTAGGCCCCCCAATCTCTTGGTTAATGGGTATAATTTCTTCTTTCTTGTCAAATTTAGGAGAAGAGGGTTCAGCAGTAATGGGGGCAGTCATGGGATTCTTGGGTGGAATTGATTATGGAGGCCCCTTTAGTAAAACTCAAAGTACCTTTGCCACTGCTGTAATGGATATAGATCTTTACGTTCCTTTAGGAATTTGTGGGAGTATTGTTATAATACCTCCACTAGGCATGTGTCTAGCCACGTTTTTAAAACCTAAGCTTTATACTAAAGTAGAAAGAAATTATGCTAAAAGTTCATGGATTTATTCAATAGTAGGAGGGTTTACAGAAATTGTCATTCCACTTGCAGTTGGAGACTTGGTTCGTGTAACTATTGCCACTGCTCTTGGATGTACTATTGGGGGAACCATAGCAGGAATATTTTTGCTAGAGCTAAGTACTCCAGTATTAGGTATTGCACAATGGTTTTTTTATAATAAACCGTTGATATTTGTAATTTGTGTAGTTGTTGGGTCAGTAGTAACAGCACTAACTGCAAATTTACTTAAGAGTGTTAGCAAAAGAGACATCTCAGCCCTAGATGCTGCTGATGCTGAACTTGAAGAATTTTAATTTGATTAAGTATGAAAATAGCGTTAATAACAGCATGCCTAGCTGGGGTTGCACACAGTAAGATGGCTGCACTAGCTCTAAAAAAAGAAGCAAAAAAAAGAGGATATGAAATTGCTGTTGAAGAGCAAGGTGGACACAAAATACCAATAAAACTCTCCAAGCAAGACATAGCTGAATCTGATATCGTAATTATAGCAAAAATGGTTTCTATTTCTGGGAAAGAACGTTTTAAAGATAAAACGATTTTAGATGTAAGTGTAAATCAAGCAGTTCGTAAACCTGGTTTGATTTTAGATAAAGCTGAAGATTTGATTTCAAATTAAAATTATGATTAAAACATCATTAATAATTAAGGACAAGATAGGATTTCATGCCAGAACTGCCGCTATTTTTGCTAAAGCTGCATCAGATTTTAAATCAGAAATTTTTGTTGAGTTTAATGGGAAAAGAATAAATGCTAAGAGTACTTTATCACTTATGACTTTGGGTGTTAAAAGTGAGGATAAAATTGAATTGTTTATTAACGGTATTGACCAAAATAGTGCTTATCAAACATTGGTTGATTTAGTAGAATCAAATTTTAAGAATTAGTATATCAAAACACTTCAAGGCATAGTGGCGAGTTCTGGAATGGCTATAGGTAAAGCAATAGTCTTTGAAAATCGAGATAAATATAAAACTCCAATAAAGACAACTGCCAATGCTAATGAAGAAATAAATAATTTTACTAATGCACTACCAGTTGCAATAGAGAAAATTGAAATTTTAAAGAGGAATTTAGCTATAAATCTTCCAAAAGATGAACTTGAAATTTTCGAGTCTTATTCTGCTATGGTTAATGATCCAGAAGTAATAGAAAAAACTATTAGTCTTATCGATAATTATAATTGTAATGCTGACTTTGCTTATTATGAAATTTCAAAAGAATTCATTGAGACACTGGAACAAATAGATGATCCGTATCTAAAACAAAGAGCTGAGGATTTGAAAATGATATCTAAAATGATAATAGAAATTTTACAAGGAAATAAATATAATTCGCAAGACTTAAGTTCACCTAGTATAGTAGTTGCTGAAAAAATAAATACTGCCCAACTTGCAGAATTAAACCAAGAATATCTTTTAGGACTTATAACATCTAAAGGGGGAATCACAGACCATACCTCGATTATAGTTAAAGCTTTAGGAATTCCATATTTATTAGAAGTAAAAGAAGCTCATCAAAAAATAAAAACAAATGATTTATTAGTAATTGATAGCAAAAATAATTGTGTGCATCATAATCTAAATAAAAAGGACATAGGAAGATTTAATGGCCAAATAAATTTGGATCAAAAAATAATGAAAAAATTCATGCGTGATGCTCAAGGAGAGGCATTTACAAAGTCAGGGAAAACAATTAATGTCTTAGCAAATGTTGGATCATTAGAAGATGCAGTTCAAGCTCTGAAATTTGGAGCAGACGGGATAGGATTACTTAGAACCGAATTATGTTTTTTAAAACGTTCTAGTTTTCCAAGTGAAAAAACGCACATTGATACCTATACCAAAATTCTCGATAAATTACCAGAAAAGACGCACACTCTCCGCCTTTTGGATTTTGGATCTGATAAAAAAGTTTCCTATTTACCTGACTTAAAAGAAGATAATCCTGCTCTAGGAAATAGGGCTCTTCGTCTCGGATTTTATTATTACAAGAAACTTTTAAAACCTCAGATACGTGCTTTTCTTAAACTTTCGAAATTATATAAAATCAAAATTTTATGCCCCATGATTGCTAATAATCAAGATCTAGATCAAATTCTAAATGCAATTAAATTGGAACAAAAAGAATTAAATCATTTAGGTGAGGAAATTAAAATCTTACCTCCAATAGGTATCATGGTTGAAATACCGAACGTAGCTGTCAATCCTGAAAATTTTATCTCGAAAGCAGACTTCTTTTCTTTTGGCACAAATGATCTTGCCCAATTTCTAATGGCAGCAGATCGAACTAATGAAGATGTTTCTAGATATCTCGCTTCAGCTGATCATAGTATAATTCATTTGATCAAAAACTTTGCGAAACACGCTAAAAAACATAAAAAAGAGATTAGTATTTGCGGAGAACTAGCCTCTAATAAAAAATATTTAGCTCAGTTTTTAGAAATGAATCTAGATGGAATAAGTATGTCGCCAAGTTTAATCCCTGAAATAAAAGCAGAAATTAAATTACTTGACTAATCATTTCAAGAAAATATAGTTTCTTTCAATTACTAAATTATTAATCGTTAGAAATTCAATAAAAATATCTGAATGTTATTTATGTATTTAAAAATATGCGATATTGATATGAAACTTATATATTTAAAAAAGGTGTAAAACATCCTTTGTCGAAACTATGAATAATAACAATATTTCTTTAATATGAATTTAAACTTTGATGTTAATGGAGATGGAATAGGAATAAGTGGTAGATGGACTGCAAGACCCACAGACAGCCAATACGAACATCACAGAGACCTCATTAGAAGTAGAAGTAGAAAGTGGAACTACCTATTACTGGAGAGTAAAAACATCCGATGGCACAAGTAGCTCCTTTACTCTAGTATATAGCTTTATAGTGAACTAGGCAATAAATAGTAAAAGAGTCTATGAAAAGAGCCTTATTCATTAAAAAAGTTCTTGTCTTTCTAGGGATTACCTCTTCCTCAACATTACTACTCTCTTCTTGTGAAACTGAAGAAGAAATACCTGTTGAAGAAGAACTTTCTGAGGAAGAACAAGCTTATTTAGACCTAAAGGAAAAAACAAAGGAAGATGGGTTCCTTTTGGATGGTAAACTTCTTTATATCGACATAACAAATGATCTGTATTCCAAGCTTCAAAATACTGGGGAGTTTATCAATGATTCAGACAACTACGTTTTGCTTTTAAGAAAAACAGGTGAGAGCATTCTAGCATTTAGTAATTGCTGTCCTCATTTAGGTACTTCAAACAGATGGTCCTATTCAAATGGAAGCTTTAGATGTGCCAATCATGGAAACAGTTTTGGTACAGGGACAGGTTTCGAAGCCAATTGTAGTTCCAACAGTACCTCTGGAAATCTAAAACAATATACCACACTGCTAAATCAAGACATATTAACAGTTGATTTTGATAGTTGAAACCTATATAAAATAGAGTTACTATTATAAGTGGAGAGTTCTCTTTCATACCAATGCCTCCAATCCAAATCCCTTTTAATCCACTGATATCATTGCCTTAAGCTAAGATTCTTGTGTTGTGGTTTTAGGGGGGAGTTGTTTCGGGAAAGTTTGTAGTGTGTTTTGAAATAAATTCCATTCTTTCTATCTTGGAGGTATTATTAATCATAAATAAATTAGAATGAAGAAACTACTACTAATTATAACTTTAGCTTTTATTTCTTGTAATACGAGTCCTAAAAAGCAAAACGAAGAACTGCCTGGAAGGTTAGGTGATAAAGACTTAACAGTAAATGATGATAAAAGAATCAACCAAAAGCTTCTTCAAGCAATGATAAATATTGGTTTAGATGGAGTTCCGCCTGCACCCCCTGTAAATTTTAACTCAAGCAGAGAAGAGATTCAAGAATTTAATAATGGTATGGAGCCAGTTTATACAGATGTGTTTTCAGCAATCTTCTCTAATGTAGAATTGCCTGATGATTTAATGAACGAAACAAAAACTATTATTGGAGATGACGGCAATGAAATCAAATTATATATATCTAAACCTGCAGACCTAAGTGAAGAAATGCCAGCCATACTTCATCTTCATGGCGGGGGGATGGCAATAATGAAAGCAGACGACCCAAATTATATTTATTGGAGACAGAAACTTGCTTCAACAGGTCTTGTTGTAGTAGGTGTTGAATTTAGAAATACTGCTGGTATTCTTGGAAACCATCCCTTTCCTGCGGGTCTAAATGATTGTGTTTCGGCTTTAAAATGGGTCTATGAAAACAAAAAAGAATTAGGGATTTCAAAAATTATAGTTTCAGGTGAATCAGGTGGAGGTAACCTTTCAATTGCAACTGCTTTAAAAGCAAAACAAGACGGTATTGTCAATTACATTGATGGAATTTATGCCCAATGTCCATATATATCGAACCTCTATGGAAAAGGAAACAAAGAATTAAAGTCGTTAACTGAAAATGACACATACTTTCTAAGAGGAGATATGCTTGGCTTAATGGCTTCACTTTATGACGGTATTGACAGTAAAAACCCTGTTGCTTGGCCATACCATGCTGACAATAATATGCTTGAAGGGCTTCCTCCACATGCCATTACTGTAAATGAATTAGACCCACTTAGAGACGAAGGATTAGCTTATTCAGAGAAGTTAAAAAAGGCTGGAATTAGTGTTACCACCAAAATAATAAAAGGAACCGTCCATGCTGCTGAAAATATTTTCCCTAATGATATACCTGAAATTCATAATCAAGCAATTGAGGATATTAAAACGTTCTCTTATAGCCTAAAGTAGATATGTGAAAATCCAATTTAATACTTTATTAGTTCACCCTCCTAAGCGGAGGGTTTTTCTTTTACACCAATGCCTTAACGCAAGATTCCTGTCTAGTAGTTTTAGGAGTGTGTTGTTTGGGGAAAGTTTGTAGTGTGTTTTGAAATAAATCCCATTATCTATATCTTAGAGTTAATATTAACCATAAATCAATTAAAATGAATGTTTTAATAAAAGGAAGATGTACCTCAAGCTATGACGCAGTATATGAAGATTTTCTTGAAGGTTCAGAAACAAGA